>Ga0115844_100138_pt1 | contig 16828 bp, 8 predicted proteins | sample InSIn1gowninarea_FD_83858 | JGI IMG/M metagenome (GOLD analysis project Ga0115844, IMG submission 83858) | reverse complement strand
GGTCGAGCCCCCTAAAGGGTGATGGCGGCCTCTCCCTTTTGGTCGAGCACCTAAAGGTCCTTATCAGTCGAGCCTGCTTACGCATCCTTATCAGTCGAGCCCCCTAAAGGGTCCTATTCTTGCCACTATTTACCCACCCACCCCAATCCCCGGCGGAGGTTTTGGAATATTGAGCAACGAATGAATGCATAATGACATATATAATGATATAGATATATCTTTGTATACGATATTACGCCAACCAACCACTATGACTGATTTGGAAGGGATGGCTGGCTTTCTTTCTAGCTTTCTTTCTGGCTGACTAACTGACTGACAGGAACTTCAATGGCGGAGGTTAGAATACACTATTCGTTTTGCCACTATTTACCCACCCACCCCAATCCCCGGCGGAGGTTTTGATAAGTAAGAGTTCAAATTCTAGGTCTAGTTTGAGGTTCTAGGGCTGGTTTCAATGAGCTGCTATGGAAGGTAACATCTGCGCACTATTTTGGATTTGTTGCGTACTCACATGCTGCTGATAAAAAAGCAGAATTCTTCCTCTCCTTCGTAACCTCAGTCGAGTCCCTCACCTTTTTAGGGAAGGTGAGCAATAAATCGGGCCTTTGTCGAGAGTTCGGCAAGCTCACCCTACCGGGCCTTGCCTTGGCGGACAATACCTCCGGACCTTCGGATATACTTCTGTTCAATATTTGGGATCTCTTCTCTGAAGTCTGGCTTCCATAAAAGAGGGCTTTAGCTTGAGGGTATCAGTCAAACAGAAAGTAATGTAAGTAGAAAGCCAATAGGAATAGTGCCTACCCCCTCGACTAAGCATTCCTAAAGCAAGTGGTTTGTAAGCCCTTCCTTCCAATGCTCTAAGTTCAGGTCTGTGAGCCGTCCGGTCTATCAAGGGTTGTTAAGACGCCACGCTAGGTTGTTTGTTGGTTGCTGTAGGTCCAACTGAAAGTAATCCAGTAGGCATCTTCTCAAGTTAATATGCTCTAAGTGCCCAAGCCCTCCCTTACAATATAAAGAGTCTGTCTATATAAAGGGCAGTTCCCACAACTGACTGGTGGTATCTGTCCAACTTCCATTAAGAAAGTAGGGTGGGTTCTCCCTAAAAGCACTAAGGTACGGAGTGGTAAAGTGGTTTGATTCAGGAAGCACTTTGAAAAGCTGGGGTTGTGCAAATACGGTAGTGCTTTTTCTAAATCATACCAAAATCATAATAAGAAAGTAATATACGGCATAAGAAAAAGGCATAAAGAAGATCAAAGAGAAGGTTCGTAGAAAAGATCCCAGAACCAACTATAGAAGCATACATGCCCGTGCCAGTAGCAGCTTACCTTCGCCCAGTTCCATACCCATAACCATCAGCAGCAGGGGAGGTCGGAGTAGTTTCAGATCCTTAAATTGCAATTCCAGGTGCTACACCGGTAGCAGAGAAAGCAGCAGCAGATTAATACGCAGATCCAACCATTGATCCAGCAGTCGATCTAGCTTTTTATATTGGCAATGCTATTGACGATGTTATTGAAGCACCACTACCACCATCAATAGCAGTTGTTGAACCAGTAGCTCTGGATCGAGAGCCGGATGCACCAGTAGTCAAGGCATAGCCAGTTGGTTCACCATCACTGGAAAAGGCAGAGGTAGCAGCATATGATCCACCACCATTAGTAGATTGGTTCGATCAGCAGCACCTGACAAGCGGCACTACCGGCACTATTCGGCTTTGGCTTTGCACCCGGCTCCGCATCTGCTAGCTTCGGTATTTCTCCATAGTCTGATGCTCATGGTAGAGATTATTAGTTTCGTGATCAAGATCGTGATAGGTATTTTAGCGATCGAAAGGAAGAGTCTGAGGGATCGAGACCCGCCCTACGGGAGAGTTGGGCTCGGCTTTCGGAGAACACCTAAATCACGCTTCAATTCATGGTTCTTCCCCCCTGATAATTGATGAAAGAGAATATCGACATGAGTGACACCGATCTTGGCTAAATGGCCGATCTAGAAAGGCAGTTTACATCCTCCTCTTGATGACAGGTCCATTGCCTGCTCCCTATGGCAGGTAACTATCAGGATCACGCCCTCCTATTGATGGCAGGTTGATCTCAGGACCTTAGTCCAAAGAGCTTTCTTGAAAGTCTTTCCATTAGTCCTAGAGTACCTAGCCATTAGTCCTAGGCATTGACATTCCCCTCCTTGCATCTCTCGCCCTTGTTGGGATACTATTGGCACTAGTATCCTTAATTATTGCGTTAGCTCCATTAGGGGGGGTAGTTTGACTGGCGATGTGGTGCCTTATAGGATTACCTGCTGAGCCAGTTGATGTATGTTGCCTCTCCTACTTGCACTTGGTCCTTTACTAATACTAATTAGAGGGGGTTCGGGGATCAATATTAATAATAGATTATATAGCATATTTCTGGTTATAGGTTCCGGGGTGCATAATCCATTGATTAGCTCCCTGGGTGTGTGCTATCCATCATTCATAATCCCATTCGATTTATTAGTTCCTTTGCCATCGTCGATTAGTGCCATCAATTATCCAAATAGGCCAGTTTGCAAGTCAATCTATGCAGGGTTGTCCCATCTTTAGGGTCAGCATACTGCCAAAATGTGTCCAAAGGCTTAGGTAGGGAGGTAAGAGAGCTGAGAGGTAGAGGGAAAACTGATCTCATTAGGGGTATAAGCTACAATTGAGGAATGGGGGCGGGGGAGCCTACCCTACTCCAGAGCTATGCAGAGCTAGGCTATACCAGAACTAGAGTGTCAAAGCATCCATCGTAAGTGAGAGAAGGAAGAAGGGTGCAGGTAGGGTTTACGGAGGCAGGGCAGGGTGCTTAGAGAGTGAGGCAGGGCAGTGAGAGCACAGAGGCAGGAAGGATAGAGAGTTAGGGCAGGCATAAATAGGGTGCTTTGGTAGACCCCCGCTTAGACGAGCTTTGGTTCAAATGGTCCTTCCAAAGCGTTTGTATCTGCCAGTGGTTTAAGCTGTTTCATAAGCACTGGTTTCACTGGCGGATGGAATGTGTTTGAAGTTGCCCGGACCTGGTGCTTCGACTGATTGACTTAGAATGGGACTGACTTATTATTGCTAGGCGAGTTCCTTAGGCTGGCAGGGGAAGGGCCAGCGTAAGAACCCAGGCAAGATAGGCACTCCAATGGGGTTATGTAGTAAAGAAAGCCAGTGTAGTTCTAACTACTAGCTTATTGGATCCAGGCTAAGTCCCAAGGATCGGGTCCTGATATTAGGGATCAGGTCCTTACTTACCTTATCTCCTTGGCCCTCTGGGGATAGCTCCTATACATACAAGGTACAGGGATAGTGTAAAGGGAGGTCCTTACTGGTATCAGGCTTTATATAAGGGTACAGGAATCAAGTCCAAACTGGTATCAGGTCCGGTATGGGGATAGTATACTAGGGAAGACTTCGTTATTTGCCGGGCTTACCTTCCTTCCTTTAGGCGTTATGAAATACGGGTATCAAAATAGCCAGATAGGCCGTTCATCAACGGAACGCAGTGGAAACACACAAAGGTGGAGTCTCGGAAAGAACAACGAGACAAGGCAATGCACTAGGCGACTCGACCTGTAATATAATAAACTCCAACGGATATAGATATGGATAGGGCTTCGGGGCGCACCAACCTTCAGTTCAGAGGGAAACCACCCTAACAATATAGGCCCGACTGGACTATTTCTAATTTATCGCTAGCCGGAAGGAAGTAGAATAGTTGGAGTCTTCTAAAGTCAGTCGTCTATAGTCTTATCTTATCCCAATAGTTAGTTGTTTATCTTACTCGAGATACAACCGTCACTTGACCGAACTGACCATCACTCGAGTTTATATATAGGAAAGGACTGTGGAGTGGCGCTAACTCCCCATATCGACTTCAGTTATTGATAGGTTTTCAACGAAATCGTACTATACTACTGAGTTGAGGACCTCTATCTCTTCTTTCTAAGCAGAGCATAGGAATGGGATCTCCGAATCCTGGGATGAAGGAAGATCTTGAAAGTGAAAGAGCCGGGTGCCTGCCGACTCTGAACTCTAATAAGTCACCCGCCCCTCTATAGATACGGGGGACTCCCCCGACTTCCCCTCTCTATTTACCGGGTTGGGGACTGAATGATACCCCATGGTAGGTACGCTCTAGAGTGTAGTGGGATCCCAAAGAGAATATATGCTTAACTTAAGGGAGGGTAGAGGGGTAGAGCCATCCAGTGAATAGATCTATCGCATAGAACTAGAGGTAAAGGTCCCGACGGCCTACTGGGCTAAGGCACGGGTAACGAGAGATCAGAAAGAAAAGGTGAAATTAGATCTTATATGAGATTCTGGTATGATCGATTAGCTAAAGCGTAATTACATATATGATTCATTACCGATCCCCACCTACCAGCCATCCCAAGCCAGCGATCCATCCCATCCATCCCAGGAAGACCAGTCTATTTTGCTACTTGACTGGCGGGATTTTCACCTTAGTGGCAATATCAATCAGGCCTAATCCTCCCTAAGATTTAGGAAGGATGCAGATATGTCGGGAAACTAAGGGAAGGCCTCTAAGTCAGGTCATTATTGAAAGGGCCCTTTCTCCTCTGTCGTCTGTTGGTAAGGCCTTATTCTCCGCGGTAAGAGGTACTTCTAAGGTCTGACGTTAAGGATGCGCAAGCAGGCTCGACCATAAGCCCCCCCACCCAATAAGTCAATTGAACTTCCTTCTCCTCTCTCAGGTATGGATGCGTTTACGGGGTATGGTTGAACGGTTCCTTCTCTTTCATCTGTTGGGAACATGGGGACATCTCCTCTCTCGTATGGCGGTAAGGACTTATCCTCTATCATCGTCTGGTGTCACCTTGTCTCAATCGATATGCTTGTCTGGTAACAACATGTATCAATCTCTTCTGGTGAGAGAACGATGGTAGCAATGAGAAAAGCAAGCGGTGGCACGTTCATCATCTCCATAGCAAGATCGAGCAATAAACTTAATACTTACTAAGTGGGGCCCCCCCTTCTTCTAAATATTCCAAGGTCCCGGAGGGGCTTGCGCTTCTGAGGGCAAGGAAGTAAGTCTTTTTGGGATAGTACTTACTAAGGGGGGTATTTGGGGTCCAAGGAAGTAAGTACTATAATAGCTTTGGGGCCTTCGGCAAGCAGCGAGTTCGATCAGCAGGCATTTAGCAGCAGTGATTCACACGATCATAGTGCCGTGTGCCGTGCCAGGGTTGGTTCGCTCCGTCCGTTGTAAACTTGGCTCAATGTCTTCTGGTGGGAACATCTATCGGTGAACGTAAGGACAAAGTGCAACCTTCCATCAGTGGAGCCTACCCGCTATTGCGATTTATGCTTGCCCGTTGATGGATTGCTAACTTACGCTAAACAGGCTTAGTGGGGGGTGAATACCTCAAGACCACAGTCCCACCTCACTGGAATGGAATGACGAGAAAAGCTTAACGCGTAGGAACAATGGATGGAATGTGACTACCTGGGCTGGGTGGGATAAGAACCAACTGGCTGGTTAGCCTTTTTAGCGGGCTGGCAGGCTAGATGGAGGCTGGCGGGAGGGAGTAAAGAGCTTGCTGGGATAAAGCATCCACCCAGGCGGGCGGGATAAGATAAGAAAACAAACCGGTGGAATGCTATTACGGGATTGCTGCTGGCCTTAGATAGACCTCGATTGATACCCTATCTCTATTATTGCCCTTCTATCTATCCCTGCCTGATCTTTTCTCTCGACCTACTCGACTTGGCTTGGATACCTGGCTGCTTGGCTTGGCTACTCAATTGGGATGGTGTGCTAATCGACTGTGGCTGCTGCTCTGACCCGCGCTTATTGACTCCACTTTGACTATGCTGCTTTAGCTCTCGTTCCACACTGGGCTGTGCTGCCCTTGTTTCAACCTGCTAGACAATGGACTTTGGTCATGTTGCTACCGTTATTACTTAACCTGACCTTCCAATCTAGACCTTGAAATCGAACCCTTCAATCCGGGCCTTTCAATTATACCTTTCAATCTGTACTTCTCTATCGGGACCTACCTGTCAATCTGGACCTTTATCCATGCCCTTCAATCCGACCTGCCTTGACTGCAAAATGAATGCCGGGATGTTGGGTTTCGCCCACCCACACAGATTGTTGGTCCAGCTTTATGGGTTCGTTCCGTCCACCACAGATGGCTTATTCAAGTGGTAGCAGGGAAGTGTGCCTTGCTTGACCACATATTAAGCCCGCCTTTCTTTCATGCCAGCCATCCCGTTTTTGCTTACCTTAAATGCTAAGGATATTGAAACGCCCTAGAATGAAATCTTTGAGAAGTGTGGTATAGATGTGTGTTTCCAATTCGTTAGTTGCCGGATCGACTGAAATAAGAAGAAATAGGGTTCTAATCCCATGCAAGCTTACTCATATAAAATGGACTTACACAGTCTTACCATTGTATTATTTGTCTCAATGCTATTAGTAGATAACTAGATGCTATTAGAATTGGTTCCATTCATTATATATTTGAGAATTGATTCAGCCATTGACTAAGCCCCACCAGCCTTATATCTCGGCTAGGTTAGGCCTAATAAGAAATCTCTATGGGGCTATATCATCGGAACTCTAATGGAATGGGTTTTCCTATTTCGAATGGCCGGGGTGCCGCCTATTTGAACGGGACTGCAGTAAGTCCTTCCCTTTATCATCTGGTGGGTATCCATTGATGGGGCCTTTTCTCGTCGGTGGTAACTTACTTGGAATGGGTGCACCTAACGCGCCCAGGCGCCTGTTATTTAGCACAGTATATTCTACGCTATTGTTTGTATATCTACGTATATATATATATATATCTATGCTGTGTGGTGTAGGCGGATATAGCCTATACGTTGTATCTCTATGAAGAATCCTCTACGTGTAACCTCATCGAAGCTCATCGTGTAACTTCATGCATTGTGCAACCTCTACGCGTATATCTACGTGTAGCTTAGTAGCCCCCATTGAGTAGCCCCATGGATTAGGCCCCTCCCGGCAGATATTGTCTATTGTACCCCACCCCGAAGAAAAGATGTGAGCTGTGCCCCACTCGGCAGATATTGTAGGGTGGGTATGTGGGTTGTTCAACATGTCTATCAGCTATGTAGGTCCCCTGCCTGTGTCTGTCTGTTTAATTGAACTGATTCATTTCACTGAAGTCTGTATTGAAATGTGCATCTAGTGGTTGAGCTCTAATATTTCTATTTCGACCCCAAGAGTCAATCCATGTATGTGGATTAGTACTTATTCTGAGATAACCTTGTTTCCCCCCCCCATACATTCACGATTCCAACTAGTTGCATAAGCCTTGGCCTTAGCTTAACTAGGCATAGTTCAATCAATATCTTGCCGTTCTGGATGAATGATTTATACTATTTAGCTCTACGGACTTAGAGTGAAAGCCATAAGTACTACTCACTCATATGGACTTCCGGTATCAGTCTTAGCCCTATGGACTGCCCTATGGACACTTTCTTTCTTACTTGCCCTAAGACCATATAGTCAAGACTATTAGCACTGGTAACATCGAACTGGTAACACACGTAGAATCACTTCCATCCTGTGCACGTCGAACCGGTAACGTTGGATCTAGAACTGGTAACACACTTAGAATCACACCTTCCTGGGCATGGTGGATGATAACTGTTCAAACACTTTGAATCCCCTCACTTCTAACACTGACCACCATAGGTTCATCATGCTGCACTGTGACTGGAGCTTGATTTATACATCGACGATAACTTATAGCTGTACCGACCCTAGGTTCATCATGCTACACTGAGTAGAGCTTACCTCCATGTGACTATACTTAATGCTGCACCTTCTAGCTCATACTGCCAACAGGCTACTACGACTAGCGACTATGCGACTATGATTCCTGAATCGAATATAAGCATCGAGCAGCATTGACTCTTGGCATCGAGTGGATAAACACCTGGATTGAGTACCGGCATCGAAACCACCTGGATCGCCTCTTGGATCAACAGCATGAAGTATGACTCCTGTATTGAGTATCGGCATCAACCAACTCCTGGCATCAACTACCGGCGGCTATCGGCTATGACAACAGGCTATGATTCCCGGCAATTACTATCGGCTATAAACAATGACCTTAAGGCGATGACAATTGGCTATGACCTTCAGGCAGCTATGATTGACAATGATCGGCTGGTGTTTGGCAATGACTGTTGTATGACCCTCAATGGGTGCATCATAAGTAATGCATTGATCGTCATGTAATCCAATCAAGGTAGGAACATTTCCCAAGGTTCTGTATCGGTATAGATCGAGGTCGAGGTAGAGAGAGAGACTTACACGTGGCATCGAGTGCACCGACTCTTGGATCGAGTGTATTGAAACCTGGCATTGACTATGACTCATGTTCAAATGTAAGTTAGGCCTAAGTCATATCAGGTCAAAAATCTTTTTCCATAGAGCGAAGTCACTTTCACGTGGACTTGGGCCTTATGTCTCATAATAGGCTGTTGAGCTAGTTTTGATTTGACATTACATATTTTTAGATTATGTATACTTCATCTTATATAGACATATGCGTATTTATTCTATATCTATGGATGCAAATTTTGGTGTGAAATGCAATTTTCCATTCAATATGTACATGCATGCTTATGTGACTAAGAATGTGAAAAATGCAAATAGAAAATGTCATTAGCTTTCGAATCAGTAAGTTTATGAAACCTCCTAGTAAAATGAACATATGTAATAAGTTCAAAATGGCCAGGAGTCTCACCTGTCAAAACATTTGAATAATTGTAGGATCTCAGACACGGTAGACATTCATTATTCAACTAACTGAGACACTGCTAGTTGCGAGTCGAGGTGGATAACTAAGTGCTATATACTGAGCGCAATAGCTTATGCTAAAAGTTCAATGACCACTCATGGGTCTACGGTCTTGCGGCATCAGCAGCTGCTATCTATGGCCCAAAGTGACTTATTTCTTGTTAGGAGGGCGGCGGGATAGACAAATCGGTAATGCGGAATCTTTTTTTGGGGTGGGGTATAAGGGGAAGGTAAAAAGAAAAGGTAGGTTGCGGGTTGAAGGATCGTAGGGATATAAAGACGGGCAGCAAGAGAGGTCGAAGGTAGATCGAAGGCGGCAGGGATCAAGGTCGAAGGTCTCAGGAAGGGAGCAAGGTCGATAAGCCCGCAATCTAGCCATCCAGCCAGCAAGCGAGTTCCAGCCTCCCACCTACCTTATTTTAAGGATAGTTGTACCTCCCTTACTTTATGTCTAGCTACTCTGATAACACATATTTATATGGTGCGTGGGGCTTTGCATGCTGTACCAACCCTTCCAAATGCCCCCAGTCACGTAAGGAATGCCCCCCAGTCACTTCCTGCCCAATGAAGAAATCCATCCTTTCACTCTCGCTGCTACCCTTTCACTCTCGCCTTTACCTTAGATAGGTCTGGCTGGCTTTCTGGCTTGTGCTGGCTCTGATGCCTATCCCTTTGTCTATGCCTTAGCTACTGATGCTTCTACTGGTACGGGTTATGTAACAGCTTAATCGACAGTATCAACTTCTTTACCAACTGGTGAAACAAAGGCATAATCTACGGCATAATCTGCTAGTGGTACTTAAGCTACTCGATCTCTAAAACCAAGCTTTGGATCTGGCTCTCGATCTGGATCTCTAAATGGAAGGGATACTAGTAGGCAAGGTGCTGCCTCTCTCACAACTGTAAGGTATTATGCTGCTTTCTCTACTACTGATGCTTGCTCGGATCCTTCTCTATAAGCTACTGGATCTGGAACTACGCCGGTCAGCTCCTGGTTCTGCTTTTGGTTCTTCTCCTGGTACTGCTTATCAATATCGATTTTGTACTATATTGGCTCATGACTCAATCGATCGGTAAGGGGTAGACGTAGTGAAGTACAGGAAACAGGCCCATGGTACAAGTTTCGAATTGACCTAAGCAAAGGCCCAGGGGAACAAGTAATGAAGGTTAGATAGCCCGTTCAAAAGCGAGATCGAGACCCATTATAGGCATCTGAGAGAGACCTCATTTAGTTACAAAGCTAGTTTTCACCTTGCCCTCAGAAGCACAAGACGGGAAGAGGATGCGCAAGCAGGCTCGACCAAAGGACCTTTAGGTGCTCGACCATAAGCCCCCCCACCCAATAAGTAAATTGAATGCGCAAGCAGGCTCGACCACTATTTACCCACCCACCCCAATCCCCGGGGCCCGGTAGGCCCGGTAGGGACTCACTATTCATATGGTGAGGCCCGGTAGGGTGAGGGTGAGCCTGCCGAACTCTCGACAACGGAGAGGAAGGGAAAGGTTGAAGAACCTCCGCCCACGGTAAAAGGGCCAATCTCGTAGGGAGAAGGTCCTAAACCTCCGCCATTGAACATTGAAGTGCCGCTGGGTGGGGGAACAAACAGATAAGTATGGTGATTGGATTCGATAAAGCGTAATTACATATATAATATATGCATTTTCTGCTAAAGCATAATGACATATATAATATATGCATTATCTGCTAAAGCGTAATGACGCGCTATAATATCAAGCAGCATCGGCTGCTCGGCAGGGAAAATGCGTAATGACATATGCCCATAGAAAGTCTGCTAAACCGTAATGACATATATAATTCATTACCAGCGATCTCATACGAAGAGAAGTGAGAATCGATCTCAGAGTTGGTCGAAATGAATCGATCTCTCTCATTTGCATCATGTCAGATCTAATCATGCTAAGTGCTCAAGCGTAATTACGTATATAACGAATGCATAATGACATATATGCATGAACTCTCTATCGATCGAATCTGGTATGACACATATCTCATTCATGCATAATGACATACTTCTACTAGCATTCACTCTCATTTGAACCCGGTAAGTAAGCGAGTCAGTCGAGTGAACTTAGCTACCGAACTCAATGAAATCAATACGTTAGGTGCTGAGGGTCGTTAGACGTAATTACGTAGAGAATATCTCTAGATCCTCTAGCTATGGAACTGCTATTGGTGATCATGGGGCAGCAGGTTCTACGCTAGGCACTATATCTCCATCTGGAACATCTGGCTCTTCCTTTCACGATAATAAGACTCTCGATCATAGGCATTAGCCACCATGGTAGAATAGGCATGAGTCACCACCTATTAGAATGGATGGAAACCCACCTAGGAGAACGACCACCACATGGGAAGAAAGAACTACCCACCTATGGGTGAACAATGGGTTCTCCATATCGAGCTGCATCTATATATGTAAGTAAATAGTGAAACTGTACCTGCTGCTTACTGTCCATGGCTAATAACTAGTAGAGCTTCTAGCTACTAACTAACTAATGGGCATACACCGTCTCAGAACCCTTAATAGATAGGTAGGGACGGTCCAGTGATAGCATTGCTGTAGGGCCGGTGATGCAGGGCCATTGATTGCTGTTTTTCCAGTGCTAGAGGTCAAAACGTTCCATTGATAGAGTAAGTTCAGTAGTTTGTATGTCAAGTAGTAGATTGGTGTAAGGCTTGCCTGCAGAGTGTCGGGTTGGTGTGGGTTCCAGTAAGTCTGCTTGATGTGGGGTTTGAATGTGTAGGTGAGAGTGTCTAAGGTTGGCATGGTGAGGTAGGTTCTTTCTCTAGCAACGGGTGTTTCAAATAAGGCGGGTACCTACACATAACACGAGAATAATGTACAACTGCAGCTCTCTCCACTGCTTCTGGCTTTGAATCACCTGGCTTTGGATGCCACCTTTGCTACCGGAACAGCATGCAATTCAACTGGATACTAGAGCATTTCTCCATTTGTAAGTCACACTATTGGATTGTATTGCAACACTGATCTCACCTCATAGTACCTGAAGGTACAACCCGCATCAAGGTGGTATTCCAGGTTTATGGAGTCGAGGCATATAGGATTCTCCGGAATCTATGTCGTATTCTCGACCGACCCGAAAGCTAACCATTAGACTCTATAGACCAAATAGCCGATAAAGCGCCCACTACAAGCGCCCACTACATGGATTGGGCAACAAAGGATGGATCAACCGAATAGCAAAGGAACTTGGTCGGCTAATAGCGCACAACCTCCTTTCAAACAACAGGCGAAAAAAACTATACACCAGTCAGAAGCTAACGTCTACATTTTGACTAGGAACTCACAGCATTCCACCAACCTTTAGGAACAAACGAACAGATGGAACTAAGCCACTCACAGTCTATTCACTTTCACTAAACCCCTTCTCCCTGTCTCTGAGCTATCTGCCCCGCCTAACCGGATGAAGCAAAGGAAGGAGCATCCTAGCCATTATCGAGATTCATAGCCTCGCCCAGATTGAGTACCAGAGCCCGTAGTTGAACCACTAGGAACAAAGTCAGTAGCTTAGCCTATTCTAGAGCCATTACCTCGCCCCGCATCTATCTTAGTTCGAAAGCCAATTCGAGATCGAGCAGCAATTTCACCTGCCAACTGGCGCGGATTCATTTATAGATCGAGTGTAAGTTCCAGTCCCTATAGCAGTTTCAGCACCACGGGAAGAAGCAAGGGAAGCCTATTTAGGTAATAATAAGTCTATGGAAGAAGCAGTGGTTAGACACCCGATTGAAGTTCAAGCAGCAGTTCGAGATGTAATAGTGAAAGCTCCGCAAACAAATCAGCAGTTATGGAGGATTATAATACATGTAGAAAACACAAATATGAGCGTTTTCTTTTATTGGAGCTGTATGATTGATTTGAAGTTGAAGAGACACGAGAGAAGTGGATGCTGTTTTCCCATCAGTTCCAGATCAAAAAATGAAAGGCATTTTTTGTTGGTCTATGTAGCCCCTGATTTCACATGTCTAGGTGCAGTTCTTTAGCCAATTTATATGGTATTTGAGTGCTGTTTGAAGAGGTATAACAGCATACGCTTTTTGGAAGACCAAGCACAATATCTACACCAGGAGATGGGGCACGTCTGTGATAGGAGTTATAACCAGCAGCCTGGGCACATTTTCCAGGGCTGTTATGTGCCTTAGTTACAGCATAAAAGGGAGCATTCTTAACCATTGTTTCTGATGCCTGCTGACTGGGTAGAGGGAGCGCACTACTTCAGATCTGCTTTACCCATTTGCTGTGATGCCCCTTATTTCAGGCATTAAAACAACACTATTAGCAAGTGTTTTTCAAGCAGATTCATGCATGGTCAAAGCTATTTCTTGGAGAAAACGACCATCATTATAAGCGCTATTTGGAGGTTGTTGTGGCATGGTAAAAGGATGTATACACCAAGAAAGATGAGCACCTTACCTAAGGGAATCTCAAAGGCTTATTTCAAGGGAAAAATGAGTGAGTGAGCCAATTTTTAGGAGAAAAGGCCGTTAGAAACAAGAGAAAAGTAGAATAGTCATGAATTTGACGGAGTGACGTGTTACAGCTAACCCCAAAAGAGAACACTCCCTTTTTACAAGGAAAGTGCTTTCACCAACACTAGTCTTCTCCCTTTGCATCTCAACCAAACCTGCCATCTGCAAATTTGAATCTGCTGTAGTCTCGGAATCAATCACTGGTCCCTGGAAAGGAAATGTCACCCAAACATCATTCTCCTCCATCAAGGCATCAAACCTCACTTCATCAGAACCACTAGAAGGCTCACAAATGGAAGTAGCTAATGCATTTTGGTTAGCATATCTCCTAGGAGGTATTCTGACCCTCATTGAAGATTTGGGTGCTCCTACATGCTCCTATGCATCCTACAATGTTTGAGTAAGCCATCTTGGCTTCATGCGAGCTAAGGTAGAGGGTAAGGACATATCTCTCCTTAGGCTCTCGTCGACCACACCAATCACACCTAATATCATGTGCGTGGAGTCGCCATGGTGAACTTTCAAGATGCCTTCAAACGTTGCTTGCTTCACCCTACAAACATCTTAAAAATAAAGGAACAAGGGCTTCGTCCCTTCATGGAGTCGCCATGTGAGAATCAAAAAATAGAAAATACATTACCTCCCACAAAATATATGGACAATGTGTCGTCAAATCAATTCCGGGAAATGGACGTTGTTTTTTTCCTATTTTGGCTCAAGGCTGTGGCAACGACGCCAACAAAATGTTACCGCTCAAAGTGTATGATGAAAGTCCAAAAGAAAAAAGACTAGCCAAGGGCAACTCAAGAGGGATGGCCAATGTCACCACACCAACCCTCTTCTTTCTTGAGGATGGCTCTTCTCCAACTCTCAAGGGGGGTGTATCTAGGGTAAGATTACTAGGGTTGAGACAATAAGGTTCAAGGTGATTTGAAGAGGTGACCCTCTCCTGTTGGTCGAGCCATGCTTACGCACCCTAGTCAAATGGTAAAAGAAAAGGAAAAGCAAATGAGGTAAAGGAATGATGGGAGAACGTAAAAGACTACTCCAAAGAGACCAGTGCCAAATCATGAAAGGAGAATGGAGTCATGGAGAGGACGTGGGGTGGGATCCAACTTGCATTTCATGTACCTATAAGGTTAGGGCTCTAAGCACAATAACTCAAATAGGAGGAGATCAATCATAAGCTAGCAAATTTCCTAGTGAAAGGCCCTACTAGAGATGCACATTCTAGGTATGAGGTAACAAGATCATGACAAGCAAAGCCAGCAACACCACCAGGCAGACAAATCAATCCGGCAAGCCCAGCATCCTCTAGGTTACAGATCGAGATCGAGATAAAGACCCAAATACGGTTGTTTACTCTGTAGCGAAGACAAAGCCAGTCGATGAAGCAGTTCCAAATCCATTACCTGTAGTAGGATCAGTAGTTCCAGATCGAGGTCCAGATGCAGTTAAAGATCCATAGCCGTAGCTAGCAGCACCAAAAGCATATGTAGTAGAGACAGCAGCATATCCAGAGTCATAGCCTACAGTAGCAGTCGTTGCTTCAGTCGTTTCTGATCTTTCTCTTTTTACTTCAGTAGCAGAGCCTAAAGCAGTAGTTTAAGCCGTTTCAACATTCGTTGATCCAGCGCCAGCCAATAGATTCGGTTGACTCAGCAGCAGCTACGCCAGGAGCCACCATGACAGCAGAAGCAGAGACGGGGACAGTGAAAGAAAAAAGATAGAGTAGGTGTGCTGGGCTTAGGCATCGCTCTCGAGACTATGGTTCATTGGGGTTCATGGTGAAGTGAATCAACCGCGCTTTGCGGCAGGGCAGGGCAGCTAGCGTAGAGGCAGGTAAAGAGAGCTAGCTTAGAGACCCCCCCCCACCCTAAGTGAATGCAATACTGGCTGGCCCCACCCTTCTAACTAGCAACTACGGGAAGAAGTTCGTTAAGTGAATGCACTCCATCACATATTGAATCTCTTTCTCGGTATTAAAGCAAGGCAGTAAGCATGCTGGGAATGCACATCCGGCGCTGTATGTCCCCGCCCTTCTAGCAACTACGGGAAGAAGTACGGTAAGTAAATGCACATACGGCTCCACCCTTCAAACTAGCACTACAGGCCCCACCCACCCTTATAGCAATGTAGGTCAGATAGCTTAGAGGTGGTGAAGATGTCCACAAGGTGTCCTGCGGAGCCCGAAATCAGAAAAGAAAGAGTTCACAGGCCGATCGGGCTTTTATTGCCTTAATTCTATAGCCCCGAACTCCCCATTAAGCGTTTAGTTGGGATTTATAAAACCATCCGAGCTACCCATTCACGTAAGACCCTGTAGGGAGAGAGAGGTATCGGGAACCGCAGCCCTGTTTGTGGGTTGAACCAACCGGTTGGGGATATTTAGTTAGGGTTTTGGGTCGAACAAACAACTGGCATAGATAGGTGGTAGGCCTCAGCGATTAAGCTTTCGTTTCTTCTTTATGTATTTGGGGCGGTCCCAGTCACTAGCTATTTTGTTTATGCGTGGTTGGGTGGGTCTCATTAACCCCATTCATCTTTGAGCGGATTTCAGGTTAGACCAGGGGGATAGAGCTTAGAGGGAGGGAGGGCAACACCAGAAAGAGATTTCAATCCATGAATCAACGCTCTCAAATACCGTCAGCTGGATTATATTACATCCAGAAACTGAGCCAAGCTATGGTCTTGCTTCCTTTGGTACTGGGACTTTCCTATTAGTTACACGGACGGGACACATAGGATTTGATTTCAACCTTCTCTTTGGCTGGTTGTCCGAAATGGAATCGAACGACCCGGCTAATTCGAGATGTGGGATCGTTCCTATGTCCTCCTATATCATGTTGACTAAGCCTATAATGAATGTATCAATCCAGCGTCTGTTCGACAGACATCACCCCGCCCAGATCCTTATATAGAACCACCTGCAGTGATGGAGACGGAAGTAGACCCATCCGCAGAGAAGAGGTCCCGTACAGACAGACACAGAGAAAGACTGAATATCGGGGGAAAGAGGAATCCCGCCCGCCATCCATAAATTTCTCTAGGATTCGATCACTGGGGGAGGGATCTCAACGGGTTCCGCCGAGGAATTCCCACCTGATCCAAATCAGGTAAGCCAGCCAAATGTAATGTGCCCAGCCAGAGCTTTAGTGATCCATCCAAATGTATGTGCCCAGCCAGAGCTTTAGTGACCTTCCAGCTCCATCAAATGGAGTCCGGTTTTCTCCAGTCTTCTGTAGATATAGATATAGATACAGATATATAAGGGTATCCCAGATCCGATTTTGACACTTATTAGCATTGATACGCTTGTTCAAATTCATGCATGATGGTTTCAATCAAAAACTGTAGTTCTATTTCTTATTTTTTTTTTTTTCCGGCAGGCAAGGGACGGAGTCACTCACTATTCATATGGTGAGGGATTTATCGCTCTATTTTCCTAAAATAGAGGGACGGAGTCACTCACTATTCATATGGTGAGGGATTTATCGCTCATCCATCA
>Ga0115844_100136_pt1 | contig 16881 bp, 12 predicted proteins | sample InSIn1gowninarea_FD_83858 | JGI IMG/M metagenome (GOLD analysis project Ga0115844, IMG submission 83858) | reverse complement strand
AACCTTCTGCAAGTGGGTGTCTTCATACTGGTATGATTCTGCACCAGTACAAGATTGTAAACATATTTTCTTCTTATTAAAAGAAGACAAAGACAACAACAACAAGTGGTTTTCACCTACATTGGGTTTCCACCTTAAATCTTGGTGTTCATGTGTGTTGCTTATGCGTGATAGTTTATTTTGTTATTACTCCACATGGTTATTGTTTAATGTTTAATAAAGTACTGATGCACTGATTAAAGATCAACATATGATGAACTAATTGAATCATAAGTTCACTAGATATATGTTGGTTTCCTTAAGAACAGTTGGGTGCACACACGAGTTCCCTTCACTGAAGTAGTGTATATAAATCTGATTATGGAAATAAAAAATCTATTGATTTGTAAATACTGACTCAACCCCCCCTTCTCAGTGTTATTTCCAACAATTGGTATTCGAGCAGGTCCTTTGGCAAAAGCTTGATCGCTTGAAGGAGATCTGTATTAACAATGGGAAAGAAGCTAAAGAAGAAAGTACCTCAAAAGAAGAAGACCTCTCAAAGGAACTGTGATAGTGGGAGAGACGATTGGCCTTTATGTGGAAGCAACTCTTCAGATTTAAAATCACCTCAGAATGAAGATGAAAAAGAAAAATAACTATCAGGTGCAAATTTGTTGTCCTATGGTGATACATTTCTCTGTTCATTTGAAGATAATGAGTGATAGAGAAATAATTGAATTTTCTCTTATGGGTGAAAGAGAAAGAAATAAAATAGAGGTAGAATTTAAAAAGCTCGCAGACACAATTAGAGATTGAAAAGACCTAATTGATAAAAGGGAATGTTTCTACAAAGAAGAAGTTACCAGATTAAAATCTCAGTTGGAGGAAGGAAACAAAGTAAGGAAGCAGTACAAGGAAAAGGAAGATCAATGTCAAAGGCTACAAGATGAAGTGACATCATTGGGAAATGAAGAGAATCAAAAGGACACAACAACCAAGGAATTTACAGAAAGAACTAGCTATTGTGAAGGTCTTGAAGCTATGGTTGTTTCTCTAAAAGAAGATCTCAAAAATTCAAATAAGCAGAATGAAGAAATACTCTAAGCATTTGAAGAACAATAAAATTAAGTTCTCTAATTAAGGAAACGAGTGGAAGATGGAAGAAAAGCTGAAGAAATCATGAAGAAACAGTGTCTTGTAAAGGAAGAGCAATATCAGGTTGAGGTAAATATCCTAAAAGGTAAATGAGATGAAAAGGATAAACTTTTAAGATTTCAAGATAATACTAAGATTTTGGATGATATTCTTAGTAGTCAAAGATCTCCTGCCATCAAATCTGGTCTTGGTTTTCATGAAACTATTAAAGGTGAATCTAGCTTACAAACTAAAGCAAGGAAATCTAATGCAAAATTTGAAATGCTCAACAAGGAGCTAAGAGGTCAACCCCATCAACAACCAAGGAAATAAAATATTCAAAGAAAATCATTTACTCCTAACTATGGAAGTGATAATCAATTCTTTCCTCTCATGAATAATGTTGAATGTTTTATATGTCATCATTTTGGACATGTTGCAGCCAAATGTAGAAGTAGAATGTTTCAAGCTAATAATCATCACACAGAAAGGTCATCAACTTCCAAGTACTTCAAAGGATATTGTTTTTCTTGCAAAATGTTTGGTCACAAAGCCATTAACTGCTATAGAGGGAATATGAAACATATAATATGTTATGCTTGTAACAAGTTTTGGCATATAGCAAAAGAATGCAAGAGAAAATTTCGGCCAACATACCAAAAGGAGCAAACATCATCACACTCCAAGGTATGGAAGAAGAAGGAAGTACAACCAAAAATATGTGGCATAACTCGGCATGCATATAGATCAGACTTAGGAGGATCTAAAAATATGAAATTTCAGTGTTCTAATTCTCATACATAGTTATCATGAAGACAAGTCATGTATATACATGAGTTAGAAGCTACACAGTCATGTATATGTTGATTTGATGAAGAAGCAGTGGGACAAACTCAGAAAAATGATCTGATATGGTTTCAGACAATTATCTTTTCTGTCTCGATGATTGATGACTACAATCTGTGGATGTTATTTAGATGTGCTTTTTGATCCTCATAAGTTGTTGATGACTTGATTTATATCTGATTGATGATGATGCCTTGTTATTTCTTACTGATATATGCAATGATCAGACCTGATAGTTAACAAGTGGCACAAGTCCAAGGGGAGAATATGTTATGCTTCTAATAATGCATTTTTGGCATTATGTTTAGAAGTCTTTGGTACCTAATGATTCTTGTTAATGGTGATGATGCTTATGTGGCTAAAATGTTTAAATGATACATCATGCTATGTTGCGGTTATGAGTTTCCTATGATGAAGTCTCAGATGATACTTGTATTGCTTGGGGTTACATAGTTGTTATTCAGATCAGATTTATGGATGATTGTGGATGAATTTTTTATGATGCATACATTACATAGATGTTTCTTACATTATTATCTTCATAAGGACAAGGAGAAGCACACGACTTCATTATTTGATGATGATCCACTCATTTCCTTTATGTTGTTATCATCACACCTTCAAAAGATGCATAAAGTTTATATAGTGCAGTTATGATGCAGGATTCCTATAGTTCTTGAATCTCACATGGTTGTGGATTGCTGTTGTTGATGGTATCGAAAAAGATTGATAAATTACTATGATCTCATGGTTTTTTAGATACATATTACTATCTCCTTGATGGATATACAGTATGTTGGATGCATGGATGATTACTTAAGTTGCATATTGATAAATATTGTTGATTGGCCAAGAGAATGGTGTTATTGCGGGCATAGCTATTTGAAGACATGGATTACTTAGCCACATAATGATGATGACTTCTTACTTTATGATGATAGGTTTGATATTCACATATGCTGATTATCATGGTTGATGCTTATCAGATGTGGGATGTTCCCTAGTGATGATACATGGTTGATATATTGAGGGTTCTTGTGGAAAGATCATGCAGTTCATGATGATGATGTTATGATCATAGATGATGAATATGGTGTTTTAAAATACATATGATATGATATGAATAATTATGTTTTACTGCTTGGAGATATGACATATGCTTAATTGATTCATGGAAAGTTATTATAAGGCTCTTTCTACTAATGAAAGAGAGCAAGTTGATCTTGATGTGGTCAAAAAGATGAGTTGATATCTATATGTGGCATACTTTCTCACATGTTGATGATATTACATTATCATATCTTGGGAATAGATAATGGAAAATATAGGTTGTTGGTTTGGATGTTGCTGACAGATGCTTATGGTGCAGATCATACATAGTGTATGATAGTTGTTGATGACTATCATGGTCTTGTTTAGATATTTGGTCTCTGTTATAAATTTCATGTATATCAATGATGTAATTTGTACCCCCACTATGCATGGGAAGGATGATGTAATCATTTCTATATTTCAGTAATGTATAAACAATTAGTATATCCCCACTTGGTTGGGTGGATAAGTCAAGTTTGGTATATCCCCACTTGGTTGGGAGATTGATGTATGTATGAGTCATTGGTGATAGGAAGGTAAAACTCACATAGTTGAGTTATAGAGTCATGTTATTATTTTGGAAAATATTTTTGCGGACTCTGAATGTGCTTAGGGGGAGCATGGTCGATTTAGTGCATCACAACATGTACAAAGGGGGAGTTTAATAAAAGAATTCAACATGTGCCTAGGGGGATCATGACCAATGTTTATATTTAATTATTTAGATATGAAATTATTCATTTTGGTTAGCCCTTTTCCCTTGATACCAAAGGGGGAGAATATCTTGGTCTGCCCTTTGCCCTTGATGTCAAAGGGGGAGAGTATTTTGGTGTTTCTTGTTATCTCTAACAGTTTCTATAGCTTGCAGTAATCAACACCAACATAGTTGCCATCAAGTCCAAAGGGGGGTATTGTTGGCATTATGATGCATGTGTTGTACTTGATGGCAACCCACTTGTAGCAGAACAACTCACTTGTATATGGTAACTAGATGAATCTACAGGAGAGATATCAGATGTGACATAATGCATGGTAGTTGTGTTTACAGATGTGACAAAATGTAGGGCGGTTCAAAGGAATCATTTTAGAAGTAATATGGAAAATTACAATTTAACAGGTCTATTCAGAGGTAACAGGGCATTAGTACATAAGAACAGGAAGATGGAACTAAGATCTACCAATCAGAATAAACAAGGTAAAGGAAAAGGTTGATGTAGAGAAGCTTAAGAGGTATATGCAAGTCCACTTAGTCAAAAAAGCATATACACACTCGTCCATAGAACAAAAAGAGCGTAGAAGTATAAATGCACTCCCCAAGATGAAAATCATGTACGTGTTGGAAAACCAAGGTTTTGTTCCGAGATATTTGGTCCAAGGTATTTTGGTCCAAGGTATTGGTCCAAGGTATTGGTCCAAGGTATTTAGTCCAAGGTATTGGTCCAAGGTATTTAGTCCAAGGTATTGGTCCCAGGTTTTCGTCTGACGTTTTGGTCCAAGGTATTGGTCCCAGGTGGTTTTGGCTCAAGGTATTGACAAAGGATCTAAGTATATAAGGAGGAGAAGATCAAAGGGCTAAGTTCATAGGTAATGAATATCTTATGAAGTGTTGGATCAAAAGAAAATATGCATGTTATGGGTTTCTGATGCTTTGCTTGATCTAGACTAAATATGCACCTGAGCATTTGATGATGAATGAGATCTAATGATGGATCAGGATCATAATGACTTATCATTATGTGATCTAATAATGGATGGGCTAGATCAAATTGTTAACACATGTTTTATCCTTTATATGTGATGAGATGGGTATGTCTGAAGTCGGGAATTGCAACGGAGTTATAAGTAAGTATTTGCATATCTATCTATTGGTTCGCTTTGGTGAAGGTGCATATACACACTAGTTCGACTCTTCCAAGTACCGTATGCAAGAGAAAATATTGATGTTCAAGGATGATTGATCTCTCAAATTAGTGTTGTTGTTTTACTGCTATCTACCAATGAAGTCTTCTTACATATAAAAGTAAAATTGAATGCATAAAGAGTTTGTGTCTCATTGATTAATTGTTTGAGAAAGAAGGGTGATCCTTGTTGCTATTTGTTTAGAACTCTCTAATATGACAATAGATCTTTAGAATGTCACTGATCGGTACAATTTGTGGTTCAGAGGTTTTATGATTCAGTATCTTTATAGGTATACGCAGGTTGGGCAAAAGGAAGTAGTGTATATACGCAGATTTACTTCATTAAAGGATCATATACATTCTGACACATGCCTTTTGAGGTTACAATTAGTTCTGGTTGTTGACGCATTGTTCTGGGTTCAGATCTGTGTACTGGTTACAATGATTGATTCAATTGTGTCAGAGGTTCAGTGGTTGTTTGATTCAGTTGTGTCAGAGGTTCAGTGATTGTTTGATTCAGTTGTGTTAGAGGTTCAAAGGTTTCAGTGATTGACTATTTCAGTTATATTAGAGATTGATGATTGGGTTTTAGTTATATTTGAGATTGATGATTGGGTTTCAGTGATTGGTTGATGCAAATGTATTTGATGGTTGTATTACAGTGGTAATTTATTTTGAGCTTCAATGTTATTAATGGGTTTAGTGTGAAAATTCGATGAAACATGGCCTTCATATTGTAGTAATGTGTACCAAGAGTATCCAGTATGAAAAGTAATGAAATTTGGTCCCTCGATGATACTAAGGGTTGGAGCCTTCAGTGAGGAAGTCGAAGCTTCCTGCCAGTAGTGGATGGTGATTTGATCAGGGGGTTGGAGCTCACTTCCAGTAGCAGCTAGAGAATGAGTGAAGGTTGTAGCCTTATGTAGGTCGGAGCCTATGTACTAGTAAACATATCGGTTAGTACAAGAACTAAGGGGTTGAAGCTCCCCTCCAAAAGAAGCTGGAGAATGAGAGAAGGTTGTAGCCTTTTGTAGGTGGGTTCTGCATATTAGTATGAGTCTACACCAGTACAAGATTGTAAACATATTTTCTTATTTTTAAAAGAAGACGTAGACGACAATAGCACGTGGTTTTCACCCACATTAGGTTTCCACCTTAAATCTTGGTGGTCATGTGTGTTTCTTATGTGTGATAGTTTATTATGTTATTACTGCACATGGTTACTATTTAATGTTTAATAAAGTACTGATGCACTGATTAAAGATCAACATATGATGAATTAACTGAATCATAAGTTCACTGAATATACGTTGGTTTCCTTAAGAACAATTGCATGCACACGCTAGTTCCCTTCATTGACGTAGCGTATATAAATCTAATTACGGAAATGAAAAAGTTATTGATTTGTAAATACTGATTCACCCCCTACCCCTTCTCAGTATTATTGTCACACTTTCTAGTTCAATTAATAATAATTTTAATAATTCTTTATTAATGGTTAGTTCCTCTTCTATTTCCTTAGTCTCTTCTTCCCCCAATTCTAGACCTTGGTATGTGGTAAGCCTCTCCTCACTCATCATCGATCCCCATACCCTCTAGCTCCTAGAAAAAGGTTTCAACTTTACTCTTGCTCCTCGCAAGATTCTCATTGAAGAGAAATTTTTCTCTATAGAGTTTATTTCCCAACACCTCCCTGCTCACTTTGCAGAAGAAATTCCATAGGATTGTGGTATAATTTTGCGTCGTGCTAAACCGCCTAGCTCTAACTTATCTAAAGAAGAGTTCTAGGCCATCAAGTGCCTCAGTGATAGCCCTCATGTCCTTGTCCTCAAGGAAGGTAGAGGTAAGGTAGATAGATTAGTGGAACATTTATCTTGGAAAATTAAATTTCAATAGTATTGGAGAGATTAGAAGCAGTTTCCAACTTGCAATATTGAATTTCTAGTAATTCAATAAGAGGAATAGAAAAATATGTCTAGATCTAAAAAAAAATTAGATCCCTTTTAACAATAGAATTTAAAGAATCATCCCCCTTCTAGCAAGACATTTGTTCACCTTTGAGAACCCAATAAAACTCACAATTTCATGAGTTTGAAGATCTTGTTCATGACCGAGAAAGACAACTTTGAGTCACATATATTGCCATTTAAGTTAAGGGTGTTGTAAGACTGTTACTTGTCTTAAAGGTGTTGTTGGAGATGAAATCAAGATATGATGTAGATCTGTTTTAAGACAAGAAATGGAAGAATTATCCCCCTTCTAACGAGCGATTATTTCACTAGTTTGAGACCTTCAATATTTAACGTGTGATCATGATGAGTTAAAATACTTTTCCTCACAAGATACTTATGCTTCCAGTAACATGGATTGACATTGAATTGTGTCATAAGACTGATACTTCCTCAACCTTGTTCATTTAGAGGTGTTGTTGGAGACAAAAACAAGAAATAATTAGAAACTACAAGATAGTGGATACTAGAAAGCTTAACTATGTGTTTTTGTGCCTTTAACTAGCCTACTGTCACGTACCCGAATCCTCAGTAAAAATAAATAAATAATTTTTCACGTACCCGAATCCTCAGTTAAAAAAAAAAAAAAAATTATTATTAATCGTATTTAATATTCTATTGCTTGTTATGGTTTCTGGTACGAACGCCTCACTGTTTGTTGACTTACCCACATATGGATTTATATGTTGTAATGTATATGAACGTATATGGTTTACACAAATGATTGCTGGGAAATTAATTTATCAATGATTCTGGTTTTCATAAACTTAGGGTGGCAAAGACCCTTGAGCGATTTGGTTGATTTCTTTATTAAAATTGGGCCGCCGTATGAACCTTGGGTGGGTACGTGACACCTACATTTGCATCATTCGACATTACAAAACTAGAAACCTTAGGAGTTTAGAAATTTTTGTATCACTGCACATATTTCATGAAATGTTGAAGTCTGTTTAAGAATGAATAATTCCAAGTAATTAAGTAAGTAAATTTATTAATGTCCAACTAATGACCAAAGAAGTCAATGGGACTGAAGAAAGGTAGAGTCAATATGATTACAATGTGCGAGTGCAAGCGCATCTCCAAAAAAGTGTTCAAAAATAACATATAGAGAGAAAGAAACTAGTGGTAGTGTTGTTGTGACACATATATAAGAGACCATGGTATAATACAAAATACTCAATCGTCTGTGGCAAGATATAGAATAATAATGGCCTGCTAGAAAATAATGAGTGAGTGAGATGGTAAGGTCTAGAAATGAAGCTAGAGATGTCACGGGCAACTTCAAAATATATATACTACAGGTAGCAAAATTTTTGGAATATATTTGTTTGATCGTTGAAAAAGGTATATAGAAAACCTATGTCAAATGTATTGGAAACTATATCTAAAATTTATGAGAAATGTCAAAAAGTGCAACTTCAAAATATATATACTAAAGGTAGCACAAATTTTGGAATATACATTTGATCGTTGAAAAAGGTATATAGAAAACCTATGTCAAATGTATTGAAAAACATATTTGAGAGTTTTATTAAGGATGAGAAATGTCAAAAAGTGCAACTTCAAAACATCCATCTTAAGCTAGGTCAAATTTTTAAATAAGCATTTAATCATTAAGAAAGGTATACGGAAAAGTTAAAAACATATATAGTTTACTGAAAACATATTTTTAATTTCATATTTTGTAAGAGATTATATTAAATTGCAAAGTCAAATACCTCTACTTCGTTAGTTCTTTCTTTTAGACTATCTACATTGGTAGAGATACTACACACCCCCACCCATGAGTTGGATGGTGGTATATCTATGAGACAAAATGAACAAATTTCCTCTCACAAGGCTAGCAAACATGGAAATTCTACAAGACCTCAAAATATTTCTACTCACTACATCATATGACCACCTGAGGCATCTCAAGCAACATATCCCCATCATGAGTTTCTTCACCTCAGCCTAATTTTAGGACAGACAAGTCTTCTCACTCTTCTCCCTTCTCTTCTCCCTCCACAAATCCTCTTAGGATTGTACAGCCATGTCCCCACAACCGTAGGTACTCTCCAAATGGCATCATTAAGCTTTATATCAAGCACTTCACAAAGATTTATGAAGAAAATTAGGAGGCTTATTCTCCCTCCTCTTCCTCTACTTTTATTTCCACTAATGATGTCGAAATGGAGCTAGGGCCTTGCACTTCATAGTTTTTTACTAGCTCCAGTGGTTTGTCATGTTGTTTGACAACTCATGATTTGTATATATTATTCAATATGAAAATACAACACTTCAAGAGTAGGTTGGATGCATTGATAGAAAATCTCACTGATCAGGAATAGAATTGAGCTATGAAAAAATTAAAGAAAGTGAGAAGAGGAATGGACTGAACACCCATTAAGTGGTTTTTAAAAAACTAGAAAGAGATTGGTTTAGTCGGTACTATTGAAGATTAATGGGGGAATGGTAATCCCCATTTGCAACAGCTCATTCACTATGTTTGTTTTCCAGGTAATATATTATTTAGGACTAGGTATAGGCATTTATTTAGATTTGCAACACTAGAAACAAATTATTTTTTAGCAGATCAAGATGACTAAGTGTTTACCATGTTCCCTCTACTAGCCTCCATCTACTTTATGTCTTCTTTGCTTATTCTCAATTCTGTCAAGATTCATGTTGTTATGCTAAGCTAATTTTTGTCTAGTCTACTCATTCTATTAAGTTATTAAACTCTATTATACTCTGTTAAGTGACTACTCCATCTCTTTATTGACCACAAATTACATAATGTACATGGAATTGTGCTAGAAATGAAAAGGTAATACCTAGTACATACTGGAAATTGTAGGAAACAAATGTTAAAATTTTGAAATCATAGAAGTACATGACTAATGCTCGTATAGATAACCATTACTAGTAGTGCCCACAAGAACACAATCCATGCTTAAAATGATGAAACTGGTTTGCATCCCTTACAATAATTTATTGCTTCACAATCTCGAAGATGACCTTCGTTTCATTGTGACATTCATCACAAACACGAAGGTTTTTTTTTTTATCTGTATAGTGCTTCCAAGGTTTGTATTGATAAGAGAAAAATCTATAGCTAACTTTTCACTGTGATTGCACAAAAGGTGTTCCTTCACTTCATCCTCAACATTGTACAGTGTAAAGGTTGTTTTAGGGACATATATTTCCACCTTCATCTTCCCAACCAAAGTATCCAATATTTCATATATTTAATTTGTCTAAGCATGTGATCTATCTCCTGTAAGGAAATAATGTATCTTTTTATTTAATTCAACATAACTGCATCCTAGTATCTTTTTCAATCCTTGGTCTTCCATTATTTTTCTCATTGTTTCCACACCATATTATTGCCAGCCATGGCATAGATGTTTGACATCAATACATAACATCCAACATTTCTAGGCTTTAATTCAAGGAGGCATTCGGCTACATGTTCTCCTAATTGAATTTTGTAATGAATTTTAAAAGCACCAAGTAAGGCTCCCCACACACTAGCACTGGGTTCTAATGGCATGTTTTTGATGAAGTCCTCTACCTCGTACAAACATCTAGCATGACCAATAAGGTCAACCATGCATGCATAATGCTCTACTCTAAGCATGATAGAGTAATCTAGATCCATACAATGAAAGTATTGCCAACCCTTATCTATAAGGCCTGCATGACTGCATTCAGATAAAATACCAACAAAAATAATATGGTTAGGCTTCATTCTTATCAGGTGCACTTGGGAAAAACATTCCAAGACATGCTCACCATAACCAGAAACTATTTAATTCCATGAAATTATGTCTCATTTAGACATCTCATCAAAAAATTGGCATGCCAATTCTATTTTTCCACATTTGACATACATATCTATGAGAGCAGTCCCCACTAAAATATCAAACACAAATAATGTTCTAATATTATAATGATGGATCCACTTAGCCCATTGCACAAATATTGTTAACTAGGCACAAGCTGTGAGCACATTCACCATGGTGACATAATCAATTTTAATGTGTCCTGCCAATTTCTTTTGTCGTAGCAACATCAAAGCTTCATTTTCATTCCCAATGAACACATATCCAATATTCATGGCAATCCAAGAGACCACATCCCTTTCAAGCATTTTGTCAAGCACAAAAAACACAATATCTATACTCCTACACTTTGCATACATACCGATGAGTGAAGTTTCAACAAAAGCATCTAATTCAAAACCACTTCTAGTTATGTAATCATGGATCCACATGCCCTGTTGCAGAACTCCTAAATGGGTGCAATTTTAGATGAAACTCGCCATTGTAAACCAATCAGGCACCACATCTTCCTTTCACATTTCATCAAACAATCCTCTTTGACGTCCTCTGTTAGAAGTCAGGTCAAGCCCTTCAAACCCTTCTGCACCAGAGCTTCATGAAGTCATAGGGATAGATCCACCAATCCATCATTTTGGTACAAAATATCCACCAAATTATTGATTTCATGGCTACCAGACTCTGCTACTAAACTCACAGGACAACCATAAAACAAAATCCCCCAAAACCCTAGCAAATTCAATGGAATTTTAGTTTAGAAACCAAACACTGAGAGAAAATGGCTACAATGCCCCTCGAACACTTGTGAACCCACGTCGAATTTTGATGGCATATATTTACATTAACATGTAAAATGCACCCCCCCACCCCAGCCCCCCCCGCCGCCCCCACCCTCTCTCTTTGGTTTCTTTTCCATTCGGTGTTGGTTTCCAATAATTGAATTGTATTGGGTGAGAGAAAAATACATTTGAAAATGTTGTATGACAAGATACTTATCCCTCTTTTTTTAAGCTTTTCTTTAATTTTTCCCTCCACCACTTTGATTTTTCTTAAGATATTGAATAGTCTTTATCTTTTTAAATAGGTATGAAGTTGTGAATTTGAAAAGATTTTTTATTTTCCTTGGAAAATAAGAAGAAGAAGAAAATATTCTTTTGTAAAATAAGAAAATGGAAAAATAGATTAATTTGTCTTTTAAGATATTTTTAAGATCTATAATTCATGTATGTTTTCTAGAAGATTTTCACCTTTCTTTTAAGTGAATAATATAATTTACATAATTCCTTTATGATTACATTTTCAAACATTCATTTCATTGAAGAGATTTTTAAACATGTAATTTTATATCAAAGCAGAGTAACATGTAACAATAAACTTATAATTAATTTGTGATTAAGTTGGTTATAATTCCTTTTAACATGTATTCACGAATGTGGAAAGGTAACTCTTTAGTATTTTCACAGGGAAAATAAGGGTTAGCTAAAGAATTTGTTATCAATGTTGATGGGTATTTGGCTAGTCTTACACTATCAAATGCCTAGATCAAATCTCTTGAGTAAGGTGTGTCAGTCCACACTAACATGTTTATTGTGGATGTCATCCATGATTGTGGGGAATCAACCCCTTTGTCTCTAAATTTTAACACTGCATATGGATTCAAAGACCCCGTTTATCTCGGAATCCATCTGCAATGTCAAAATTTAGTGAAATGTAACACTTCAATATCAAAGTTGAAATGTTCCATTTCTGGAGTGACACAATTAAGAAAGACTAACATAATTGACTAAATCATATACTTTTTGTACTTGTTAGTTGGTCTTATTTTTATTCTTGGACTATAGTAGTCATTTATCTTAATCATTTTTAATTTTTTCACTTATTATCTAGTCATATATTTTAGTCCTAGACTAAATTAGTCATTTAAGTTAGTCATTTTTAGTTAGGCCACTTATTATCTAATCGTTTATTTTATTCCTAGACTAAATTAGTCATTTAAGTTAGTTTTTTTTAGTTGGGTCACTTAACATTGTTTAATTTAGTAGTAATTCACTTGAAACAGTTGGGGTGACTAACTTTTTTAGTTGTTTAGTCACTATTATCTCATCTTGTTCTAGTGTTCCAGTGGAGTCTATATACTTAGTGAATGATGTAGCACAGGTCCGCATCAAAGATGTGGTGAGATTGCATGCTTTTCCACAGAAGATTGTGTTAGATAGGGATGTGAGGTTCACTTCCAAGTTGTGGAAGGACTTCTTTGCAGGTTTAGGTATAGAGTTGGCCTTTAGTACAACTTATTGTTAGAATATTATATATTACGGAGCAAAGGAACACATAAAATATTGCAGAAATATAAACACACAAAACACACAAAACAAGAGAGACACAGATACACGTGGTTCACCCAGTTTGGGCTACGTCCACCCCGAAAAGCCAGTCCTTCCTTTCTATTATCCAGCAAAATGAAGAGACACAACCTACAGCAAATCCGCTATAATATCCTCTGTTTTCTCTCACAGTCTCACCACTTTGTTTCTCACTCACACAATACACATGTATTTCATAGCCTCAAATACAATGCCCTCATATAAAGAGAGGGGTTGCCTTCTAGGGAAAAAAACCCTAAACTAAACATAAGTTCTACCGTCAGATCATCCGCCTAATGAACGGCCCAGATTGACTAGAAATTACTATACTTTTACAAGGCAATTTTACAGTTGTTTTTAGCTTTGGGGGCGCTGCCCCCGAAACCCCCCGCTAGGGAGGGGCTCCCAAAAGCCGCTGCCGCCCCCCTGGACCCCCCACGGTAGCAATTATTTTACGAGCATTTTGAACTGGGGTCCAATGTGGCAGTACTATAGAAGATAATCAGGCTCCACACCCAACATCCAAAGGCTGGGAGTATGAGTCTAGGATGGAGGTGTATCTTTTCTATTCCTTGACGTAGTTGGAGTTGTAAAAATCAACCTTTTGCCCCTAGCTATAAACCTTCCCCTAGAATCTCTTTCTCTATGCATGTCATTTTTTATTTTTATTTTTTGATGTTTTTTTTTTAATTGGACTAGTAATCCTTTTTCTGATCTTCCAGATCACACTAGATGAAAGAAGAGAGCATACTCAAGAAATTATTGAACTAATAATTCTCTTTTATGATCCTCCATATCTCACAAGGTGCAAGAGGAGAGCATACTTCAAGAAATTATTAATTTTTCCCCTTTTTTTTGAATTTAAGAGATAGGCTACCTAGTTACACTTCCCTAGAAATGGTGCCAAAATGTTTGGTCAATTTAGTGTGTCCTAAATTGCTACATAAATTATCAATCCAGGAGTCATAAACTGATAAAGTGTAGTGCACTATATGTGCAAGACAACCCTTTTCTTACCTCATGGTTTTCAGTTTTTATCTTGTTTTGAGGTTTTTTTTCTTGTTGGTCTCCTAAAGTGTTTAATGCAAATGGAAATCATATTCTAAATTTTTAAGAATACTTCTAAAGATCAAGAGTGGGTGTATAATTCAAGACAAGGTTTATGCTTTTTATGGTAATTTTCAAACTTAGAACTTCAAAGATCTCAAAACATGTTGTCTACAAAATCATAGCTTTGAACAAGAATGTAAAGATGCAGCTACATAAATTAAGCTAAAGATGAAGTACTAAAAATGAGGTTACTATCTCTCCTATCCATCCTAATTATAGAATTGAAATCTAATAAACTACTACACTCAAAACAAAACAAAAAATAAAGAAGCTGGAAACTAGTCACTGATTTCACCCATAATCATAATATTTCGTCAATTAACTTCTAAAACGGGGTTAAGCTAAAGACTCTGGAAATATCATCATATGGCATGAAAGAATGAAATTTAAATTATCTAATTACAGACTAATGAAAGAAAAATCAACTACTTCACCTATAATCACAATAGCTCGCCAATTAACTTCTAAAATGGGGTTAAGCTAAGGGCTTTGGAGATATCATCATATAGCATGAAGAACTGATATGTAAACTATCTACTTGCAGACTAATGAAAGAAAAATCAAATTACTTCACCTATAATCACGATAGCTCGCCAATTAACTTCTAAAATGGGGTTAAGCTAAAGGCTACAGAGATATCATCATATAGCATGAAGAACTGATATCTAAACTATCTAAAAGCGGTAAGAAAATCTCACTTAAATAAAAGAATAATAACTGGAATTAAAAACTAAAGTTTAGTAGAGGAAGCAAGTCTCAGATAACAACTTGATGCAAAAAACTATGAAAAATATCAAGCATAACCTATTTTGAAATGCACTGATCAGTGTTAGTGGAAAACATAACAAGATGCAAAATCATGTACAGGATTAGAACGATTAAAACCATAAACAAAACATGAGAAATGTACAGCTTAAATAAGAGGAAATATACATGAAAAACTATATAAAACAAAATAAGAACCTTAGCCATGCAGGGGCCCTTTGCACAGCTTTGGATTAACGCGTTGTCACTTCAAACCATGCTTAAAAAGTCACGTGAAAAACAGAGTTCTTTCTATTATGAAATAGAGGATGTCTCCCAGTTACAACAACAAAATAATGCTATAACAACAGTAAAAAGACTAACTATTTTCATTGCAAATGCTTATATTTATAGAGGAAATAGATAACTATATTTTGGAGAAAATTCTTTTGCAATGGACATGCGAATAGGTCAGAATCTGAAAGTTCAGCCTCTTGGTTTCCATGAACAGTAAATCTACGTAAGGTGGATGTTGGATTTCGTTATGGAGATGGCCTGCACGTGGAAAAAATGGATCCATGAGTTCAAGAATGGCTTCGGGCTTCTTTGCGTGCTAGAATAGAGTCTTAGTTGACGCGAGACTCTCTGTTGACCACCCTTTGACCGGTACCTTTCTTCACGAATTTCGCTAAGAAGATAGGACCTCATCCATGTGTGGATCATTTCTGAGCTACCCATGTGTCTCATTTCTCCTGCCGACAACTGTAGCCTGTAGAACAATGAAAACGGTTGTGGAATTGCGAGTTATTTGTGGAAAGTGGCTACATTCCTTAGCTGATAAACAAAACCTAGATCAAATAACACACACAATGATATAATTTGGAAATCACTCAAATGCACTCCTGAAATCAACATGTAGTAACTTTTGATAGCTTATGAGGCACTAATATGGGAAAATAGAAGAAAAAGGTTTAGGAAATTTTGTAGAAGAGAGGTAGCTTTGGGGCTCAACATACCCCCACTGTGAAGATGTTGCATGTCCTCATGCAACCAAAACTGTAACTAGCATTTCTTCAATTCATCTCTTCTGAGACTCTTGCTAAGACATCTAGCCTTTTCTACTTATTCCTTGCTATCACTATCATCCTGGGCTTCATCATGAGGCATTTGTACTTCAGATTGATGAGGGATATTTTTAACCTCCTAATTTTCTTCTTCAGTTTTCTATTTTTCTTGTGCCATAATCCTAAATTCAGAATGGTATTGTCATGGATAATTTTTTCCAATTTATTTTTCTCTTTTAGTGTTTCATTTTCATTTTGGATATGTCTGTTCAAGACTTTTAGCTCATAAATCTCTTGTTTTAATGACTGGATCAAAGTTTCCTGAGCTGTACCTCATTGATGGGATGAAGTCCCCTGTTCTGTTGTAGTATTTTCCAATGATTCAATGAATTCATACATCTATTGTTGAGTTTGTTCAATTTCTGGTGTTGTCTTCCTTGGATTGGTTTCAAAATCTAATTGGGGAGAAGGATAATATTGTGGACTTTGATTGGGAGGAGTGTTTTCTGGTGACTGATCTGGAGCTTCACCTCCTAGGTCTATGAAGTGAGCTCCTTTGAATTGCGTTTTCTTCAATATTCCCTTTAATCTAGAGCTCCTTCTTAAACCTTGTGAGTTTGTGTCTCCCTTTTCTATGCTCTGTTTTTCCTTTCCTTTTTCTTTTGCCTCAGTTGTTGTTGGGTCCCTATAATACTAGTGATTACCCCATTACTATTATAGTTATACCCCTTATTTATATTGTTGTGCCCCTATTACCCCCATATTGTAATTTCTGTGCCCCATAGAATCCCTCTATTGTTAATTTTGTGGCT
>Ga0115844_100135_pt1 | contig 16970 bp, 13 predicted proteins | sample InSIn1gowninarea_FD_83858 | JGI IMG/M metagenome (GOLD analysis project Ga0115844, IMG submission 83858) | reverse complement strand
GGAATTAAGAAGAATTTATTTGAAGTTCAGGTATATGATTTCCTGGCTCATGGAATTACATCAGATTATGACGGTTCGACTGGATTTTTTGAAAGAGCACAAAATATGTATTGATATAACAAAAAGTGAAATAAGCGTTGACATATAATATGTTTATTAGGCGCTGTCTATTTATAAAATGAAACTCTGGCAAAAAAATACAAGCACCTCTAAAGCTGTTGAAACCTTTACCGTTGGAAACGACCGTGAAATGGATATGTTTCTCGCACCCTTCGATGTACAGGGATCGCTGGCCCACATCAAAATGTTGCACAGCATCGGACTGCTTACATCTGAAGATTGGACAGTTTTATCAGCAGAATTGAAAGAGATTTACAAGGAAATTGAAGCTGGAAATTTTACATTACAGGAAGGGGTTGAAGACATCCATTCACAGGTTGAATTGCTACTTACTGAAAGGTTAGGTGAGGTAGGAAAAAAGATTCACAGCGGGCGTAGCCGTAATGACCAGGTACTAGTTGACTTGAAATTGTTTTTTAGAAGCGCCATAGAACAACTGGTTCAAAATATTGAACATTTATTTCAACTTCTGCAAGAAAAAAGCGAAACCTTTAAAGAGCACCTGCTGCCTGGTTATACCCATCTTCAGTTGGCCATGCCTTCGTCTTTTGGGCTTTGGCTGGGTGCTTATGCCGAAAGTCTTGTTGATGACGTTACCACTTTGCAATCTGCTTATAAAGTCGTTAATAAAAATCCACTTGGTTCTGCGGCCGGATACGGTTCATCATTCCCTTTAAATAGAACTTATACTACTCAATTGCTCGGCTTTGACGATTTGAATTATAATGTTGTTTATGCGCAAATGAGCCGTGGCAAAAGTGAACGTATTGTTGCGCAGTCTATCAGTAATGTAGCAGCGACGCTGAATAAACTGGCGATGGATTGCACTTTGTATATGAATCAAAATTTCAGCTTCATATCTTTCCCTGATGAATTGACGACTGGTTCTTCCATTATGCCGCATAAAAAGAACCCGGATGTGTTTGAATTAATTAGGGCAAAGTGCAACCAACTGCAAGCATTACCAAACGACGTTGCCCTGCTTACCACCAACCTTCCCTCTGGTTATCACCGCGATTTCCAGTTGTTGAAAGAATATTTATTTCCTGCTTTTGTTACTGTTAATAGTTGCCTCGATATGATGCACCTGATGCTTCGTAATATAAAAATTAAGGAAAACCTTCTGACCAACGAGCAATACAAATACTTATTCAGCGTAGAAGAAGTAAACAAGCTTGTGCTACAGGGAACACCGTTTAGAGATGCCTACAAAAAAGTAGGATTAGAAATCGAAGCAGGCAAATTTGAATACTCAACAACCGTAGATCATACACACGAAGGAAGCATAGGAAACCTGTGCACCGGGCAAATTGCTGCCGCAATGAAAAATGCAATAGAAGCTTTTGGTTTTGAGAAATATCATCAGGCGATCGAAGCATTAACAGCATAGAATAAAGTGGCCGTTGATTAACAAACTTGCTGCTATAGTATCAGATTGATAAATTTGCCAAAAAAAGAGGTCTTATTTGTGAACCTGTTGAATTGGTTTTTCGGCCGTAGCAAGTGGAATAGTGAAACAAAAGTTACTGCCTACACCTAATTTGCTCGTAACCCAGATTCTGCCGTTATTCTTTTCAACGAAGTCTTTGCATAGTTGCAGCCCCAGACCAGTACCTTGTTCATTATTGGTTCCCCGGGTTGTAAACGTTTCCTTCATAAACAGCTTCTCTACTTTTTCAGGTTCCATTCCGCTACCGGTGTCTTTTACGCAAATAGTTACTTCGTCACCGCTATTAATAGCTGAGGAAACAACGATATGATCTTCAGGGCTGCAATACTTTATCGCATTCCCAATAATATTTCTTATTACCAGTTGTATCATTTCAGCGTCTGCACAAACCCATGTTTCGTCTTCTATTGTACTGCTGAGGTAAATACCTTTTTCTTTCGCTTTTTGCTGGTAGTAAAGAATTTCATGTTTTACCATTTTTTTGATCTCTAAATTCACCGGCTTCAGGTTTTCGCCCTTTAACTGGCTTTTTGACCAATGCAATAAATTATCCAGCAAACCGGAAGTATAGGTCAGGTTTTTTGAGAGTTGAGGTAAAAACAGTTTGAACTGATTTTCAGTCATCACCTGTTCGTCCATCATTCTTACCATCTCCATTATATTTATTAACGGGCTGCGCAGGTCATGCGCTATAATTGAAAAAAGGCGATCTTTCAATTCGTTTAACGCAGTCAATGATATTGCGTCTTTTTTTCTTTGAGTGATGTCATGAAAAATTAAGATGCAGCCGTTGTAGTGGGAATTCCGGTCAGACAAAACGTTGATATCTACCTGGTAATAATTCCGGTCTTTATCGCCTTCAATTTCAATTTCCAAAGTTTGTTTTTTCCGTTCTGCAACCCGTGCATGTAATTGATCAGCCAAAGGAAATAATTCAATTAAATCGGTTCCTGTCACTTTTCCCCTTAGTGCCGGCAATACCTGCAGCATTTGCCTGTTTTTATCTATCACTTTGTTATACACGTCTAATACCAAAACACCATCCTGCATCGACTCAAAAATCTTTTCCCGGGCCGCTGGAATTATATCTAGCAACTTATACCTGAGAAGTCCAAAAGAGATGATGCCGGAAGTTGCAATAAAAGCAAAAGGAGTTAAATCGATATTTTGACTGGGGCCGATGCCAAGTTTGTAAAGGATATTGAAAATCCAGGGAATAATAAGCGCATATAAAATGATATTCTTCTGTTTTACATATATCTCGTCTACTCTTTTAAATGCTGTTATCAAAGAATAGATAGACCAAACCATTGTAGCGTAGAAATAAATAGTGAAGACGTAATACCAGAAAGCCGGCTCAATAGTTAATAGGGGGAAAGCCCGATTGTTGTTTACTCTTATAGACTTGTAGTAGAAATGGTGAGTATCATTAGTATAAATCAGAAAAATGGTAATGACGGGGATTATCAGTATGAAGGCCTGATACGGCCTCAGCACAAGCTTCTGCTTTGAGATAAAAACACGGATAAAAAGTAATAAGGCTGGGCCAAGCAATGTTATTCCAAGGTATTCCAGCTTCAGCCAAAATAGCATTGAAGGTAATGTTGTACTCAGCAGCTCCCCACCGTATGCAGCGGCCCACCATCCAGCCAACCCTATTACTAAGGCAAAAGACCTTTCGGCAGACTTTAACCGCCTATAAATAATAATAGACATTATTATGGTAGCAAGTCCGCTTGCCGACAAGATTAAGGCATATGGATTCAGTACAAAGTGCATTTCAATGGAAATAGGAGTTCGCTCCTAATAACGAATACTTGATTTCAAAATTATATAAAACCAAATTTTAAAACCTCTGCCTGTTTAAATCTGTATCTGCTTCTTTTTCAATCTCCTACTCCTTACATAAAAAAAGATACCAGGCAAACCAGTGCCATTAAAACGTTAATCCTTTACTCTTATCTGGCGGTGTGCTACATTTGATTGTAGATTTTGTACTTATTTCACACATGAAAATATTGCATACAGCAGACTGGCACCTGGGAAAGCGACTTGATAATATATCCCGACTTCCTGAGCAAAAAGAGGTCTTGAACGAGATATGCGACATTGCAGAAAGCGAGGCTGTAGATGCTGTACTGATTGCAGGTGACTTGTTTGATACCTTCAATCCGCCAGCCGAAGCACAGGAACTTTTGTACAAAACTCTCAGGCGATTGGGCAACAATGGCAGAAGAGCCGTCATGGCTATCGCTGGCAACCACGATCAACCCGACCGTATAGAAGCGCCTGATCATCTGGCTCGCGAATGTGGCATTATATTCATCGGTTATCCCAACTCAAAAGTTTCAGCGTGTGACAACGAAGGCGGACTGTGCATAACACAAAGTGAAGAAGGATTTATCGAACTTAAATTACAACAATGTACAGTTCCGCTCAGAATTATTGCTACGCCCTATGCCAACGAGTTTCGACTGAAAACATATTTTGGAAGTGATGATCCTGAAGAAGAATTAAGAACCGTTCTGCAAAAAAACTGGCAGGCACTTGCCGACAAGTACTGCGATGAACAAGGCGTGAATATTTTATGTACCCACCTTTTCTTTCAAAGGAAAGGCGAGCCGCCAGCAGAAGAACCGGAGGATGAAAAGCCGATTTTGCATGTTGGCGGTGCACAGCCTATCTATTCATCAAACATACCGCGACAAATTCAATATGTGGCACTTGGCCACTTACACAAGTTCCAGGTAATAGATGTAAAGCCTTGCCCTATCGTATATAGCAGCAGTCCGCTACCTTACAGTTTTGCAGAGGCCGACCAGGAAAAGTATGTCGTGATCATTGACGCGGATGTCAACAATAAACTTTCATTTAATAAGTACCCGCTTACTAAAGGCAAAAGGCTGTTAAGGGAGCGGTTCGAAAGTGTAGATGATGGGTTGCTCTGGTTACACAACAACCAGGATGCGCTGGTCGAAATTACGATGGTCACAGACGATTACCTTTCAATAGCAGACCGAAAGGCGTTACAAGATGCACATCCGGGGATCGTCAACATTATACCGGAAGTAAAGAACAAGGCATTTGTTTTAAGTCAACAGGGTACGATAGATCTGAACAAAACAATCGAACAGTTATTCATCGACTACTTTCATCATAACAAAGGACAGCAACCAGATGCTGCAACAATGGAGTTGTTTAAAGAAGTATTGGGAACCGACGAGTAATCTTCAGTAGTTATTATGATACCAGTTAGCCTCACCATAAAAGGACTGTATTCTTACAGGGAAGAAACAATCATCGATTTTACCAACCTTACCGAAGCAGGACTATTTGGAATCTTCGGCGCTGTTGGAAGCGGCAAGTCTACCATTCTTGAAGCCATCTCTTTTGCATTGTATGGCGAAACTGAAAGGCTGAATAAGTCTGACAAGCGCAGCTACAATATGATGAACCTGAGAAGCAAGCACTTGCTCATCGATTTCATTTTTACCTGTGGCGATTGCGATGACAAGTATAAGTTCACCGTCAGTGCAAAGCGTAACAGCAAGAACTTTAGTGATGGTGGAAAGATAGAACGGCTCGCTTACATCTGGCAACAGAACTGGACCCCAACCGAGCTGGATGCGGAAAAGATTTTAGGCCTTTCTTACGATAATTTTAAAAGGACAATTATTATCCCGCAGGGAAAGTTTCAGGAATTTTTGCAGTTGAAAGAGACCGATCGCGTTCAGATGTTAAAAGAAGTTTTTAGCCTTGAAAAATTTGAACTAAGCCCAAAAGTTTCGAAGCTGAGTAAAGAAAATGATATCAGGATAAGCAACCTGCAAGGCCAGATGCAATCACTTCCTGATTATGATGAAGGTGTTTTAATTGAAAAGGAAGCGACGATTAAGCGGTTAGATAACGAGGCGAAAGAATTATCGGATCATCTTAAAAATAAACAGCTTGAAGAAAAAGCAATGCAGGAAGTGAAAGCATTGTTTATAGAGTTACATACGAGAAATGCTGCATTCAATGTTTTACAAAATAAAGAGCAGGGCTTCGATGAGTTAGACCGCAAGGTTAAGGAGTTCGAAAAATGCGAGCAGGTTTTTAAATACCTGATAGATAGCAGGAACAGGATTCAGCAAAGCATAGTACTTCAACAAAGCGAATACAAAAAGCTGCAGCATAAACAAACAGCGCTTATAGCAACGATTGAAGCCGAAGCAAAAAAAATTGATACCCTCAAAGATGCTTATTTAAACAGGGAAGTGTTGTTACAAAAGGCAGCAGAGCTTGAAAAGATCATTTCAATAAAATCGATGCAGACAAGTATAGCGACCCTCTTTTCAAGGATTGAAAAAGGAGATAGAACAGTTAGAGATGAAGAGGCAAGCCTTGAAAATATTAAAGAACAACTTGCATCAGTTAAAAGTGAGATTGCTTTAGCAGAACAATCTTTGCCGGATACTACTTTATTAATCAATCTAAGCAACTGGTTTAACCATAAAAAGCAGCTTGAACTCCATGTTGAAAAGCAACAAAAAGAAACAACAGAAACTTTTGCGAAACTCTCACAAACAAAGGCCGACATAGAAGCGAAGCTTACACAACTTCCTACCGGTGTCAACTGGGCTGAATTCCCCCAATCGTTGTCGGTTGTAAAGAATGAAATTGACAAGCTGTCAAACGGATACGACCAGCAGTTGCTGCTATTGAAGGATGAGCAGAACCACTTGCAGCTTTCGCAAAAGCTAAACGAATTTGCTGAAGCGCTTCGTGATGATGCTGAATGTCCTTTATGCGGTTCCGTTCATCATCCGAAGGTTTTTTTCGCTGCAAGCGTTACTGAAGAACTGAAACAAAAACAACTTGCCATTAAAGATCTGGAGGGGAAAAAGATGGCTTTAAATACTGTCCTTCTGCAACTTTCTGCAAGCTATTCTGCTTATGAAACATTTAGCGATCAATACCGTCAAAAGCAACAGGAGCTTGAAAAACAGAAAAATGATTTAGAGCATTACCTCAGCTCGTTTTCGTTTCCGGGTTACGCCTTACATGATGAAGAAGTTGTAAAAAAACAACTCGTTGAAGTTGATGAAAAAAATGCAGGGATCAAGTGGCTGAGAAAGCAACGGGATGAGAAAGACAGCCAAGCTGAAGCGACAAGTAAGAAAATACTAACGTATAAAGCAGGTGTTGAAAAGATTAAAACTGATAAAGCTCAACAGGAGGGACAACTCGAAGCGTTGAAAGCGCAAATTGTCCTGCATGCATTTGAAGAAGAAGTTGGCAAACCGGAAGCATCTCTTATAACCAACGTTTTAGCGTATAAAACAGAACATTCACGGCTAACAAAAGAATTCGAACAGGCCGAAAAAGCGGTGCAGGAAAATAAAAATCTGTTGGCTTCGCTGACAGGTCAAATAACGGAACTTGAAAAACAATTGAACCTACAGAAACAGCAACACGATGAGTTGAGTAACCAGATAAAAGTCTTGCTTATAAACGAAGGCTATGCGTCGGAACAAGCGGTTGAACAAGTACTGTCGACAAAACTGGATACAAAAAAAGAGAAAGAGAAGGTTGAAGCGTTTAGAAGAGAGTTGCATGCAGCAACCATCCAGCTTAACGAAGCAAAGGTAAAGGTCGAAGGAAAGGCGTATGACGAAACGGTGCATGTAGGATTGCAACAATTAATCGAATCAAAATCAAAGGAGCTTGCCGATAAAACGGAAAAGCTGGTGACCGAAAAGTTTGAACTGCAGGAGTTGAACCAGCGGATGCAGGCAAGGCTGGCTTTGCAGAAAGAGCTTGATAAACTAACCGAAAGGGCTGAGAATTTAAAAGTGTTGAGTAATCTTTTCCGATCGAGCGGTTTCGTAAATTATGTCTCATCCGTGTACCTTCAAAACCTCGTTAATTCTGCGAACCAACGTTTCTATAAAATGACCCGGCAAAAATTGATGCTTGAACTGGCAGATGACAATGCTTTCAGGGTAAGAGACTTTATGAACAATGGTGAGGTAAGAAGCGTTAAAACCTTATCAGGCGGACAAACGTTCCAGGCAGCACTTTCACTTGCGCTTGCCCTTGCAGATAACATTCAACATCTGACCAAATCAAAGCAAAACTTTTTCTTTTTAGACGAAGGCTTCGGGTCTCTTGATAAGGAAGCACTTGCCATTGTCTTTGATACATTGAAAGGCCTGCGCAAAGAAAACCGTATCGTCGGTGTCATTTCTCATGTAGATGAAATGCAGCAGGAAATACCGGTGAACTTAAAAATTACAAATGATATCGAAAGAGGTAGCCGGGTTACGAAAAGTTGGAATTAGGTAGAAGATAGAACGCTGATTTTTTAAGGTTGTTATGATCGATTACGATCATCCGCGTTTATCTTAAACATCATAATAGTCTGCGTTCCATCAAGCAACCGTTAACCAGTTTAATCATTCACCCCCTCCCACTCACCTAGCCCCTGCCTGATCACTTGGTATGGTTCAGTGGTACAGTCGATGATGGTCGAAGGCTTCATACCTCCCGGTCCGCCATCAATTACGATATCTACCAGTTTTTCAAATTTCTCGTAGATCAGTTCAGGATCGGTATATTCCTCCACCATTTCACCTGGCAATGATGCACTGAGTATAGGGTGCCCCAGCTCCTGAACAATTGTATTGGCAATTACATTATCGGGTATACGCAGACCGATTGTCTTTCTCTTACTATACAAAATTTTAGGTACTTCACTGTTTGCTGGTAAGATAAAAGTATATGGGCCAGGCAAATAGTTTTTAAGCGTTCTATACAAGGGTGTTGAAATACTTTTTGTGTATTTGCTGAGATCACTTAAATCGTGACAAACAAAACTTAGTTGGGCTTTTTCGGGCTCAACGTGTTTAATTCTGCAAATTCTTTCAACTCCCTGCTTTTTAAAAATATCGCAACCGAGTCCGTAAATGGTATCAGTCGGATAGATAATTATTCCACCATCAAGCAAACAATCTACGATTGTTTTTATTTGTCTTGGTTGAGGGTTAACAGGATGTAAGTGGATGAGCATGATAGTTGATTCTGTGCGGGAGAATAGGATTAATAATATGGATCAGCAATCAAAGTTTGTTCCAGCGTTTGTACCAAAAATGCGCAATCACAAATAGTAATGTATATAAAATTAGCCAGGGTAACCAAAGTTGGAAAGTTTGTTGATAGCCTGAATTGAAAGGATTGCAGGGTGTTTAGAACATGCGGCATTAAACGCCATCCATCAAGTTTTGCAGCTTCATTGGCTAAACTGCTGGCAATCTTAACCATACCGTTATAGACATCGAATGTGACACAAAGCTATCAAACAAATATTTGCGTCCGCCCACAAAAAAAGCCTCCTAATATTCAGGAAGCTTTTTAAAAGAGGGAGGGCTCAACCCAATACATGCGGCTCAGCCCTTTTTCCCAACTTCAACCATCTTTATAATGCAAACTTTATCATTAGCATATCACTAATTCCCGGTACGGTAGCTACTGCTGTGCTTGTTTCAATCACTTTTACTTTTCTCGGTTTAGGTGCGCCGGGAGCAGAAGGGCGATAGCGATACCTGGTGCTATCAGTACCGGTGCTGTCTGTTTTTTGCAGTTCCCGGTCTATCTCCTGTAATTCTCTTAGCTTCTGTTCTTTTTCACGTTCCATCTGCTCGCGGCTTTTTCTGAACTGCTCTATCGTCTCATTGCTGTTCTCATCGTTGTTGTCGTTATTGTTATCATCATCATCCTGCAGTTTGTCTGTTCTTACCAACCCTTTAGCCGTCATCACATATTCGGTGTTATGGTTCCAGTGAAGAGAAACTGATTCTGCATTATTTTCCCAGTCCCAGTAGTCATCGTCGCGACCAAGATCTACCCTTACGTTGTCATTCCATCCTACATTTTCGTTTACAAATATTCTTTTACCCACGGGTACGGCTACCGTTACGATAACACGTTGGTTGCGAAACTTTCCTTCTCTTGTGATTGGCAAACCTTTATCTAATAACAGCACACTATCTGTTTGGGCTATTCGGTAATTTATTCTTGAAACAGTTCTTTCTGCCTCATCCTTACTACTTCCATTTGCCATTTTAACCATAAATACCTGGAAGCTGTCGGTATTTGATTTTATAATTCTTAGCCTCACATTTCTGACATAAACGGTGTCGTCGTTAAAAGAGGCAAATGGTTCAAGCCTCAACCAGTTTTGACTGTAGTACTTGCCAAAAGACGCCGTTTTTATTTCAAGCTTATTTACGTTTGGATTTGAAAGCGTTACTGCCTGCTCCGTAGGATAGTTGCGGTATCTAAAGTCGTTGCTGATAGAGATAACCAGGTTTACAAAACAGATGAGGCCAAAAATCCAGAATGATAGAAATGTCAGACGAATAATACCACTGTTTCCCTTTTTACCGGTTAGTTTCCTGATGATCCACGTTACGATTGCTATTACTGGTATCCAGATAAAGAAAACAAGCGAGCACCATGCAAGTATTTCCTGGTAGCGGCTATCAAGTACATAGGAGTATGCGGGTAATAAACCTGTTAGCGCAACACCTACCCCAAACAGCGCACCAACGATCGCTAGCAGTATGCAACCAACAAAAAAGTAAACAAAGATCTTTATGATCACTTTTATTATATGACCTATTCCGCCACCTGTCCTTCTGCTTGCTGCACTTGCTTCGGCTCCGAACCTTTTACCCGCGCTGCTTATTTCTTCACCCATTGCCTGTGCCCGGTCTTTTAATTCGCTTCCAAATTGAGTCGCCCGGTCTTTAAAACCTTCCAAATCACCTTGAATAGTACTTTTAATATTGTTTAGATCTACTTTCTCACCTTTCATCTCCAGTTTGTCTGCAGCGGTCTTTGCTTCAGGCAGTATCAGCCATAGTATTATATAAGCCACTATTGATCCCGGGCTGAAAGAGAAACTTAGAAAGTGAGGAAAATCCCACCAACCCCAGTGTGCCCAGCGAAAAACAAAAGAAAAGAATGGTATCAGAAACAATACCCGTGGTACCCACAATTGTACGTTGAAGTATTGTGCTAAGCCACTACAAACCCCGGCAATTACTTTTGTTTCGGTATCTCTAAACAGACGTTTTCTTTGAGAACCGATCTGCAGAGAGGAACTGCTTGGAACAGCTACCCATAGGATCAGGTACGGAACGAATGTTATACCTATAAAAACGATGAATAAAATTCTTACAACTATCGGGTCTACTGCAAAGTAGTCTGCAATCCCACTACATACCCCGCCCAAAACCTTGTGATTTTCATCGCGGTACAGCCGACCCCTGCCACCGGTTTTAGCCTGATCGTAAAAATTGCTGCTGTTGCTTTCGCCGCCTAACTTTGAATGCACTTTTTCTTCATCGGCTTCAAAGTCTTCAGGACGGCCCATGCTGTTGATAATTGTATTTACATCAGCGTCAGTAATGCAAATGCTTCCTTTTTTTAGGGTTTCGCCAAAAAGCTCGGCTATTCGTCCTTCAATATCATTTATAATTTCGTCTTTCCCCTCCTCGTTAGCAAAAAACAACCGGAGGCTTTCGACATACCTGTTCAGCATGTCATAGGCAGTCTCCTCTATCGGTATCACCCTGCCTTGAAAGTTTATGTTAATTACCTTTTTCATAATTCTATTTTTGTGCTTTGCAACGTGTTTGCGTCTGTCAGCTTGGTTGGTTAAAGTTGGTTTTCAGGGGTATTTATTTTTTCACCTCTTGCGGTTAGTGTATTTACTGCGTTTGCCAGTTCGTTCCAGGTAGCTTCCAGCTCGCCGTAAAAAGCAAGACCCTTGTCTGTCATGCTAAAATATTTACGTGGAGGGCCGCTGTTACTTTCAACCCAGCGGTACATTAAAAAATCTGCGTTTTTAAGCCTGGTTAATAAAGGGTAAAGTGTACCCTCTAAAATGTTGAGGTTGGCAGCTTTCATCTTTTCCACTATATCACTGGGGTAAGCTTCTCCCTGGCGAATGATGGACAGAATGCAAAACTCCAATACCCCCTTCCGCATCTGGCTCTGTGTGTTATCTATGTTCATAACCGGAGTTTTTGTGACTTGCCGCCCAACAAAATGAGCAGAATTGCAAGCCTGTTATTTTTATTTTTTGTTAGTCAACTGTTTCACTTTGTTGTTACATCCTTGTGTCACTCACTTCTACTTGTATCACTTTATTCGTCATCCAAGCAACCTCTTTCGTCAATCCGTAATGGCTGCTTTTTTCCTCCCCTTGCAACTGCATTTCTCTCGCTCCGATTTCTGTCCCTGTCATCTGTCACCTGTCAACCGTCAGCTGTCAACCGTCACTCCTTCTCCCTTCAACAACACAAAGATGCAACTATTTTTAGTACTATGCAATATAAAGTACCGTATTTTTTTTAGTAGTGGGCAGAAGATATTAGTAGTTATAGCATGAAAGTGAGTACCAGTAAGGGTTTTAGGAAAAATGGCTAAAAAATTAAAACTTTAAAAAAGTGATGAACGGTAAAATGGAGGGATAAAAGGAGTGGAAGGAAATGTAGCTTCTCAAAAAAAGAAAACAAAACTCGGTATAGTGGCGGCCTAAGTTTTGAATAAAAATCTTTTCATATATCAATAACTCCTAAATAATGTTTTATGGAAATGCATCAAAGCAAGGATGATAAATTTATCCCTATGACTTCTGTCTCCAGCGGAAAGTTGAGGGAAGCAAGAAGCGACGTAGCTTATTATACAAATCAAATCGTCAACGTGGTTTTTATCGGTACTCCCGACCATTGGGTCTTGGTAGATGCCGGAATGCCAAAGAGCGGAGAAGAAATCCGCCTGGTAGCCGAGGATAGATTTGGTGTGGGAAGCAGACCGGCGGCCATCATTCTAACCCACGGACACTTTGACCATGTCGGCGGCATCGTTCATTTAATAGAACAGTGGAATGTTCCTGTCTATGCGCATCCACTGGAGTTTCCGTTTTTAACCGGTCAGCAAAGTTACCCGGAGCCCGACATTACAGTGGAAGGTGGAATGCTTGCAAAGATTTCAGCCATTTATCCAAATGAGCCGATAAATATACAGCCTGTACTAAAGTCATTACCTGAAGACGGCACAGTTCCGGAGCTCCCAGGATGGAAGTGGGTACATGTTCCAGGACACTCTCCCGGACAAGTTGCCCTCTTTAGAGAAAGTGACAAGACATTGATTTCCGCTGATGCATTTATCACCGTGAAGCAGGATTCTTTGTACAAGGTACTTGTTCAGAAAAAAGAAGTCTGCGGCCCACCGGTGTATTTGACGACCGACTGGCAGGCTGCATGGAATTCGGTTAAGAAGTTGTACAGCCTTCAGCCCGAACTTGTAGTTCCCGGCCATGGCTCTGCAATGGAAGGGGAAGCCCTAATAAAAGGACTGAAAACGCTTGTCGAAGATTTCGAGGAAGTAGCAATTCCCGACCATGGCAAGTTTGTAACTGAAAACGATAAACCTAAAAATTAGGATACGAGAAGGGGGCAAATAATGGTTTATTTGCTTCCTTCTGTCTTTTCTTTTTAGCTGATTAAGTTAATACCTGCTTCTGTTTTTTTTGTTCATCAAACTATCAATGGCATACTTGCCCGGACCAATTATAAGAAACCCGATAAAGAAAACAAGGTAAAGAAGTGGAAGTTCTTTTTTAGCAAAGGGTTGATCGCCAAGAGCAATAAATGCAGCGACAGACATATTTATTATTAATACGATGCTGGCGAAACGGGTGGCTAATCCCAGGATCAATAATATTGAACATACAAATTCTGCAAATACGACCAGTATAAAAGAAGGTGTTGAGCCAATACCGATAGGATCGCCAAATTGTAGCTTACCCGCAATCAAATTTTGAAACTTAGGAAAACCATGAGTAAGCATAAAACCGCCGACGGCTACTCGCGTTAAAAGAAGCGATATACTAACACCGATATTATTTATCGCAGTAGAAAATATCTTTTTCATAGGTTTCTTTTCTGGCCATTGCTAGTACAAATGAAGCAATTTTACAAAATCATTTTTTTAGACCGCTACTTAGTTTTTATCTACTAATTTATAATTTGCCTCGCTATACCGGTCTCCTACGTTCGGATATTTGGTTAAGAGATCTTCAATATCCTGCATGTCTTTAGTTGTTACTTCAACGTCCACGCTTGCTGCATTATCCTGTAGCTTACTTCTCTTTTTAGTGCCAGGTATTGGAATGATATTATCGCCTTGAGCCAGCAGCCAGGCGAGTGCAAGCTGTGCAGGAGTACAACCTTTTTGCGAAGCCAACGATGCAAAAGCCTGAGCAAGTTTTTCATTATTATCCTTATGCTCCTGTTGGTACCTGGGAAGTGATTTTCGAAAGTCATTGTCAGCAAGATCACTGAAATTTAGGGTATTTGTCATTAATCCCCGGGCAAGGGGGCTAAATGGGACAAACGTAATTCCCAGTTCTTTGCATGTTGGAAGTATGTCTTTTTCTACATCGCGGCTCAGTATTGAATATTCACTTTGCAATGCTGCAATGGGATGGACCGCCTGAGCTCTTCTTAAAGAATTAGCAGAAGCTTCTGATAACCCCAGGTATCGTACTTTGCCTTGTTTTACCAGTTCTGCCATAGCCCCAACCATCTCTTCTACCGGAATGTTAGGATCAATTCGGTGAGCGTAGTAAAGATCAATTACATCAACTTTTAATCTTCTCAGACTAGCCTCCACTGCCTGTCTCATATAGGCGGGAGAACCGTCGAAATAACTTCCCTTACCGTCTTCAGTTGCCCTGAATCCGAATTTTGTCGCGATAAAAATTTTGTCCCTGTTTTCGGTCAGCACTTTTGATATCAGTTCTTCATTTTTCCCGTTACCATAATAGTCAGCAGTATCCCAAAAGTTGATACCAACGTCGAGTGCATAATGAAGCGTTGCAATTGACTCCTCATCGTCCGGCACACCATAAGCATGACTCATGCTCATGCAACCTAAACCTATTGCTGATAATTGTTCATTTTCTGCCAGCTTTCTATATTTCATATTTTCTGCGACGTACCATTAACCGTCGTTCAACATTGATAAAAGAATTATGCCTGTTTTGTTTATGGTTGAAAATACTTGCTATAATGGTTAAAGAAGCCTGCTTTTAGGTAATTCGGATCAATGGACAGCTTCTTTCTTATCCTGGTTTTGCCGCTTTTACCCCTGCAAAACGTCTCAATACCCTCTGTGAAACATCCAACTCAACTGCTAATTTTGTTTGAAAGACAAAACGAACAAAGCAAATAATTATTAAACTAAAAAAGCCATATGAATAACAATATTTTTCCCTGCCTTTGGTTTGATGGTCAAGCCAAAGAAGCCGCTGACTTCTATTGTACTGTTTTCAGCAATTCAAAAATTACCACAGACACTCGGATGGTTGTACAGTTTGAGATCGAGGGCAAAAAGCTTATGGGTTTAAATGGTGGACCCTATTTTACAATTAATCCTTCTATTTCGTTGTTTGTAACTTGTGAGACTGATGAAGAAACCGAGCGTATTTACAATCAACTTGTTGAAGGAGGTAAAGCTATGATGCCATTGAACAAATATCCCTGGAGTGAAAAATATGGTTGGGTAGTGGATAAGTTCGGGATGACGTGGCAAGTGATGTTTGGCAAGTTACCGGAGGGTGGGCAGAAGATCGTAGCATCTTTCCTGTTTGTAGGAGCACAATATGGTCGGGCACAGGAAGCAATTAAACACTACACTTCCATATTTCCGAACGCTGCTATTTCATATACAGAAACATATAAATCGGGGGAATCGCAACCGGAAGGCATGTTGAAGTTCGGCCAATTTGCTCTCAAAAATGAAACGTTTGTGGCAATGGATGGGGCGGGAAATCATAATTTTATCTTCAACGAAGGAGTTTCGATAATGGTAGAATGTGAAACACAGGAAGAAATTGATCACTATTGGACCAAATTAACGGAGGATGGAGAGGAGTCAAGATGCGGCTGGTTGAAAGATATGTTTGGCGTGTCCTGGCAAATAGTGCCAAAGATTTTAGCCCAACTGATGACAGATCCGGAAAGAGCTAAAAGAGTGATGGCAGAAGTAATGAAAATGAAAAAGTTGGACTTACACGCGTTGGTAGAAGCATAGGTTTAAGCTACATTCAGATCTTTAAAAGTGGCAAAAAATGGGCAAAGACAGACAAAAGAAACACAGTTGAACGGAGCGTCGCAACGGTGATTAATCAAAGTTTCTAAAGTCTGTACCCCAAAAAAATAAAGATGTTGGCGAGCTGGTAATGATAAAAAGAAAAATAGTAGGGACATGAAAAAGCACAATACCTCAATCGAAAGAAGAAAATTTTTGTGGTTGGCGCCACGTTAGCAGGGGGATCTATGCTGGTGGTGGGAATGGGAGCCTGCGTTTTTATAGAGAGGACCGATTAAAATTTATACGCCTTTTAGAAACTCAATTATAGGCACTAATACTTCCTTCGGATGAGTGTATAAACAAAAGTGATCGCCGGGAACCTTATAGTACTGTTCTTTGGGTGGCCTTAAAATATCGTCTTTGTCTCCGTGAATTCTAAGGTCTGGCTGTACGGTCACAACTGCATCAATCGGTTTGAGTAATATTTTAAGTTCATTAACTATTATCTCTGTCTTACCCCTTTCGAGGAGGTGTGCGAAATACATGAAGATTTCTTTGGATTCCCTGTGATGATAGAAGCCAAGCGAAGAGAGCCAGGTTGTAAACGGATTAAACAACAGCCGTTGCCTTACGGCCCAATAAACGGCCGGATGATTAATAGCAGGGGCAATGATCCTGTCGGTATTTGTAAGGGAAGCAATGTGTATTATACGACAACCAATGAGATGCTTTACATGATAAGCAATCCATCCGCCCATCGAATGACCAATTAAGATATCATTCCTTGTTATGTTGTAAGCCGCAATAAATTCCTTTGCAAATTTCAACACATTCAGGTCGTCTCTGCGTTGATCAGTTATTATTTTCCAGCTGTTTAATACAAGTATGTCGCCAGAAATATCCGGGACGATCTTACTAAAAATCGTTTCATCTTCGGCAAAACCAGGAATGAAAATAATGCGCATAAGATAAAGTTGAATTATTATGAGAGTAAGTTAGCACGAAGCTAGTAATGGACAATTGTTACCCTATGATTTACTATTATCTTTTTAAAATTACTGTTATGCTAACTAAAGACACCGGTTCCAAGTTGCTTTTCATCTATGCTATTTTTCCCAACACTATAGCAATAAGAAGCTGCGGGGAAAAAAATGATTTTGTAAAATTGCTTCATTTGTACTAGCAATGGCCAGAAAAGAAACCTATGAAAAAGATATTTTCTACTGCGATAAATAATATCGGTGTTAGTATA
>Ga0115844_100133_pt1 | contig 17010 bp, 14 predicted proteins | sample InSIn1gowninarea_FD_83858 | JGI IMG/M metagenome (GOLD analysis project Ga0115844, IMG submission 83858) | reverse complement strand
ACGTACTAGTATTTTGGCTAGTACAAGAGCTAAGTGGGTTGTAGCTCCTGTCCAGGAGAAGCTAGAAAACGAGATAGGGTATACACGAGTTATCCTGCATCACTCCTCAACCATTTGGAGAAGTTGTTGAAACTGATGTTATGCAGACTACAATTTAACCCTTAAAACATAGCATAAGTTTCTTGTTTTATTAATAATAGATTTGTTGAATGAGGTGGCATGCTTCAAGTTTCTAATCACATAAAATTCACATTATATATATATTTCAAATCAAGAGGTATGACATGCCTTAGTAAATCATGAATTCGTCATGAAAAACTCTGCTATGGTATTTTGGATGTATATGGTTCTTATTAGAACTACATGGGAGTTATAAGCATTAAAATATTTTGCAGCCTTTCACACAAGCCTCGTTTCCTCATTTCAGTGAAAACATTATTCGCCTCGACCATCTTATTGATACATGTATCCTATTTTATAGGCAGATTGAAGTCCACAATAAAATATTGGATTAGCATATATTACATTTTCTCATTTTTCATCTATCAATATTCATGTCACTACTTTGTAGTTTCTAAAGCAACTACAATTAGTTACAAATTTTTTCTTCTTTTTATTCCAGTTTAGATTTATTGGCAACATCAAGTAGTTCCAGTTTACTTTAGATTTGTTGTACATATTTTTGAGATCTCTACAAAATTTATAATTAAGGAATTTTATATTGTTCAATGTAGTATCGTGTTTTATGGCAATTGGATTTATGCTCCAAATTTGAGCTTCTCAACTTTACACTCAAATATGCTTAGTATTAATTTTATTGGTTTGTTGTATATCTCCTCAGCGTATTGAGCTCTTTGACTGCTAATTGTTTGAGTGTTTCTATAATTTATATTCTTACAAAATTGGGATGAAAATCTTTCACTGGTATTATTTTTTTAGGCTACCATATTCATTTCTCAAGGGATAGTTAAATTCGTACGGGAATTTTGGCGTGTGGTTGGGAAAAAAGGAGACATAAAAACTTAAATGATTTAATACTATGAGTGGTAACAAAACATTAGAACTACATAATTCAAGGTGCAATGAAGGAAAATCTATGATCATAGACATCAAGGATGAAGGAAAAACTTAGCATAATAACTTATAAGTTTTTTTGTTGTTTTGGTATCTAACTATTGTCATAAGCTAAAAAATACATAAGCTAAATTGGGAATATTAGCTAAAAATAGGTTATTAACAATTAGAGTAAGCATCTTCTAAGGGATTGTATTATTGCAAATAATTTGGAAAAGACTATTCTTGGCCAAGCATTGCCTTTCAGTTTGAGTATGAGTGAAGCCTCTACCAGATCTATTGAAGCATGGTGCCTCAGTGTATGAAAATGCCAGTTTGTGTGTAAGATCCTTCTACCTAAGAGGGTTGTATAAAATATTCTTGAAAATGATAAGGATACTCAAATCTAACGATAAACCCTTTTGGAAATGTCTATGGGATATGATTAATCTAAATATTGTAATTAAATATATGGGTTAGAGACTTGTTGGGTGACCTTATCAAACTTTGATCGATACTATTTTTTTTGGAGATTTTGGCAATGAACATATAATCTGAAAAGGCATGCTACTTTACATGGAACCATTTAACAATATGATTTGTCATATCATGCGAGGGTGAACGTCAAGAAATCTCATTGTCTTTCTCACTGCTTATGATTTATCTCTCTATTATGTTGTGGTAATTTTCTTGCACTCGACAAATTTGGTACTTTTTGGGCCTTGGAATATCTAAGAGTTGTAGTGGACGACTAGAGGAACATAAGGAATTGAGGAAATTCATTTTTGGAATTGCGTGGGGAGGGATTTCAAAATTTGGAATAAGATTTCTACACTTGAGTGCAAATTTTTATTTCTCTATCAGTATTATTTTTATGTCATTATGCCTCATATGCTATCGCAAATTGGCTACTTGTTATTATGTACTCTAATGACATCAGAACTAAAACAACAGAGTCAAATTTCCTTCTAGGAAATAGAACAATCTAGCAGACAGTCTTTACCAGATTGTGCATCTGTTGAGCTTTATGCTACTGGTAAGTAAGGCGAGGGTGTGAAATTTTGACAAGTAACAAAAAGAGACCTTTTGATCCCATTCCCAAAAAGTTGCATTGAGAATTGATTGTTTTCAATAACCACTTCTACTTATCAAAGTTGATGAGGAAGGGTGTTACAACATCAACTCTGTTGAAATATGCAATTTTTTTTTGTTTGAAATTTATTGTGTAGCTTAATTTTTTTTTTTTAAATCAATGCCAAAAAATGTAATTTTAAGGATTTCCATAATTCTTCACATAATTTTTTAAAGTGTGCTAACTCAATGCAAGAGTGTCTGTCTTACAAGCAGGACGTTGGTGGTTCGATTCCACTGCACCCTAACATGAGTTAAAAAACAATTTTGTAGTTTATTTTTAATTAAATGTTTTTTATATCGATTTATTTCAATGGTGAGATATTTTTGGGTTCCTTGTTTTACTTTGCCTCTAAACAGACAAAAGTGATCTTTCAATAAAAAATTTACCGTCTCTAGAAAGACAATAACTTGTATTAAAGACATATTGTCTCTAATCCGAGTGTTGTCTTTAGAGAGACAATTGAAATTGTCTCTAGAGGGACAAAAATGAAAACGTCTCTTAAGAGACAATAATGCTTTTGTTATATATTGTCTTTATAGAGAACATATTTTTTAAGACAATAATATTAAGACAATAATTTTTGTGACACGTGCTTAAAGACAATACACAAGTTTTTTTTTCTCTTAAGTTATGTCAGTTTACCAAAAAATTGTCTCAAATATTGTCTTAAAACCCTCCTTTATGTAGTAGTGGAGTGTAACGAAAAGTTTATAGACGGATAGCAAGGATTTTTTGCTATTACAATAGAGATACATTCAGATGCTCATTAGAGTTGTAATAAGTCTTGTACATACTTTATATTCATATTCATATGTATTGGGTTAATAAAATATCTTATTTGAGTTAGCATATTTGATGTGATTCCTTGCCATTGTATTGTATTAATGGTATGATATATATTATTTGGAAAGTGAGGTTTTTTTCAATGCATGTGAACTCTTGAGAAAGAAATGATTCTTTCTCAAGCTAATATGTATTGAAATGATGTTCATTGCGAGGTATTATTTGATTATGTGACTATGTCAAAAAATAATGAATGTGAAATGGTATTTATTGTGTTAAAAGGGAATTTTTTTTATGGCAATCTAATATATAGTACGAAGAGAAATTTTCAAATAATGTTATAAATTATAGAAATAGAAAATATTTAAAAGTTTCATGTAAGAAATTTTTATTAAATGTGAAAAGGAAATTTTGACCAAGTTTTCTACACAAATTTTTAGTCTTTGAGGTTTAATTTTTTTTGTTTATTGATGAGACGGCTACATAAGTGGTGAATAATTTGTGGGAACAACACAATAGTATTTTTTACTTGTATCTATGCAAATTTACTTAAATTTTAAGTGTTGAGGAAACATAACTAGATTTTTTTATCTGCATAGATAATTTCAAGGGTTGACTAAAGAGAACTAGATTTTGTAGCTACATAGATTTGAGCAATTTGTACAAACAAAATATGAAAATGCATGTGTTTTTTTATTTGATGTATTTTCCATTTTTCTCTACATGTATTCAAAATTTTGCATAATAGATATTCATTGGATGAGAAATCTAATTAGAAGTGATATCACCATTTAAATTCGATAAAAAAATATACAAATACTCACAATTTAAATTCGATAAAAGAATATGTAACATATATATATATATATATATATATATATATAAGTTCATTAATTTTCTTAGGATATCATTTTAAACTAACTCTACTGTGTCAAGTTAGACGCAAGACGAGTAATGATACATTGAAAGAGCCAAATCTTTATAAATCTAAAAATTGTTATTTTTATATATATAAGTAGAGTAAATTGATGTACAAAACATTGCGATCAAAAAAGAAAGTGATGTAAAATCACAAAGAACTTTCAAAAAGTGTGAAACGTGAAACATTGCAAAGATGCAGAGATATTATGGATGTGAAATATCTTAACCCAAAAAAATCAATTGCAATATGTTATGTTGAAGCAAAATTACATTTAATAAAAGGTGCCACATGTGCAATGTAGCACTCAAAAGAGAATCCCGTTGTGATATATAAACCAAATCAAATCTATGCGATATGGAAATTTGCATTGCACCGAAGTGAAAGTCTTTGTGATATGTTGAAAAGGAAAATTATGAATTTCTCTTTAAGAAAATTATAAAGTGAAAATTTCGGTTTTATATTGAAGGTAGAATTTACTCTCGAAAACTAAACGAAACGATGTGCAAAATAACATTAATTAAAAATATTTATTAAATAGTAACTTAGGATGAACATGCTACTTAGATGTTAGATAGGGTAAAAGGATGGCCCTTCTATATATGCAACTGAAATTGATAATATTAGGACCATTATTTCTGTGCGCATCGTTATTAGGACCATTATTTCTGTGCGCAACGTTGATAATTTAGTTCCATGTTATTTTATTTATTTTATATGAACAATATTTTTGTTTCAGTTTTTTTTTTTTTTAATTTAATTAAATTATAATTAATTTTAAATTTTATATATATATATATATTTTGCTGAAGCAAGAGTCATACTTTTTATTTCATTAAATCTGATAACAAATTACACAAAATACAATAGTCTTTAAGGAACGGTGGGACAAAGAAAAAAATAGCCTCTTAAAACTAAGGGCACCGAGCGAACTCTAAAACATCGAGCCAAGGTCCCGCAAACAAAACTACAAAACCCTCGAAAAATAGACAAAGTCTAGACCGTTCGATCTCCCCTCAGAGATTTGACGAACGAGGCTCAAATTGGGCTGGAAACAAGCAGCCACTTTAAAGTTAGAATCATACCCGATGAGGAAATAAGGACCAATCGGAAAGGATTTCGGATCCGAATGGGGGGCTAACCCTCGAGCATGTAGATTGCCCGAAATACATTGATTCCCACCATGATGCGAAACAAGCACAGAAGATATTCCTCACTCGAACTTGCATACTTATTCTTAACGTCGATTCTCCTCGCCAGATCCAACGGTCGAGGATTATATCGTAACACCTAGAAGCACGGCTATTAACCATGCAATAAACCTAGACCCACCAACATGCACGCTTATTCCTGACCTTAGATCCGTCTCACTTGATCCGATGGCTGAGGATCATATCGCACGAGCCAACAACATCGAGAATTAGTGCGCAATGAGGGCGGTATTCTTCCCCCTCCCTAGGCCACATCTTGCTTGGTGAGTGGAATCGTTCCCAACTCTGAAAAACCACTTCCAACTTGAAGGGCCTGCGATAAACCATAAACCACCCCGAGAACAGTATTGCATCCATAGAAAGAAAGACAGGGGTTTTAAGGTTGCTGAGAATGCCAGGACTCCGACCACTCGCCCCATCCCATCTCCACTAGTGCATGAACCAATGTAGGATGAAGATCCATCCGTCCATCTGAGAAACAGTGTCTGTTGAGCAACTTCTATCTGAAACTTTTGTGCTTTACTTACTAGGGTTAAGGAGGCCGACAGTGACTTACATCCCAAAAGTTACCTCACTTCTGAAAAAACACTTCATAATCAATCCAAATCAGCTAGACCCCGCCTCTATGGCTCTGTTTCAAAACACCATCATGTCCTCATCCTCCTGGTCATGGCAATACGCCTTTAATCTATTTTGAGGCAACTCAGCATGACCTTGCTTTTGGTACAAAGCACCCATTGATTGGCTAGAATGTTCGCCAATTTATTTGTCGTCCTTCGCACATGGTTAAAACTCATTGTTTGTAAGCACAGGGGGTAAAGTTGAATCCTTTGAAAACCCTTGAGCAGCCTCTAGCATTTTGAGACTTTTTCCGACTCCGTGCCACCGCTGATTCTTTTGATCGAGTTAATTATTAACTCAGGATCAGCTTTGACAATTACATTTTGGAGATTATCCTTCTTTAAGAAATCTAAGCATTGCTCAAGAGCCATTAATTCCACCATATTGTTAGTGGTTCTTCCAAAATGGCAATGGAAGATGAAAAGGATACAACCATTTTCATCCCTTAACACCCCTCCAAAGCCAACAATTCTCGGGTTGCCTTTTGAAGCTCCATCAATGTTGTATTTCAAAAAACCCCTGAGGGGGAGAATTCCAATAATCTTGTTCAGTATCCAGTTTCATGACCTTCTTATCCAAACCTTGTGGTATAATCCCCTACATACCCAACTAAAGAAGTATCTGTATTTCAGCTTCTGAAAGTGGATTCTGAAGGGAAGTTCACACTATAATATCTACTGTCTCCTTAAGTTGTCTTAAGATTTGCTCGAAAAGGCGTTGGGAGGAACTTTTTTCATTTTTTAAGATTCTATTGTTCTTTTCTTTCCATACGTTCCATATTATGAAACTTGACGTTAAAGCCTAAGTTGAGCCAAGAAATTCATAATTAGAGAAGTTTCATCTCCAGTTGTTTAGGGTATTGACAATGCTTCCTTTGTCCCTGTCTATCTGTTGGAAAATAGTGGTGAAAGTATCCCACAACCTGAAGGTGAAAATGAAATTATTAAGAAGGTGCTCCATTGTTTCCTCTTGGGCTTCACATCGCTGACATCTGGAAGGACCTAGAATACCCCTCTTCTGAATGTTATCTCAAGCCAAAATTTTCTTATGATGTACTAGCCGCATGAAGAGTTTGATCTTCATCCATCCTTGATGCCTCCATAGGTTCTGCCAAACCCTACTCGGTACATTGGAGTCCAACTCAAGGAGTATGCGTTTTTCCTCCTTAAGATTGAAGGTACCTTCATTATTGTTGCTCCATCTAAGTTGGTCATGCCCCTCTATAACTAAAATCTTCCTTTGTTCCAACATTTTTAAAAGTGCCTCTATTTTTTCTTTCAAGGGGTTGTCATCCTTGTAATCAATATTCTTCAGGTTCTCCATTTTTTCACTATAGGTTTTATCCCAAAAATCTTTTACCTTAAATAACCCTTTGGTGTCTGTCTCTTTCTTGAGGTCCAAAAAGTCCTCTCTTAACAGTGTAGGTTCTTGTTGCCATTTATCCTCCGAAAATAAAGCAAGATCTCCCTCTCTAATTTCCCAGAAAATATTTTTTTATACTAAGCCTCTTTTCTCCCAGGCCTTATTCCATATGTTTTAGCCCTTTATGATGCCATACATTCTTATGTGATCATTATTTTCCCAAGTGCTAGCATATTTTTCTTTCTAGATACTAGCCCACTGAGCCTTTGGGTATTTTACCCAATGCCACCATAATTTTGCCCATAAAACTTTGCTTAGTATTTCCAGATCATCCAATCCAAGACCCCTATGGTTTTTAGTTTTGAAAATCTTATCCCAGGCTACCAAGGCCCATTTCTTTCTTTCCTCCCCCTTACCCCAAAGAAAGTCTCTTTAAACGTTTCTAAATTTTTGTAAAATTCCTTTAGGAGTTGGAAGCGTTGATAGCATGAAGACGAGGATTGATTGAAGAACAACTTTTGTAAGAACTAACCGACCAGCCAAGTTTAAAGATCTAATACTCCATTTCCTGATTTTATCATGCTTCTTATTATTCACTGGCTCCCAAATGCTTTTGTGCAAAGGTTGATCAGTTAGAGGAACTCCCAAATATTTTGAAAAAGGGCATTCCTTTGAAAACCCAGAATTCTGGAGATATTTCTCTGAATAACAATATTGGTATTAAAGAAAAAATTCTTAGCTTTGGAGAGATTAACTTCCATACCTCTAGCCATGGCAAGGTATCTTTAAACGTTTCTAAATTGTTGTAAAATTCCTTTAGGAGTTGGAAGCGTTGATATCAGGTGGGGATTGATTGAAGAACAACTTTTGTAAGCACTAACCGACCAACCAAGTTTACAGATATAATAGTCCATTTCCTGATTTTATCATGCATCTTATTAATCACTAGCTCCCAAATGCTTTTGTGCAAAGGTTTATCAGTTAGAGGAACTCCCAAATATTTTGAAGAAAGGACATTCCTTTGAAAGCCCGGAATTATGGAGATATTTCTTTGAATAGCAATATTGGTATTAAAGAAAAGATTCTTAGCTTTGGAGAGATTAACTTCCATACCTCTATCCATGGCAAGGTCACACATGATTTGTTTATATGCTAGTGATTCTTTGACTGTGGGGATTTCCTGCAGCATAGTATCATCAGCAAATTGTTGATGGGTCAAAGCCTGTCCAATCTCAGAAAGTTGGAGACCCTTGATATTACTAAATTTTTTTGCATGCTTGATAGATATATATTCTTAGAATTTAGAGAGATATCAGATAGGGATTGTGTACACAACAAATCACACACTATGTTATTATGGACCACAAAAAATTACATATATAGTTGTAGTCACCAATGTCTAGATGATAAAATCTCGAGAAAGTGGATCTATGATTCATAGAAAACTCATACACATTGGGAAATAACTGCTTCTAGAATCACACTAAGGAACTCACAATGAAAACTCACAACAAACTAAAACACATGGAAGCATTACTTCTAACATACTCCCTTAATGCTTACATGTAACAAATATAGAAAACACAAATTACAACAATAAATGAATCTCTATCATATTTGTCGGATATGGTCATCACTAGGACTCATATCGACTCTGAAATCTCACAATTTCTACTCTTTTCTTTACCACACTTTCAAGCTTCCCACTTGATCCATCTAAGACATAATCGCTTCAAACCATTGTTGACCTACTTTGTAGAATTCACGCTTCTGATCCTCTGGAAGCATGACGTGTGAGTCTCAACCACTGCGTGAAACATCCACCATTTTTTGAATATATGGCCTTTCGCCATATTCACTAGTTATCTAGGATAGCATTATAGGTATACAATATCTTCAAGAGACAAATCTACATCTTGACCTTGTATAAAATACCATGTACTAATTCTCTCAGAGCATAACGGATAACACGAACTTGACCTTATTAAGAACTATCTGTGGCAAGTGCTCCTGCAGCTCAGAGCACGATAGATCACACCAACTTGACCTTATTAAGAACTACCTATGAAAAATACCCCTAGAGCATGACGGGTCACATTAATTTTATTTTTTTTCATCTATGCAAAAACAAAATTGCATTCTATATCTTTTATTACCTATAATACCAAACATGTAGAAATATGCTTTAACCCACTTTAAAAAGTTGGGAATTAAACCACACAACAATCCCATAGTGATTACATATATTCAAATCCATTGTCTTACTATTATTATAATAAATAATTTCAGCCTAAGTCCATGCACACATCCATACAGTGACAATAATATAGTGTAATATATATATGGAGAATCTAAGTCCAGTCCAACCAACATAGTCTTGTTTACATAATATGTATCATACATAGGAACTTCCTCATGCAACTAGGGTTACATCTTCTTCATCTCTTTAGGGGATAATGTAGGGTTGATATTTGTAACCTTCGAGTCTAATTTGCAAGGGAGTGGATGATGGCTAATTGATCTTCATTGTTTTGGAGAGAAGGATGAAGTAGAGGCGGGTGGGATATGTGGATAACTTGTGGACAACGTTGCAGCAGTCGCCTGAGAAAATAATATTTTTGTTCTAAGCAACCGTCATGCACTAGGCTAATGTCAAAACCTTCGTCAACACCTTTTTATGATCATGAACCCATGCAAAATAACCAAACAAATATACTGTGAAAAAAATGGTGATAGATACAAAACATCCGACTTGACATAACGCATCGAGGGAAGTTTTCAGTAAGCATTGCAAGGAGAAGATCCAGGCAGTGGTTATACACTCAGTTCCTCCTTTAATATTCAACAAACCTTCCATATGTAGCAGATCACGTTGGATAAATTTCCCTTGGACAATTTGACCCACACTAAAATAAATTTCTCATCTCAATTTTTTTCACCAAACAAGCAGAACGATTACCTTTGTGGAACTCCTCACGCAGGCGTTTATGTGCCGAGAAATATTTTTAATAGCCATGAACAAAATCACAACACTCTACCCCGATTATTGTATTCCTTTGACAAAGGCATGTGAATAATACTCTTGGACAACGATTTAACAATTTTCCTTCTCACAATCACGCCCAACAATCTTGCTTGGACTCCAAATATACACATTAATAAATATAAACTAAAGACTTTCTCACATCTTTCTAGCCCTCCCTTGAATGAGGGAGGGAATAAGTTAGAAATTCGAGAGGTATCAGATTAAGTTATTTTCAGGACGAAAAAAGCCATATTGTATTATATAATAAATATAAAAAGTCACAAATATTACATTTGCATATAATTCTGGGATATGTCCTTATAGGTCTTTCAAATGGAAGAAACACAACACTATCCTCCAACTTTATAATGCCCACAATATTGGCATAGGAGAGACTGTTCTAATAAAGGCAATTTTACATATACAAGTTCACTATATGCATTGTTTTATTAAAAAAACATGGATAAAACCAAAACGATGATAAAAGAACAGGCAGACCTAAGGATCTGTTTTAATGAAATTAGAAAACTGGAAGAGAAAATTCCTGAATAGTGAGAATCTTCTCTTCATAAGATAACTGCATAAACCAAAATCCCGGAGCCAAAAGAAGACCCTTTTTTGACAAAGAGTCTGCCTGCTGATTTTGAGCCCCGTTGATGTGATGAATAGAGGATCCTTCCATTCCATCCCAAAAAGACTTGATCCTATCCAGCCATCCGACAAGGTGGGGTTTGAAAATGTTGATTTTCTTTTCCACAAAGTCCACTATTACCTTTGAATCTCCAAAAATCGAGACGGACAAAATGTTTAGGAAGGAACAAAAAAATAACAGGCCTGCAAGGGCCATCGCTTCTACCTTGTTGTTGGAGCCCCTCTCGCCATTCCAGTGGATGAAAAATTGACTACTTTCATTTACAATAATATAAACCCCACAACCACATAGTCCCAACTGTTCAACTCCATCAAAGAACACCCTTGGGAAAGATGTTAACGCCTGTGGACTAGCAATACTGGCTTCTTTTTTTATCATGATCATATTTTTAGGGAGATTGTCATAAATGGATACAATATTGGATAAAATATCCAGATAAGTGAAATTCCTGTCTTTGAAAATAGAATTGTTTCTCCACTTCCAAATGCACTAGAGGATGATAATAAACAAAGGTATCGAAATATCTTTTTGTTGACGCATCAATAATTGAAGAGTGAGACAAATGTTGAAAACCATACCAGTTCTCCAAAATTTTCCATAGTTGCTGAGATATTTGGAAATTTAAAAATAAATGAAAGCTTGTTTCCTCTGCTAACATGTAAAATGTACAAAACCAAGGACCTTGACATCCCCGCTTCATCAAGTTTTCCCAGGTTAAATTTATGTTGTGGAACGTCAACGAGGCAAAGTACATAATTTTTTATGGACATGTAGCTTTCGAAAAAATCGTTGGAAAAATAGTATTGTTCGGGGAACCCTTCATCCCAATTAGATTATGATAAACATTTTTTACTCCAACAATATTCATCGCCTTTGAATTTTTCCAGAATATGCAATCAGATCTCGTTGTTCGGAAAATACAGAAATTTTTGAGGCATGTCCTTAAGGGCTCCCATTGTTTAGCAATAGCATTGGCATATTCAGGTATTCTGTGTCTCTCCAAATTGGGATTGAACCTTGCCAACCAGTGATCAAAATTTCCCAAAAGAAAAAAACTTTTCTGTGAAAAAAGTTTAACAATGATTCTACACATTAATTACCTTGTCACCACTCAGAAACTGGTCAATTCCAATTAGGATTTTATTGCCTGTTTGAAAACGACAGGTTAAGTTTCCCAAGAAATATCTTTCCACCTTATGAAGACTTAACCAAATTGGTGAGCCATAAGAGGGGCAAATCCTTCCCTCCCTGAACCATAATGAGAAATCCTTTCTACCCATATATTTTTTTTGGATAGTGGTGCTCCAAGAGCCCTCTCCGAAAATTCCTCTCCACAAAGACTTGCATGATAGAGCTTTTTCAAAAAACCAAAAGTTCAACAGACCCCATCCTCCCATGCTCTTCAGAACAAATATATATGATAATTTTGATGGTATTTCATTTTTTCCGCTTGGCCTCCCCATATAAAATTCACTGTAATCTTCTCCATTTATTGAATAATGCTTGCAAGAAGATAGAAAAGATGGGCCCAGTAAACTGCAAGCTGGTTCAACACTGATTGCACTAAGGTTACTCTTCCCACCAGCGATAGACATATGTATTCCCATAAGGAAATCTTCTTGTAGCATCTATCAATAACCCATTGCCAATCCCTATTAGAATAACCATTTGCTTTAAGCTGGTAACCCCGATATTTAATTCCATGTTTGATTGATTAGGTCTCAACTCCAAAAAGGGCTGATAACCAATCAACAACTTTTTGGCTGATATCATTGTGATAAATTATTGACTTTTCCCTGTTTATTTGCAATCCAGTAGCCTTTTGAAAAGTTTTTAGGATATCATAAAAACACAACTAGGTGAGCCTACATAACATACCAAACAAAATAATATCAGTGACAAAAAGGTTATGAGAGATAGATGTATTCCTGCAGATTTTCAAAGGGCAGAATTTATTCTCCTTTACTGCTTTGTTCATATGGAGACTGAGTGAGTTCATTACCAAGATGAATTTCAGTGGCAATAAGGGACAGCCTTGGCGAAGCCCTCTGGTCATAGTGAAATAAGGTGAAGGGATCCCGTTGATAATGATTACATAGTTCACCTTTTCAATACAAGCCATGACCCAGTTAATCATATTGGTTCTCAAACCAATCTTTGCAGGTAAGCATTTGATGAATCCCCATTCAAGGCAGTCATATGCCTTGCGTAGATCAATCTTGAACATGACATCTTCACTTTTTTTTGAGTGAATGGCAAACATGCATTCTTATGTTGTTGGAACCACGTCTAGAATGTTTTTACCCCTTAAAAATCCGTGTTGGCCTTTTGTTAGGAAATTTCATACAGTTTCTTTGATTCTTTTTGCGATGATTTTTGAGACAATTTGGAAAGAGATGTTGCACATGGAAATCAGTTTATAGTCCAGGAGAGATTCTGCAACTCCCTTTTTTGGAATTAGCGCTATGTGGGTGGAAGAAATTTTTTGATTAATATTGCTGGACATTCTGGTTCCCTCCACCATCCTTAGCAGATCGCATTTAATCAGATCAAAGAAATGTATTAAGAACTCTATTGTCCAGCTGTCTGAACCTAGGAATTTATCCTTTTTAAAGGATTTCATTATTGCTAAGAGTTCCTCCTATGTTACTGGCTAAAATACCCGGTCATTTAAATCCTCATCGAACATCTAAGGGAATAATTCTATACCCCACATAATATCCTGAAACCTGCAATTTTCAAATCTCTTGAACTGGTTTTCAAAACATCTCACGACCTCGTTTGAAATGTCCTGTTGAAAGTATAAGGACCCTCCTCTTCCATCCTTTATTTTCCAAATAGAGTTTTTTCCCATATGGAGCTCACGTATTTATGAAAAAAATTGTATTCTTGTCCCCCTCCTTTAGCCAGATCGCCCTACTCTTCAATTTCTAGAAAGCTTCCTCCTGTTCTAAAGTTTTAATTTTTTTCCTTTGAAGCTCCTTTATTCGGCATCGAACCTTGAAAGGAAGCTGATGGACAGCCATGGATCCCATTGTGCTGTCTAACTCTATTTGGATTTCATGGAGAGCCTTTATGTTCATTTGTCTTTTTTGGAATTTCCACTCCTTTACCACCTTTTTAATAGCATCCATTTTATCCCTGAAGGTCATTAAGGATGGAAAAAATTTATTTGACGACAAACCATTCCAGGCTTCTGTTATCTTCTCATTAAATTTTTGACATGTTCTATTGAATTTAAATGAGTAACCTTTCCTAAACCCCTTTTCCCTCCAGCCTAACAGAATTAGCCTGTGATCTGAAATGAATACATTCTCAATAATTTAGAACAACATGACCATCTCATCAATTAAGCTATCATGAAGAATAAATCTATCAAGCCTTTTAGCTATATAAGCATTTTCAATTCTTCCATTTTCCACGTCGGAAGCATTTTATGCGGAATAATATCAACCAGATTCCTGTTTAAGAGATCATTTTTAATTCTCTCAATAAGTGGATCCTTATTCTTTTTGATGCCCCATATTTCATCCATATTTAAAGTGACGTTAAGGTCTCCCGGAGCCACAGACATGCCAAGTGCAAGGTGCAATTGGTAGCCGAGGAGAAACACCATAACCATCCAAAACAAACTCAACCAGAATCACGGGAGAATCAGCTAAAAGGTGATGGAGTGCATGCATATAGAGATTTCAGATGCTAAAGAAAACCTCCACTGTGTAAGGAGTACGCAGGGAGGGTTAAAAGGATGAAAAAATACTCGATAGAAAGCTCGCCAACAGATTAAAACGAAACTAGATCAAAGGCATGATCTAGAAAATGGTGTTTCCTATGTCATGTCCCATCTCAGATTTACTTTTTTACTATCTAAATTTATTGAATTTGGAAATTTATGTCTTATATATATGTAATTGTTTTATGTCATCAATAATAGAAGTGATTTATGTGTTGTGTGTGAATAATCCACACTCTCTATGGTTTTTTATTATGATATCAGAGCAAGTGAGGGCTGAGATCTTGAATTTGTGTGGAGTGATCAATTAAACAACATGTTCATGGTTCACTGTGTTGAGACCTGATTTTGGAACAATCATTCATTGGATAAGCGCTAAATATGAACATTGTGAGGAGTTGATGTAATGGTGTAGAGATGTCACTGTTTAAAGTCGTCACCCACGTCTAAGCTACCATGGAGAGAACTAGGTGCCTAGAGTCGCCATCTTAAATTAAACTACCAATTGCACCGAGATGTATAAATAAATGCCAAAAGAAGATGCAAATGTGGAAAATTGCATACTATTAAAACTTTGATATTGTTCATCTTCTCAAGCTCTTGTAATAAGGACATTATCCCATAGTCCATTATGGTCAACTTTGTCAACCGATTCAACAATTTATAGGAACCATATTTCTACAGTACAAAAGCCCATATTCACTTATAGTAATGAATGGATGTTTGACTAGAAATAAAAACTTCTCATACCCTCCATTTCCCCGTGCTCATCTTTACGAGACGAGTACCATGAGACCATCATATATTAACACAAGATAAAAGAGTTACATGGTCACTAAAGAATCCATACTACAGTGAGCAGACCGAGGTGTTCCTATGCATATGATGGGACATCTCAAGAGAATTACATAGGGCTGATCCTCCATCTCACATTTGGGAGGAAATGGTAACATAAAAAGAGCTAAGTTTGAATAAAATACATGAATTTGACCCTTAGACACATAGTTAAGGTATTAAAAAAAAAAAAACCTAGCCAACTTAAATATACTTAACAAATATTTTCACCTATTTATTGATCTTCAGGTTGGTGAGAACATTGTTGTTTACTGGATCAACCAAATGATCTAAGAGGTACTGAAATGGCCCAACTCCAGTAGCGAGGCCCTGAATGAAATAACTCAATATAACCAACATTGCAAGCCTTCCATTATTGACCTCTTTCAGCTTCAAATATTTCATGGACTTCTCATCCTTAAATAATCCCAAAGGATTGAATAAGGGACCTTTCGGGTAAGCGATATTACCTGAATCTCCCAATTACTTCTCAAATCCGAAGAAATATTATTTTGCGATCGAACAGGGATTTTTATAATCTTTTAATATTCTCTGTTCTACAAATCCCATCAAGGTCATATCTAGCACAAAAAGGGTGAAAGGGTCAGCGAGTAGTTATATGTCCTTGCTCGAAGAATGACTCTAGTTCGGAACCATGGAAGTGTGGTCTCTTGTGGGATTAGACCAAGATTACCTAAGATTTCAAGAAAAATGGTTCAAACTGTACCCATGATTGTGAATCGTCTATTGATGATTTCTCCATAAGTGAGCCAACCTAGTTCGATAAAACCTCCAGGTCCTTCAGGATCCATCAAGCCCAATGGATCAAATCCAAAGTCACTAGGTAGGATGAAACTACCCAAAAATATTCAAATAATTGGAAGAAGAATCACCATTCCATATTACTCTTTGATAATTTCATTGGTGTCCTACTTCTATAACTTTTAAGTTTTTATGGATAATAAGGTGAAGAAGAGGACATTAAACAAATTGTGTGAATTTTCTAACCTTAACCCTTACAGATAGCATGGGATATCCATCGTGAATATATAAATTAGTTAAAATCATGGGTAAACAACAACAAAAGCTGTCAAATTTGGCATCCTATTCAGATTACAAATTAGTTAAAAGCATTGGTAAACAAAAATAAAAGTTGTCGAAATTGGCATCCTTTTCAGATAAGATACATTCAGTACAATATATTAGTAAACAATGATCCCACAACCATTAGAAAAATTATCCCATACCAAGCCAAGCTGGTCACCAAATACCCCAAAATCAATCCATCCTGAATTAAACAAGCAATCAAGACCTTACCCTCACTATATCATTTAAGTGAATTTACGACATTCACTTTTTATGAGGTAGGAAGTCCTACCTAAGGGAAAATTCATAGAAAGGGATGGAAAGAAAATCAACCCTTTTTCCCCCACCCCAGTAAGCTTCAACCAAGTTTAAGATAAACAACATGAACATGGGGAATCAATTAGTGGCATGGTAACCAAATAAGAAAAATCAAATTTGTAGGTAAACAAAGGAAGAAGCAATGGATATGTTGAAGTGGAAACAAAAGGGTTGGTAAAATCCATGATTAGGTAAGGATGAGAAGTCCATGAAAGATTTGAAGCTAAAAGAGGTCGAGAATGGAAGGCTTGCAATGTTGGTTATCTCGGTTTATTTCA
>Ga0115844_100088_pt2 | contig 17266 bp, 15 predicted proteins | sample InSIn1gowninarea_FD_83858 | JGI IMG/M metagenome (GOLD analysis project Ga0115844, IMG submission 83858) | reverse complement strand
AAGCCCGCCAACGAGTGATAGATCAGGCCAAGCAAAATGGTACTTGGTCCCTTCCTTAAAGCTGCGAATGGAGTGGATACACTTACGCAATAAGAGGGGCTACACACAACAGAAGGATGCTAATCGTTACATTGGTAACCAGGGCAATAGAACTAATTGAGCGGACCAATCAGGTATGCTCAGGCAATCTTCGGATAACACCCTACCAATACCTCTATTGTTACACTAAACGAGGACCCAGTGCTGCTGTCATTCTATCACTCACCACTCACCTAAGATTGACAGGCAACAGCATTGACTCAAAGGTAGGAGGGGAAATAGCTGTAACTATGCATAACCCCTACACACACAAGGTGGGACACTACCACTTGCACAAGATAGACTACCATTACGACAAACAACACGATAACTACTAGTACCAATACGCATCTCATTATTCAGGCGACCACCTACATTACTTTCACCACCTCACATTTACACACTGTAGGTCTAGCTATCGGTACGCCCACCATCAGGCACCCCCTAATAAGCTCTCAATTACCGAGCTCCGTAGGAACACAGGGGCGATCCTGCTAAGTCCACTTACAATATGGGGCTTTTTAGGACTTCAATCCTTCGCCTATCTATATATAAAGAGCCAGATAAAGACCCAGCACCGGTGAATGATTCAGTTGAAGAACCAATAGGAACAGATCCAAATGTGGGAACATAGCTTCCAGTTGCGAATACCGGAACTACACTGATAGGAACTTGATATATTGGAACATCACTCCTAGGAACACTAGTTCATCCCGGAACATCTATACATATAGGAACACGGAAAAATACTGAACAGTGCTGATAGGAGCATGAAATATCGGAACAACACTCACACTTCAAAATGTAAGAACTTCATAAGGGCGAAACACGTACAGATGCTAATATATATATATTATTCAGTTCGTGATTGAGATCGAAATGAAGTGCTAGGCACCCCTTGAACTAGCGAAAGATGCAGGCACAGTGATTTCTTCAACCTTAAGAGGGAGATAGCTAAGTGACAGAGAAGCAAACAGCAGTATAGATGGGGGCAGGAGAGAAAGAGACAAAGGTAGATTCAGAGTTCCGAGTCCGGGATCAATTTTGAGTTTCTCCGGTTCCTGGTGAAGATCCAGACCGAGAGGCCATCTTTTCAGGGGATATTTTCCCAAGTCAATATAAGTTTCGGTTGGAAATCGAAATCCAGTGCCATTTGTTGGATATTGACCTCGAGTCCGTTCCCATTCCAACGCCTCCTCCAGGCCCACATTAAGTAGCATATGCATTATTCCTCATTGACATGTTGAAAACCATGATAGATCTAATATCCTATCAAAAAAGAATTCCATTAGTTAGTGCTCATTCCCTTGTCTTTAGATGTTCTATAACTATTTGCTAGCCTATGGTGATGTATTACTATGTTGCTTGTTATTATGGTTTTATGAGTTTCTATTTGTGACTTTGGGTTATAAACATTGGGGCATGACTCCACCTTTGACCTCTATGAGAATTGGATTAAGAAATATGATGGTATAGCAAAGCCCTTTCTTTGGGATTAGTGTGATTGGTTTTATCCTATTAGCTTATTCTTTTTATTACTATACAATCCCCAACAATAACTAAAAATGACCTTTTGAAATAACCTGAAGATGGAGTCTTTTTATATATAGTCCTCTTAGAAGCAAGCCCTGGAGCATTGGATTGGTTCGAATAGGGAGAGGGAGGCCCTCCCAGAAGCAACAGAAGCAAGTTAGTTAGTGAGTGGGTGAGTGAGTGACCAGGGATGCATGAATTTCTTTCTTGAGCGAATAACCAAAAGAAAGGAAGTAATCAAGGCTAGAGAATGAAGCAAAGCAGATTGCGTAGAGGGAGGGATAAGCTTAAGACAGTCCTCCTGGTCTGTCTGGCCTGAAGCTTGTCGAAACAGTAATTCTATGTCGTCTAAAGGAAGGGGGCCACCTAAATAATAGATAGCCATAAGAAGGTTATTCAGAATAGTCCCTTCCCGTGGAATATGAAATTCAAGGTTCAGTGACAAGGTGAGTTGGAGGCTCAAGAATCAAATCCTAAAGATGAGGGGTGGGTTGCCCAATAAGTGGTTCCGGTTGATATCAAAAACCTGATCACAGATGCTGTTTGTTCTATAGAAAACCCTCACCATATGAATAGTGAGTGACTCCGTCCCTTGCTTTCCTAACGTCAAGCAAGCCCCTGCCGGTCCTTGCTTTCCTAACGTCAAGCAAGCAATAAATTCCTCAGTTGCTCGACCAAAAGCCCCCCCACCCAATAAGTAAATTGAAGAGGAAGGGATTTGGTTTTGTCCTTGCAGGCAGAACCCTCTCACTGGTGAGTGAATGAGGCGAAATCATCTTGCCCGGCCTGTCTCAATCCAAGTGCCTAACTGGAGGGAGGGAGTCGAGCAGAGAGTGCGTAATAGAGCCGAGTGTGAAAGTGAGCCATCTCACTTGCAAGCATTAATTCATAGCGTCAGCATTCATGAATCCATCCCCTCCATGTCCATCCTTTTGCCTTAACCGCTCATTATGGCCCCCTTGTCCAACTATCCCACCCACTACTCTATTATGGGGGCGAATGCACTTCTTTCTCTGTATCAAATACGTTACGCCTTACCGGCCGGCTGACTCGCTCGACTTGTGAACCTCCGAGCGGCGGAGAGAGGACGAGGCACTCACTCGTATTTTTGCCGAAATCGAGGTACGTAGTGACTCGACTGATAAGGAGAGGAACCAATCCATCCAATACAGTAGGCACCTGAGAGGAGGGGTTAGGTAAACCACAGAGAATAATGCTGAACCAACCAAACTATGGAGGTTCGACCACAGAGAGTATGACGATGAACTTGATTTCCGATACAGCATTGAACCAGAAATCTTCACCGATACAGACGGACAGACAGCTGGAGAAGAATTATGTATGCCTCTATGCTGGCTGATTACTGGGGAGATCTAAGGCAGTGCAGTAGGATGGCTATAATCCCTATATGGATGGGTGGATGACTGGGCTTTGGTGACCCCGGCTGTGAGAAGAAACCTACTCGGAAGTAGTTGCCATAAAGCTGGGTAATAGATCCTCCCTGCTTGCTTCCAAGTAGTTGCCTACCCCAAACCCCTTCGTTCGCTATTTATAGCCCCGGCTAGGACCGGAGGGGGGCCTTAGGTGCTCGTCCTTGGTTCATGCTTCCCTAAAGATAGATGGCTAATAGGTAGGTAGGTGTGGAAGAAGCTTCAATGATTTCATTCCAATATTGGGAGGGGAGCAGCCAAACATAAAGCCAGCGCGGCATGGAGCAAGCAGTTTTGTTGTAGTGTCATAGACTAAGGAGTTAAGTTTTTCGGTTCAACAAACAATCCATAATCTATCTATCTTTGATCCATATCTTGCTCTTTCTTACTTAAAGTAGAAGCCTATTAAATAAAGTAAGGTGCGAAGCCGCTTGTCCCTCCGGGGGGCAAGGTTATCCCTTTCCCGTAGCGAGAAGGTTATCCTTTGATTTATTCTATCGCAGGACCTGAGTATGGCACTTAGCTAACGAACGATTTCACTCGCTAACGGTCCCTTTGTGAGTTAAGCCTGAGTTAGCGATCTTATGTTTTCTCATTATGCTATCTCTAGTTACTGGGTTGACCGGTGCCTAAAAGAAGTCATCACCAAAGTACTTTAACACCTTGTAGATGCGGTTCATTCTTTCATTTATTCCCCTCAAACTTTAGGTTACCTGACCTAAGCATCAGAGGGGGTTACTTGACCTTAGCATCAGTCAGAAGGGCCTAAGCATAAGAAAGGTTGGCCCTGTCTTCTTACCCGAGCCCTTTTAAAGAACAAGCTTGCAGCTTCTTGTCCTTTGATGGTCTTCTTACAAGCCATAACAAAACATATCTTACTGAACCTGTCTACTACCACATACAAGTAGTCACGCCCACCTATTCTCCTCGACAATCCCCCAACAAAGTCCATGGATATGCTTTTCCATGACCTTGTAGGGATTGGAAGTGGACTATATAGTCCTTGCTCCCTGTTACTAGGCTTGCTGGTACAACATCAAATACAACCTCTGAGAAATCTAGCTACTTCTTCCTGCATCTTGGGCCAATAAACATACCTCTACAAGTTAGCCACAGTCTTGTAGACATCAAAATGACCAGAAACCTTGAAGGTGTAAGTCTCTCTTACCAGTTTGACTCTTACTTAATTTGGAAGCTCCCCCATATTATAGAGTAATCCATTGGAGATAGTAATCAACGTCTGTTGGTTCACGTTGACCCTGCAGCTGCTGATACACTTCTTTGAGGTGCTCTACATACTCATATTTTTATGCATCATGGGTGAACGTGCATAACAGAGTTGTAATCTTTGCTATTGGCGTGGCGGCCTGGATCGCAAATCAGCCAACTTGTTAACAGTGCCCTTCTTATATGTAATTACTAAATGAAATTAGAAATCCCATCCATTTCAATTGTCTTGCCCGATGAAGCTTGCTCTAAGTCTGCAAGTATTGTAAAGGCTGGTGATCAGTATGGATGATGGTCTCATTACCAAATAGACACCTACGTCTTCACTGATTGAACCAAGACATAGAGTTCCTTGTCAATTTTTGGGTAGTTCAGTACTGCTCCATGGAATAGCTTTGAATGATATTAGATCATTCTCCCCCCTTCCATTCACACTGCTCCCATAACATACCCACTAGAATCAGTTTTGACTTCAAAACACTTATGCAAGTTAGGTAGTGCCAGAACCGGGGCTTTACTAATATTCTGATTTAGTTCTTCAAAGCACTTGGTTAATTCCTACCCCACACTCTTACCACTTCTTGTTATAGCAAGAAGTGGCGCTTCCATAGATGAAAATGATGCGATGAACTTTCTGAAATATTGGGCAAAAAAAAACTATTCACTTATGTGACAGTGGTCCGGGTGGTAGTAGACCCTATATCTATATCTCTCGTAGGGAATTTCTTATATTCTATATATAGGGAGGGGATAACCCGAGCAAGGGGAGGAAGTAAGGATAGGCTCTATGTTATAGAAGAAAAGGCGCGATAAGGTCCAGTTAGGTCAGTTAGGTATAGGCCCTAATTGAAATGATCCATTTCTCCTCTATGTTGAGACCCACTAGGAAGGTATTGGCTTGATCTAGATCAGGTTGTTGTGGCCATGTTTCCTGCACTTAGTTCCATTCAGCGTCGAAAAATTGATTAAGTCTGTGGAGAGCATTGTACCGGCTGAGTGCTATTGTCTTGAGCTGACGAAGTTGGCCTTGTACGTCTTTGGAGGCTTGGAATAGCCTATCTAAAACTCTTCATCAACCTGCATCCTTTTTCTTGGCTTCTCTTAGGTCAGGATCCATCAGCAGGTCTGCCTCTACTTGCATTTTGTTTATTCTTTCTTGTAGCTCTTCAACCAGTCGTTCCCTTTGTTTGACTAGATTCACCCAGTTTTGGGTTGCGGTGTAGATATCCTTATACTGCTCAGCCACAACCAGTCTTTTTTCCTTCATCGCTGAATGGGTGGTGTCTTGCAGTGAGTCCATCACCATGGAGGTTCTATTCTGTTCATATGTATTCTCTGCCGCCAGTGTCTCTTACAACTGCTGCTTTTGCCTCTGTGCCTCTGCCTCTTGCTGCCTTTTCTGCCGTTCTTGCTCATCAGTGGAAGGTGTGAAGGTAGATTGCTTTTCCCCTTTCTCTATTCTTTGGAGCCCACCCGGATACTCGTATATAACTAGTGATACGCACCCATATAGTGATACGTACCCAGATAAGTCCCTAACCCGATATTGCGACCACCCACCCAATTCCCAAGCAATGTGGAAGCAGAGTACTGTGAAATTTGTAGAATGTGTGGCCATCCTCCCCAACTTTGTTCGATGTTGCGGAAATACATTTCTGCGCCAACCCCCATGGTCTGTGACTTCTATAGAGAAAATACTAATACTAATGAAAACTGTTGTGCCCTACATACAATGGAAAAATGATTCAAAAGAAGTTCTTTTCGAGTTGAGGAGGTGACCCCAGGAACAACTAAGGAGGTGGGTGAGGTGGATATAGAGGAGGCTACAGAGGAGGTTATCGAGGAGGCAGGAATGGCACTCACTCAGGCCCCATTAGATGCTACAATTGCAACAAAGTTGGGGATATTTCCTGAGAGTTCCCTCAGCCTAGAAGGTTGTGATGCATCCACTTCAGAGTGACTGGACATGCAACAGAGAATTGCCCTGACCTTATAGCCAAATGGGAGACTAAGGCAAGATAGAGAAATGTGAACCTAGTTAGTTTAGAGCCCCGATGTCTGGAGGAATCAGGAGACCAAAGGATCAACACGATAACCTTGGGAGGGATGTGGACAGGAGATGATGGGGTACAACCAAAATTTCCACCGATTAGGAAGGCCGAAGGCTGGTAGCCCTAGGTCCAGTGAAGGTAGTAGCTCCCGGAGGCTAGATCGATGGGCAGAGAGAGAGCCCTTACAAAGGCGTAGAAATAGTCCAGTTGATATTCAATGGGGGAAGGTGGGATTATGGATCACCGGGTACAGAGGGACGCAGGGCAGTAGGAAGGAGGGATTTGGGGGTGGGTAGTGAACTATTTCCCTTCGAGCCCGGTATGGGTGGGTAGTGAACTTGTGCTTCCAGAGCCTGGTTAGTTATGCTATTCTTGGTTAGAATGGCGAGTTAAGCCAAACTTGGTTGGGCTATTCCTACCACCACATACCGGATCCTTTTGATCAATCCGAGGGGGGTGGGAAGGGGGCTCTATTCCCTATTGTGCTTTTAGTCCGTTGCCCAAAAATCTCTGGTAATCAAAACGCACGATAAGGCCTTATACATACCTTAAACATACGCCTGTTAGTTGAATGCAATGATGAGCCCGAAACCTATATAAAAATACCACATAACAACACCTTCCAAACGACCTTACCCACAACTACCTTTTCTATCACACCAAAAATCCCTCACCATATGAATAGTGAGTGACTCCGTCCCTGCCTTCTTGGCGGAACCGAAATCACACATCAAATTCCAACAAATTGATCCCCACCTATCTCACCTATCTAAAGACGCGTAAGAGTGCGATCTGTATTTAGGTGGGTGCGAACGAAGCATCAGCGCTATCCTTAGGTCACTATAGCATAGGCCTTTAGTCATACCCCCTTCCCGACTTCCAGCTCAACCCTAAGGGGCCTAGGTAAGCCACAAGGTCTTCCAAGGGCCCTATATTCTTTAGGGGCGGAGCCACTCACTATTCCGATGGTGAGGGGTCACTCACTATTCATATGGTGAGGGTGAGGTAACGTGTGAGGAGACGAACAACTCTCTTTTGGGGCCCCTCACCAAATAAGCACCCCCTGCCCCAAAAGAGAGGAACGCGAAGAGGGCCGCCATCGTTTTCCAAAATCATAAGGCTCCCAGTGACCTTAGATTGTAGATTCCCCCAACCTGGTTACTCACCAGATATCGTCTAAGAGTTTGATCGACGAGGAAGGACACGCTAGAGTTCCAGCCATACCGGCCCCTCTGACTTCACTCCATCGTCAAGAGGACCCGTGAAGTGCATAATATCATATACAAATCAAGATATAGAAATATATGCCGGTGCCATGCCATTCCCCTCAATTCAACTAATTCCCGCATAAATAAGGTGACTCTCCACCTATAGGGAGGGAGAGAAGGAGAGTGAGCGACAGCTTTCCATCCTTCTGGCTGGTTTTGTGCACTTCATTAAAGATCTATGGCGGGAGATATATATATTATGTTATGTAACAACGGGCATGATGGAGTTTTTTTCACACAATCCCTCTTGAGATAGAGAGAGAAACGGCATTGAGACACTCTAGAATCCAGGTAATTGAAGCGGTTGTCGAGGGATTTCTCGCTCACCTTCCCACTATTTACCCACCCACCCCAATCCCCGGGGGCCGCCATCGTCCGCCTTTACTTCTAAGATAGGTTTCAAATAATAGACTCGGTTGCATCGATTCATGTTCACTTCTATAAGAGATCTCCGGGGGCTAAAAATAGCAGAAGATAGAGAGAGTCGATCTCTTTCACGGGCGGGAGATAGATTTTACGGAAACAGATAGATTCATGCATGTTAGCACTCTACTCCAAAGTACTCCAGCCTATCTCCAGCTTACTACCAAGGTAGTTTCCTCTTGTGAGTTTCCCCTTCATTTATGCCTCTTGCTCCCCCTCCGATTCCGAATGCCTTTTCCGGTGCCTCTTGTGCGTAAATGCCCCCCCCTTTTTCGGGTCTATTATGCGCTCCCCTTCCGCTCTCGTTTAGGGGAAAAGTGTTCCTCGTCAACATCCTATTCCTTCACATACTCTCTCTGGATAACTATCCTGCCAAGCAACAACCTTACCTGCCTACACAGACTGATTCTACTGACTGAACCAAGCAATCGAACCAAGCAATCTCACCTTCCAAATGGTCTAACCTGATCGATGTAGTATAGATCCTGAATTACTACAATCCATTCATTCGTGTCTTAAGTTCGAAGAGAATCTAAATACTTGGGCTCATCATGCTATACTCGCAGAGAAAGAACAACAAGCAGTTTATGCTTCAGTAGCCACTGTTTTACCAGCTTCAGTATTCATTGGGTTCAAGAAATGGAGCATTCTTCTTTATTCCGAGCCTGGTATAGTTCCCAATCCCAACCACGGTGCACGGAAGAGAAGCTTGGCAGGACAAGGCCGGTGGTTAGGCAGACGCCCCATTGTTCGGGGTATCGCCGCTATGACTGGCATGGATCATCTCCGTGGAGGAGGGGGTAGGTCGCGCTACGTCCAAGAACAATTGCTCACCAGGCACTGTAGCGCTACGTCCATCCAAAACAATTGAGTGATTGGAAACTTACGTAACAAGCGGAAATAATACAATGACAATTCTTCCGGAAAAGAATACAGTCATCTCAAAACATTGGACGGACAGTGTCATTCATTATTGACCTGGAGTACATAATCGCATATGGGGTTTCAAACACCGGTTGTTCTTTCTTTCATCGAAGTTAGTTGTTAGCGCCGTTGTTCATGGACTTCATGCATGATTGATGCGGTTGAACCAGCATACTGATTGATGTTCTTGTCAGTTTGTTGAGATTGTTTCTCTTCTAACCAAACCCCGTGAAATGCCCTATTGCCCCTTCTATACACGGGCTTGGGTCGGAATATTGACGGCTGCATTCAACTATTCCAGTCAACAGCTTTTAGGTCGGCCTTGCCCGATAGATAGTATAGAGCCTATCCATAGTGATGATGGGGCGGCTTGGCTGGCCCTGCACCACCAATATGCTAGCTACCTTAATCTAGATGAACCTAGAATAATAGCACAGTACGATCTCCCTGATATCACCAGGTTCTGGACACGGGGATGGATCCCCCCCAACTCACTTCATTTCATTCCTTGCCCTCAGAAGCGCAAGCCCCTCCGGGACCTTTTTTTTTGTTGTTTCGATCATATTGTATGTATACGATCGCTTAGATGCATGGCGTTCGACATCGAGACCATCATATGCGATGCCGGTGGGATCCAATAGCTGGCCGGAAAATAGCCCCTGTACTAATGATCAAGAGTGCGGAACTGGGAAATAGTATGCTCATTTTCACGTAGTTTGAATTCGAAAGCAGAGAGATTCCGTTCGAATTCCTACATGGTATCACTTCGCTCAACCCCACCCACTAATATATGATATGAATTCATTCGGGTGAACTTGGTGAACCAAAAGAGGGCGAAGCACACACCACTGAACGAGGAAATAGAATATGGTCCCGAACCAGATTGCTTGTTTCTAACCCTGATCATGATGAGGTGAGGGTAATTTCAATACACCCGATGTAACCACCAATGGAAACCATATTGTATATGTTGCTCCCGGTAGATAGAATCTCGTGGAGATTCCTAGGAAGTGAAGTGTTGTGATGAACCCGGTGCCACCACTGGAATTATATCCCTGGATGGTTTCTTTTCAACTCCTCCGTCGTTGCCTTCATTTGCTAAGGGAAACTACTAGTTTCACAATTTCATCCTTACTTACTTATTCGATGTGCTTTTAGGTTTAGTTTGAACCGGGCCTATTAGTTGAAATAAGAGAGTATCGGGGGCCTAGTTTCATTCTTCAACCCATACGTGGTTTCCTAAGGTCAACCCATACATAACAAGGTGCGAACAAAGTGAGATGGTTGCACAAGGATATCCCCGGGATCTCTTCTTTTTCCCCCGTGATATGGTTGCGATGTGAACCCCGCCTCCACTCCATATGGTATGCTCATTCTCACCATGTTTGAATAAGCCTGCCTGATATTAGAATGTGTGCTCTCAGTTCAAACAAGCCTGTTTGAATCAGAGGTATTGGAGGGTTTACCTATTTACCCTGTAAGGAGTAAGTTAGGTAGCGGGGTACCGGTGTGAAGCCCGCCCCAATCCCCCGAAGGGCAAGGGGTTGAACGAAGCATGAGTGAAATCGGGCGCACGATGATGATTCATTAGTTGCTCCCATTCGGATAATTAGAATCTATGAAGTTCTGGGGGTAATGCCAATCCCTTTCGAGAGTGAAGTGTTGCGGTGACCCCGCCTTATCCACTGAATTAGAAATCTTCTTTGGGGAAATGTGGCTTGGAAGTGATGTGATCGGGGTGAACACACGAGGATTCAAACAGGCTATTCATAGCTTTCTTTTAGAAGGATTCGAGTGAGAATATCCCCGTAGATTTGAACAACGTGAGAATGCTATCCCATTGCTGTCTTTTATAAGGGATGAGTTTCTTGATTGCTTTCTAAATAGGGGCTACGAAGCATGCACAAATCATTACGAAAAAGCGCACAAATCGCTACACAATTCAATCTACACATAGGTCCGGCAGGAATCGCTACGAAAGACATGCTACAATCGAAAAGATGCATTTACTCAGAAGCACGAAAGCTAGCATAACTAGTTACAGATCCAAATCCAATAGCAGAAGAGCAAGCTTCAGTTCCCTATCCAATTCGAGATTGAGATCGAGATTCCACCTATGCAAACGTAGGCAAAAGACATCCATAGGCAGAGGAATAGACAATGGAGTACACCATGCCAGAACGTGTTATGTAATAAGGCCTTATTGGTAATGATCGAAGCAGCGCGTTAAGATCTCTATATCCATGTGGTGGAAAGCTCTCAGGGCTATTGAGCGATGGGCCATTACCCAGGGGTTTCTAGTGCGCACTATCCACTATTCTCGGGCTCTCCAGGGGAGGAGGAAGTTATCGATTTCGTGGGACCTGTGCCTGGTTCTTTGATCGGTGACCTGTGTGTTGTCTCCTCAATCCATGTACCGATCCCGTGTACTCTGCGTACCAATAATGTAGTTTGTTCAGTGATCCCAATGATCCAGTGAGCAATGTCTCTCCGCGGTATAGGATAGGGCACGGATTAATCAATCATGTTATGCCTGCAACCGTCTTTTTTGCTGTCACCACGCTTAAACCTCCTTTCTTTCTTTCTATCCACCCCCTGCATAACCGCCTTGCTACCTACCTTTGCTGCCTGTTTCCGCTACTGTCTTCTGTCCCTGTTGTATGTTCCTGTCGACTGCTGACCGTATGCCCCAGTCATAGCTGCAGTATGCCTTGTCAATATCCTAAAACGGGTGAGCCAATCTGATCAGGGCCGGGTTCAACTAAATAATCAGGTGAATGGAGCACTGGGCGAAGGTGAAATAATGATAACGCAGCAACTTTCCGGATGGACCCTTATGGAGCGCACCTTTATGGAGATATAAATTGAAACCGAGTTTAAGCAGCGAATCCACCAGTTGAAGAGTCCCCGGTAACATATCTATATGGAGATCCGGTTGAAGTTGACCCATAACCCATTGAAGTTGACTCATCAGCGAGGGCAGAGGGATTTTCACCGAAGCTCCCAGCAGCACACGTTTACCCATAAGCGATTGACCCGGTCCCATTTCCGGTCCCAGATAGAGATTGAAACCCAGCACCTGTGAATGTGCCAGTCTTAGCATAGGATGGTAAAAAAGTGGGAAAAAAGCGCCCACCATATCATTTATAAACGCGACACTCCAGACGGACCCACGCAACACCCTGGGGCCATCAAGAACGCAACACCGAGGGTAGACAAAGACTGTAGGTAATAAGCCGGTAGCCTAGGTCGGTCTGCATTATGGCGCGAATGAGCTTAGCAAGGAGTGCGATAAGGGGAGAGTAGTGGACGTGAAGCGCTTTTCAAGACTCAGTTGCTAGGTAGAGAACATGTGCTCCCATCCCATAGCTCCCATAGTAAATGAATTTGATAGCATGTTGGTTTCTGTGTTATCCAGGTAGGGTTCCGTTCACCTGGGTGGTAAACTGGCTCTACTGAGGCTGACTATGGAGCTATATCTTCATCGATTGGCTTTGGATCAAGTGCATATGGAACCATGGTGCAAAGGGAAGGAAGCTGGTACTGGCACAGGCAAGGATGCTTACTTTTCAATTGGTGCTGCTACTCTAGGTAAAGGTAAACTCGATCCTTATTTAGATCTGCTTCAAGGTCAAAAGCTTGTTGCTTTGACTCGGTAAACCAGATATGATTCTGCCGGAACGGGATCTCTCATTAATGGATCTATATATGCATCTGTATCTGGATATGCACCTAGATATGGAATAGGAAGTCCTTATGGATCCGCATCTGCTGCTAGGTCTTACTCTGCCACTAGGGACTCTACTACTTAATAATATGCTACTTTGTCCACCCGGTTACCTGGTTATTCAATGGGATATGGAACTACTAGCTTTGGATCTGGGGATGAACCTTAAGCTCGATATCAATCTTAAGGACCCGGAGGGGCTTGCGCTTCCTAGTGCAAGGAAGAAATACTGGTCTCGGGTCAAGATCATCATCTCGGTCAACTGAATATGGAACCTTACTTAGAAGGGAAACCAGCCCTGCTACCAATGCTTTCACTCGGTCAAATACAAAAGCTGGTGGATCCGCTGCTGCTTCTAGTGCTGGATCGACTTCTGGATATACTGGCTCTACTTCTGCCACTAGTGGGCCAGGAAATGCTACTACCGGTTATGAAACAGATTCAATCCAGGCTACTAGCTTTCGATCTCTATTTTTCACTGATGTTAGTTAATACAGATTCAACGCGTAGATCGTCCATTAATAGAATTGTCTAGGCTATATAAGGTTTTTTAGTCATTTGGATTCGGGTAGTAAGATAAGATTGGTTGGGGTAGTCTCTCCATTGATTCCCCTTGATTGAGCATTCCCCTTGATTGAGCAGAGAATCTTTCCTTCATATCATTTCATTCTTCCATCACACACCACACATTGTCACTACCGCAACCGCATCTCTTTACTAGCAGATCATCTACTATTATATAAGTGAATATGAAATCCATGTGGTAATTTCATGTTCCGGTGATGCAGAGTGAGGAGTTGAGTGAGTGAGTGAGAGAGGGAGAGATCAGAGGTACCGGAGAGCCACTATCTGAGCTTCTTTTCCTACTATTGGTATGAGAGTTTCAACAGCAGTTGGTTGGGCAACCAGTAGTCAGAAAGCAGGTTACCCACTAGTAGTCACCCACCCTTGAGTACCAGGTTCAGGAGCTCAGCCAAGTGAAGGAGTTAAGTCAGGTTCAGGCCTTGATTCTTCAATCTTCAAGCTTCCTCTCCTCTCGATGGCGGCCTTATAGTCGAGAGTTCGTCCCTCACCCTACCGGGCCTGATGGTCGAGCCTTAAAGCGCATCATGACTGGAAGAAATGCATAATGACATATATAATGAGATCTATTTGTATACGATATTACGGGTACGATCGATGATTCGAGCTACGATCCCATACGACGCTAAAGCGTAATTACATATATAATAGATGCATTTTCTGGTGTAATGAAATCGATCATGAATGCATTCTGCCTTTTCATTCTTTGTTCCAGCCCGCAGCAGTTATTCGATAAGAAAGAAAGTAAGTAAGCCCTTCCCTGATTACAGGAAAGCGCCCTCCGGGTCCTTTCGCCCGCCCGCCATTTCTTATCTCAGCCGGGGGATCAGCCCGCAGTAAGAGAATAAGCAAGTGATAATAAAAGTAATAAAAGCAAGTAGCAAGATCGAAGCGGTCAGTAAGGCGGGATCAGGCAGGCTACACAAGTGCTCTCCGAACCTGGATAGTAACCCATAAGCACTTGGTCATAAGACCCAGCTAGCAGCACTACGTTGGTCGTAAGCCTTAGTCGTTATCAATCAAGACTGGATCGTTGGTGAAATCTAGCAGCCCCAACTATTATATGGGTCTCGCCAAATGTTATAGCAGCATAACGGTTTCTACCAGCCCTCGTGCTTCCTTCGTCGGGCGGTTTCTTTCGTAAAGCCTTGGGTTCAACCAGTAGTGTCAAAGCAAACCATGTTCCGTGATACCGGTTCTCCGCGCCCACAATAATCCATGTCGTGTTGGGTCGATGTGTCCCATATGGCGGTGTAACATGGCTAGATCAATATCTTGTCTGGCGGTATAACATTGCTCAAGCACTATCTATCGTAAGGTAACAACTGTAACACCCTCTCTTCGTATGGGGTGTCTACTTGGTGAAATCCATCTCTCCCGTCTCGTGTCGACATGTATCAGCCTCATCATCATAAAATCCAAGAATAGGAGGATATCTAGCTACAGTAGTGGATGTACTAATGTACTAGGACCCTCACCAACTTGTGCCTATCCCAGTAGAGCCTCATACAAATCCCTCTGTGTATCCAACTGCCTCTGTATACCATCCCTTAATGTACTCCATACACAAGGAGTATCTAGATTTCTCTCTTTATGCTTTGGATCAAACCATAAAAGCAATCTGTGAGCATCCAGGCACGCCCTACCTTCTCTGATCATAGTATATATTGTAAGAAGAAAAACATTAGGCTGGAAGCTCCTAGTAGCCTCGATCTCACTGATCTTAGATCCAAGATCTATCTCCTCCTTAAAAGGACCCTAAACACCCTCCTCCTATACACTTGCACCCTTTGCTTGTGCCACTCCCTCAACAGTAGCCTCAATAGGTCTAGCTCTACCTGTCTCACAGATATCAGATCTCTGTGCTCTTGTTGAGCACTACCTAATAGCCACCTCATGTATCTTGGTTAGCCTCGCCTCATCTTGATACTCTACCATGACCTGTATCCAAAAACTATCAACACGCTCCCTTAACCATAACAATCATCACTCTGCTTGAGGCCATAATGCAATCTCTCTCTCACCTTTGTAAGTCGGTGGTGGTAATTAGGAGTAGGTAAATGAGTGGATCTAGTCCCTCTCAATAGTAGTAATTTGGACATAGGATGTAATAACTCTAGATTCCTATATCTTCCCAAGAATATCTGTATGCTGCCATAGTACGATCTACAAACTCTATAGGAGTAGGAGAAGTGCCTCACCATGTTACATCCTCCGCAGGATACTCCTATAAATGAGACCAGTCATCTCCTCTCACAGTATGACCATTATATATCCTCAATAGGCTTACCATGGATGCTAGGTCCTCTATCTAGTTTCCATCAAGCTAATCACTCCTACTATAAAGCCATGATAAAGTGACGTTCTTTTTATAGTGAAACACTCGGTATATGCTTTAAGCTCCTTATAGACCATCCCCTGGAATAATTATCCCAAGGCATATTGACCTGGCTTATGGAATATCTGTTTTATAATAACCATAGCCCAGGGATAGTGTCACCATAATGCATGCCACAATAATAACACACTAGAGATGTGAAAACTCTCAAACTTGGACCTTTCTACGACTCTTTGGCATATCAACTATACAATAACCTACCCCTAAACCTCCAAGCCACTTTAGAATACATCCTCCTACCCATCATGAATATAAATAGGTCCCTTATCTCCCTCTCGATCATCTTCTGAGGCGAAAGTCTGAAGTGCGTTATTATACTTAGCATTCTTCGCACTGAGATGATGCCAAGATCTTGATTATCGATCTGATATCACTCAGAGAAATACATGCAGTTGTTATATATACGAGATTCTATGAACCAATTGATGAGTGAATTATTAGCTGATATTAGTGCACTTAGGTAACCAAATCATGTACCTAAGGTCATCAAATAATGTGCTCTTTATGGGATAAAGTGAGTGGGATGAACCAAGTGGGCACACCTATGCTTGAAACAATCCGGTATATGAAGGACGAAAAGCAACTGGATAAAGCTGTTGTTTAAGAACACGCTAAGTGACCGGAAAAAAGAACGTCCGTTTCAGCCTATTATGTGTCAGAGGACCGAGAGCGACCCGTCATCAGAGTTGGCCACGGCTTTTCGATCTCTGAAGCATCAGGGCACATAATCGCGCATATCACGCAGTTCCATTTCTTTGTAACGCCAATGTACCAATCATAAATTCCCGCAGTCTCCAGCTAGTTGGGATACAACAAGATACAGTGATTTGTCCAGAAAGCTGGAAAGACGAGAACGAGGGAAAGACGCTACTCCAATTCACAATGAAGGTATAAGTGGAGATTTGATCGTAACCGATTTCTCCTCAAGCGGAAGGTAAAAGAAAAGAATCCCTATACAATTTTGCAACGATACAGATTGGTTGCCCTTGGTCTCCTCTCGTACTACGATCCATGTAGTAATATCATAATGTTGATACGCGTAATTTCTAGGAATTTGTATCATGCGATGCGCTGGGCAATCTGTATGCTCATAGGAATACCCCCGGCATAGGTGCCCAGGCGGTTGACCAAGGAAATGAAGCAGTATCATGATAGTATCAACGCGGTAATCCAGGCTATTCGTCTATCTCCTAACGGTTTATGCCCGGAAAGAAGGTTGACCAGAATGAAAGGCATACTAAGGGGGCCGGTCAGCTTTTTAGTGCTCGCGCCTATAAGGGATGCCTTTACCTGACGTGCATATATATCATGCACGCCATATGGGAGATTACCTAAACATCCTCGGTGCTTTGCTAGTAAAGAGCAAAAAACCAAATTATACCGTGGTGTAGCAGCGGTGAGAAAGGTCCTAACCACTCAGCGACTCCCTTGATGCGCCAACCATTTCAAGATGCTACAGGACAGCTACAGGACAGGAAGCTTCGTTTATCAAACCTGTCCGTTTCACTCATATCCTTGATCTCCAACATGAGACTCTGGAACTTCTTTATGTAATCACGGAGATTCCCAGATTGTTTCAAGTTTGATAACTCATATCTAACTGTCCACTTATAATTCCCAGGGCG
>Ga0115844_100128_pt1 | contig 17326 bp, 16 predicted proteins | sample InSIn1gowninarea_FD_83858 | JGI IMG/M metagenome (GOLD analysis project Ga0115844, IMG submission 83858) | reverse complement strand
TGGCAGACAAAGATCTAAGATTTAGATAGCTTCAAGTAAATCAATATAAGCAGGAACTTCATTATTAATAACGTTCCAAACAATATCGAGGCTTACACCGAAGTAATGATGAATGAGACGATTTTTGAAATTAATAAGCTTCCTCCATCTAATTTGTCGATGCTGGATCTTGAAATCCTCACTGATATAATTAGATGCTTCTCCAGATTGCAGATATCGTCAACCAAAAGAAGATCATTCCTTTTAGACATATAAGGTCTGGTTTTATTGCATCCAGGTATTTTGGTTTAATACCATTTTTACTTACTACCTGCACTTCCTTTTTAAATACTTTATCCAACTCATAAATCATGTCCAAATACTTAAAGCCTAATAGCTCTGTATGCTCTACCAGTATATCAATATCGCTTTTGTCAGTTTGTTCGTTTCGGCTATAACTTCCAAAAAGCGCAACCGTTTTTATTCCATAATCCCTTTGAAGAAGGGGCTTTATCTCCCTTAAAAGCGTTATGACTTCTTGTTTTTCCATTCTTAAAATTACAAAATGTAATCAGTAGTAATATTAACCTCTGCAAATCTACCCTTCATACAACTCCAACGGCTGTCTATTAGGATCATAAAAAAAGGTGAACTTCTTACCCGTTATCTCATCAACCCTAACATCCTGCACCTCTACATTTTTGCTACGCAAAAATACTATCCATTGCTCTACATCGTCTACCGCAAAAGCTAGATGTCGCAGCCCCTTTGATTCAGGAAAACTGTTTCTCTCCTTATAATCGGGAAATGAAAATAATTCAATGCAATACGCTCCATTTAAAGCAAGATCAAGTTTAAAACTATCCCGTTCCTTTCGATACGTCTCGTGCAGAATAGAAAACCCTAGAACGTCGGTGTAAAATATTTTACTTTCTTCATATCTGTCAGTTAAAATCGCAATATGATGTATTCGTTTCAGCTTCATTATTTGATCTTTTTGCCCGGTATGTCGCGCCCATTTTGATGCAGTATCAACTGATCAACTTCACCCTTATCATTTTTAACGAACTCAACCTGCGCATCTACTACCTTTAAGAAAAAAGTATTTTCACTTTTAGCAAATAACTCAAATTGAGGCTGCCCTGTTGCCTGCGCTTTTAACGCCCCATTTACCTGCGTAACTGTGATTTTGAAAGTTGGTGCAAGCTCATATTCCCCTACATATTTGTTTAAGACCGCAGTATCAACTTTCATTTCTTTTGGATGTTCAGACGGCTGGTTGAACTTATTATAAAGAATAGCTAAAATGTCGTGCTCAATAGACGACAGATCAGAAGGCTTATTGGAAAGAATAACAACACTTACTTTATCTTCAGGAACATAGGTAAGAATCGAGACAAAGCCGTGAATACCTCCGGCGTGACTAATTCGCTTTTTACCATAAATACTGTCAATTGCGAAACCGTAGCCGTAATGGCTGAAAAGAGGTTTATAAGAACTTTCTAAAACCTTTGCCGGAATTATTTTACCGGAGTTTAGAGTTGTATTCCAATTATACAAATCGTGTACAGTTGAGTAGATGGCTCCTGCAGAAAAGGCCACGGTCGAATCAACAATTGGTGCAGGGGTGTGAACGTCTTTATTTAAGACAAAATAGCCGACTGTCTTATCAGGCGAAGTCAGATGAGTAAAATCGAAACCTGAATGTGTCATTCCCGCCGGTTCAAATAAATATTTTCGGACTACAGAAAAGTACGGCCGTCCCGTTACTTTTTCAATAATATACCCCAATATCATGTAGCCGGAGTTGCTATAATTAAATTTAGACCCTGGCTCAAAATCAAGCGGCTTGTTTTTTATCATTTTCCAAAAACCTTCCTGGGTCAGGTTTTCTTTGATATGATCTGTCATAAAAACAGAGTCATTCGTATAATTGTAAATTCCCGAGACGTGGTTTAGCAAATTCTCAATGGTAATTTTATTAGCGTACCGGTATTGAGGAAAGTATTTGCTGAGTTTATCTTTTACAGAAAGTTTGCCTTCCATCTGAAGCTTTTGTATTACAGTAGAGGTAAACTGTTTTGTCACGGATCCAATTTGAAAGATAGAATTTTGGTCATGGTTAATCTTAGCTTCAGCATTTCGAAAACCATAGCCTTTTTCAAGTAGAATGCTTCCATCTTTAGCTATTAAAACAGTTCCGTTAAATCCAACAGATCCGTTTAATGCCTGCATATACGCTTCCAGCTTTTCACCCACGGGCTGACCGAAAGCAGTGCTTAAAGAGCAAATTGTAACAATAACGGCAAAAAGTTTTTTCATCTCAGCTTTAGGTTGATTTAGGTTGAATATGCAACACAAAGTTGCATAGAGAACAAAAGTACAAGAGTGCGACGCAACGATGCCTCATAGCAGCTATGTTGCCGGGCCAATAAAAAAAAAGTGCTTCTTCAAAACAGGCAATGCACCATTGCATTATTCTTCTGTTTGTTTTTCCATTTCTCCTCCTGCCAACCTCACTTCAAATTCTTTCATGTTTTGCATATTTCCCTGCATTTCCAGTTTACCATCTTCGATCATTTGCTTTAGTCTCCATAACAGGTATGCATCACCGGTTGTTTCTTTCACCTTGCTAAAATATTGCTGAAGAAGTTTTGAAACCTTTGTCCAGTCTTTTGTTATAAAGTTCATCAACTCATTATCGTAAAAGCCATAGCCTTTTTGAACGAGCTTTTTTCCACCTTCCAATAATCTTACTCCTTTATCTTCTCTACCAAGTTTTGCCCATTCATCGGGGTCAATTTCAAACTCACTTAATGTAATTGGCCTTGCCAATTTCTTCGCTTTTACAAACTCTTTCGGCTGGATTTGAAATAAAGCTGTTGGATAGAAAATGTTCCCTTTTTCATTTATGAACGGAAGATTGTTGAGGTAAAGTATAAATATTCTTCCTGCATAATCTTTCAACTGGCTCATCAGCCAGTAGTAGCCCGAAACGTCGTGTTTATTTTGTGCAGCCCAAATCCAAACTACCTCCCCGGGATCTTCTGCAAGCTTTGATTTCAGGTCTGCAACTGCTTTATTATCATCTACATGACCATCATCTGCAATGCCATCGTATTGTCCACCAGCTAATAGATCTCTCCACCATTGAAGCCTGTTTGCAAATCCTTCTTCGGTAAGAAGGTCTTTGATGGGGCCCACTGCAAAATCATCTTTTATCTCCACTATTTCACCTTCCATCGATGGGTCGAGAGCGAAGCTTTTTCGTAATGCCTCCACATCATTTTGCTGAAATACAACATGTATCATTTTTTAATTCTTATGAGGGTTTTATCAGGTAGTAAACACAAGTGGTCAGGTAGTCTCTCAGGTAAGGCAGGTGCCTGATTAGACCCCATTGCTTTTTTGCTTTCCAGCCAAACTTGTATTCGTAAATGGGGTTGAGTAAGTAGTGGGTAAAGGCGGCCACTTTATATCCGGTCTCTTTTACAATTCTCTCAAACCTTTCTATCGAGATTCGTGTATCCCTGATTTCCAATAAAGCATCGACCGGCTGATGGTATTTTTTAAGTATCCATTTGTAAATGGGTCTTGGCAACAAATGATAATAAGGAAGTTTGCTCAACCATTTATTGCTACACATTTGCTGATGCCCACCAAAAGGCATCTGCCATGGAGGGAAGCCAAAAAATATAACCCCTCCATCATTTAGAAAGCTCTTCATTTCGGCAATTAGCTTCTTCTGGTCATGAATATGCTCTATCACATCCTTTAGTATCACGAGGTCAAACTTGCCTCCTAATTCCTTCTCAGCATCTACTTTATAAATGTCCTTTCCTACAAACCTTACCTTGCCTGAGCTGACATAATCTTTCAACATTTCGTTTGCCATATCAAGTCTTGCCACTTCCAGCTCAACTCCAACAGCTATGCAGCCACGTTCCAAAAAAGGCGCTAACACACCTGCTTCACCGCAACCAATTTCCAATACCCTACATCCTGGTTTAATAGCCAATTTTTGTTCGATAAAAGGTATTACGTATTTTTCTGTATTTAGTTTTTGTATCTCGTAATACCTTTTTCTATCTCCGTGAAATTCAAACATAAGTTCTCATTATAATTTAGGCACCCGGTTCTGGTATTGCTTTAAGCAACTTCTGCGGTTGTTTTCATAGAAGTTACGGCTTCGACATCACCATCAACATTTATCAACGTACCAGCTTCCTCAATATCATGTTCTAAATCTTCGGTAAGGTCTAATTCGACCTTCAGGTTGTCGATAATAAACTCCTGTCGCTGCATGGTATTCTTGCCCATGTAGTACTCAAGCAACTGTTGAATATGTGTTTCAGGCAACAACATCACCGGCTGCAGCTTTATATCATCACCAATAAACCGTGCAAATTCCTCGGGACTTATTTCGCCCAAACCTTTAAACCTCGTAATCTCAGGTTTATCCCCTACCTTCTTAATTGCCTCCTGCTTTTCGGCCTCGTTGTAACAATAAATCGTCAGTTTTTTATTCCTCACCCTAAACAACGGGGTTTCGAGAATGTGTAAGTGTCCATTTTTTACAAGGTCGGGAAAGAACTGCAAAAAGAATGTAAGCATCAACAGGCGAATGTGCATGCCATCGACGTCTGCATCTGTAGCAAGCACAATATTATTGTATCTGAGTCCCTCGAGCCCGTCTTCGATATTCAACGCGTGTTGTAACAGGTTGAATTCTTCATTTTCATAAACCACCTTCTTTGTAAGGCCATAACAGTTTAAAGGCTTTCCGCGGAGGCTAAACACAGCCTGTGTTTCTACCCTGCGACTTTTTGTAATCGAGCCGCTGGCGCTGTCTCCCTCTGTTATAAATACCGTAGTCTGGTTACGCTTTTCTATAATCTCGTCTTTATTTTTTCCTTCCGCCTCATCGTTGTAGTGAAACTTGCAATCGCGCAACTTTTTATTGTGCAGGTTCGCTTTTTTGGCCCTTTCATTGGCCAGCTTCTTTATTCCCGCTAATTCCTTTCTTTCTCTTTCGCTTTGCTCGATACGCTTACGCAAGGCATCGGCAGTCTGGGGATTTTTATGCAGGTAATTGTCTAGTTCCTTACCTAAAAAATCTACCATAAAATTCCGCATGGTGGGGCCGCCATCGTAAACAGTAAGAGATCCAAGCTTCGTTTTTGTCTGGCTTTCAAAAACGGGCTCCTGCACCCTGATAGAAATCGCGGCGGCGATGCTTCCACGTATGTCTGCCGCCTCATAATCTTTTTTATAAAAGTCGCGTACCACTTTCACAAACGCCTCTCTAAAAGCCTGTTGGTGAGTTCCGCCTTGCGTGGTGTATTGCCCGTTTACAAACGAATACAGGTCTTCTCCATAGTCGTTGTTGTGCGTTATTGCAATTTCAATATCCTCTCCCTTCAGATGAATGATCGGGTAGCGGATTTCGTCTGCGTTTGTGCGGCGTTGCAACAAGTCTAACAAGCCGTTTTTGCTGACATACCTTTTGCCGTTATAATTAATAACAAGCCCTGCGTTGAGGTAGCAATAATTCCAAATCTGGTTTTCTATGTAATCGTTGATAAAATGATAGTTCTTAAAGATCGTTTCATCCGGGGTAAAAGTTACGAGCGTACCATTGGGTTCCGTCGTCTCTTTTTCTTTTGACTCCTTTAGTAAAACCCCATTCTGAAATTCCGCAGTTTTTTGCCTGCCGTCACGAAAAGCAGTTACTTTAAAGTATGCACTTAAAGCATTAACTGCCTTTGTACCGACCCCGTTTAAACCAACACTTTTTTGAAAAGCCTTGCTGTCATATTTAGCACCCGTATTTATTTTGCTAACCACATCAACCACTTTTCCCAAGGGAATTCCGCGTCCGTAATCCCTTACGGTTACGGACTTTTCAGCAATGGTTAGTTCTACATTCTTGCCGTAGCCCATTGTATGTTCGTCGATACAGTTGTCGACAACCTCCTTAATTAAAACGTAAATACCATCATCCGGACTACTTCCATCACCTAACTTGCCGATATACATTCCTGGGCGCAGTCGTATATGTTCGCGCCAATCCAGGCTTCGTATGCTGTCCTCATTATAGTCTCCGGGTTGTGCTTTCTCTGCCATCTTTTTTTAAAGTCGTTAAATCATTAAATCGTATGTCAAAAAGTTTTCTGCTGCTTTTTTGGGAGCCGGCATTTTTGCTACTATTCAACATCGTTGTGTCACTCACTTGTACGTTTTGTTTTTCAATGCTGCATCAGTATCTATTTATATTTGTTTTTTTATCAACATCATGATCAACTATCAGGCAACCTGCAACAGTTGCGAATCTTGCAGCTTACGCCTCGTGTACAACACGCAAATATAAATTGTAAGTACACGAGGAAAATTTTTTGTTTTTTAACAAAAAGTGATTGTTTGTGCAAAAGATATAAAACGAATGACGCACAAAAGTTAATAGTTACAAGTTGTTTTAGATATAAATAATAGAATGATAATTCGGAGCCGTTTACTCAAACAATCGGGGACGATGAACAGCGTATTTGCAAGTACAAGTGAGTGACACAACGATGCCGAAGACAGTTCCTTATGCCGGCCAACAAAAAATTATCGGGATAAAAACACGCCAGTGAAAGTGGTTAAACGTAATGTCAGACCCTACGCCGCCGCTTTCTTGTTTAGCTTTAAATTTAATCGCGTCCTACAACAATTAATCAGATATTTACAATTGGTCAATCCTGCTGCTTAAACAACCACAACCTAAACTAACCTTAACAAGATTATGAAAACGAATAAAATATTCGATTACCCTGTCTTTAAATCTCACGTCTTATCGCTTATTCCTCCTCAGCCAATACAATATGCAGTACCTGAAGAACAACAGCAAAAAGAAATCTCCTCTTTGAGTGAAACAATTGGCAGCCGGCGCTTCTTTTTTGTAATAAACCTCGAAAAATATGAAATAGAACAACTGCACGGAGTCGAAAGATGGCTCGGTTACAGTGAAAGAGATTTCACCATGAAAAAGTACCTGGATATTATTCATCCGGGCCGTAAAAAAGCAGTACAAATGATCGCGCTCCACTTGTACAATACGCTTTGTAAAGGTGAATATCATCTCAACTTCATGGTTCAGCGTTATAGCAGCCTGATAGCGTTGAAGCATTACCGGGGACATTATGTGTTAGCAAATAAAATTTCTTCTATTTTTCAACATGATGTCAACAACCGCCTGACTGCCTGCTTGCATGAGTTTACCATCATTTCCGATGAATACAATGGTGAGGCGTTGGGTCCGAAATTTTTTACATCAACCGGGGCAGACGAAGAAAGAGGAACAGAAATACTGCAAAAAGCAGTTGAGCATTTTTTACAATTAAGAGTGTTTTCTCCAAAAGAACTGCAGGTCGCACGTAAGATTGCATACCAGCCTGGCATCAAACAAAAGCAACTTGCCGAGTTATTAGAAATATCTGTAGACGACCTACACCAATACTACAATCGTTTTCTAAAAAAGGCCCGCGATTTTTTTCATCACGAATTTAATAATACGCTTGATGCCGCTCTTTACTTAAAAAAAGAAGGTCTTATTTAAATATTTTTCCCTCTTGTCACCCCCGGGTGACAATTTGTTCTTTTTGAATAACTCATCTTTAATCCTCAACCAAAAAGACGTACAGATTAGGAATCTTGAAGACGAGCGCTGTAATTGTAGCAGGACTTTTAATATGAGTAAATGAACTGAGAATAAAATTTTTTGAAATAATTTCAAACTCTGGGGGGTATTTTTCTAGGGGGTCTGTCAGTAAAATGACAGGCCTTTTTTATTTTCTATTTTCGCCGAGATCAACCACTATTTCTTTTATCAGGTATCATAAGGAAAAATTATTTCGTTTTAGAGTATTAAGAGCAAAAGCTGCTTCTGCTACCTTTACACAAATCCATCACTATGCGGTTTCCCACTGTTCTTACGTTTTTATTCCAGCTTTCTATTATTACAGTATCTGCACAAAAAAATTTAGGTGTACAAATTTTGACTTCAGGAACAAATACGAGCATACGCGGTATGAGCGTTCCCTCTGATGATGTTATTTGGGTAAGTGGAAGTAACGGTACGATTGGTAAGTCGGTAGACGCAGGGAAAACATGGCGGTGGATAATAGTACCCGCTTTTGAAAAAAAAGATTTCAGAGACATCGAAGCCTTTGATAGCAGCACAGCAATTGCGATGGCTGTAGATAACCCTGCATATATTGTAAAAACAACCGATGGAGGAGCTACATGGAAAAAAGTCTTTGAACGGGCTATGGAAGGAATGTTCCTGGATGCAATGGATTTTAAAAATGAAAAGGAAGGAATTTGTGTAGGTGATCCTTTAAATCTTGGGCAAATAAACAGGCGGCTTTTTTTCGTCATTCGTACCTACGATGGAGGCGAAACGTGGCAGGAGGCACCGATGTATCAAATGCCTCCGGCCCAACAAGGCGAAGCAATTTTTTCTGCGAGTGGCACCAATATTTCCTTTTTAGACAACCCCGATTTTGAATACGCTTTTGCCACTGGAGGCACCATTTCTAATTTGTACCTAGTTGGCAGGGAGGGCAAAAAAAGTAAAGCCGTAACTGTACCTATTGTGCAGGGAAAGGAAACGGCAGGAACTTTTTCGATGGCAACGGACAAGCAAAAAGCTTTTTACTGCATCGGTGGCGACTATAAAATACCAAGAGATTATTTTGACAATTATTATTATTCTACTGACGCCGGCGATAAATGGGGATCGCCTTCCGTCGGCCCACCATTTGGTTACCGTAGCTGCGTCCAAATTATAAAAGACAAAACGCTTGTTGCGTGTGGACCGACAGGTGTTGACTTTGCACAAAACGGCCACAAAGAATGGAAAAAAGCAAGCCTTGAAAGTTTTAATGTGTGTATGGTAAGCAAAGGAAAGCAAGTGTTTCTTGCTGGTGAAAAGGGGAAAATTGGAAAGCTCATTTATTAGAACCCATCTTCTAGCAACTTCCATACAATAAGATGACATGTGAAGGAAAAGCCTTGTGACGTAATGAAAATTAATGAAGACACTTCACAGATTTCAGAACAATTCACTGGCCGAAAAAATTGAGGAAAGTATTTCAAAAAATATAATAGAAGCTGTTTTCTTTCGTTTACGTGAAGAGACTCATTTTGATGTTCTCTTGCCTTTTTTGCAATTCCAGTACATAAAGAAAACGATATGAAAAAGTTTTTATTTTTTGCCATCACCCTTACTGCTGCATCCGCAGTAAGATGCCAGGAACTTTTATTTAAGGTAGACCAGTCTGCCACTGCCTATAAAAACAGCAAAACGGGTAAGTTTACCGATGCCGAAGTCAACGACACTCCATCAACGATCTTTTTACGAAATAACATAGTTGTGGTAGACGGCAATACAAAGGCAAGTTATACGCTCAATAAAAAAATAACCGGGAAGAAAAGCAATAATAGTATTGTTTCCTATAGCTATACTGGCAGGGACAATAACAATGGGCTAATTTCCTTTGTTTATACTGTAAACCTTCATTCAAAAGAAGCCGTTATAGAGGTGTCAGACCGCGAACTAAAGAACTATTATTTCGGTACCTTTTCTTCGCCGGAGTTAACAAGTCAACAATAGTATTTCGGGGTTAACTCTAATTTCCGTATCATTCCTTGTAACAGCCGTGTTATTTCAATACACTCACGAGCGGTATACAAATCTAAACAGACTCCTTCCGTCGTTTCTTCTACATTTACTTTAGGTATTAAGCTCTAACTCAACCAGTTTTTCAAGTGCAAGAAACTCTGAGACAAGCTATAAATGGCAAGAATAAAACAGGCTGTAAAAAGTAATTATAATAACCTCTAAAGGTTGAGAGTAAGGTTAACTTTTACAATTGTACATTATAATGAGGGTGGTAAAAAAATAGCGGCCATTAAAACCCTGCAACAACAAATAATCGGGTTACATCTGCCGATACAATAACTGGTATCATTTTTATGACAAGTAGTTGACGAAGAATTATTTATCAAAATATTTATTATGTCAATAAAAGTTTTAAAAGAAAACTCATTGATGAATTAATATTACTAATTTTAAATTAAAACATTATGGCAAAAGCAAAAGCGGAAAACGCAACCCCCAAAAAAGCTGAAGTTAAAGCTCCTAAAAAAGCAGCAGCAAAGTCTGCAGGAAAAGCACCTGCTAAGAAAGAAGAAGGAAAGGCAAATGCAGGTTTAATGAAACCTCTTACTGTTAGCGGCGACCTTGCTAAAGTAGTTGGCAACGATCCTTTACCTAGAACGCAAATTATCAAGAAAATGTGGGACTATATCAGGGAGAATAACTTGCAGGATAAAGACAACAAAAGAATGATAAATGCCGACAAGAACTTGAAGGTGGTATTTGACGGTAAAGATCAGGTGTCTATGTTCGAATTGGCAAAAGTTATAAACAATCACGTGGTTAAGTAGCTTTTCCAAATGCGCAATCTTTAACACCGTAGAGATTGCGCATTTGAATTTCCCGCAGGATTGTTCGTCCACGCTAAAAGTAACGGGTTGGCAGCGGTTTTTTTGTGTGCCCCCGTTTATCCACCTTGTCTACAGCTTCTACTTCGAAATCAAGTACAGTTTATTTTGAAATACCTATAAGTTCCCTTGTAGCGGAGCTAATAAACATAGTATCTGCCATCTGTCAGTAGGTATTCCCCTCTACCAATAATTGCAGCACTTGTATTTCCCTATCCAATCTTTCAACGACCTGGAAAAGGCAGATTAATATTTTACAATAAGCAAGACATTTTATCCGTAACCAAAACACGCCGATTTGAAACTAAACTTGGTGAGCGCCTGCAGGTGATATCAAAGCCCGGTGACCTGGAGCAATCGCTCAAAGAATCGAAAGCAAAGTTTGTGATTTTTGGTATTCCGGAAGATATTGGCGTGAGAGCGAATTATGGAGTTGGCGGAACGGGGACTGCATGGGAGCCGTTCTTATCTTCTTTCGTAAATATTCAAAGCAATGACTTTTTGGAAGGAAGTGATATCATCTTACTTGGCAGATTTGACTTTACCGAAATCGAAGCACTGATCGAAAGCAATGCACATACTTTTGACGAAAAAGTAGATGCGTACCGGCATGCAGTTAACCAGGTAGACGAAGCTGTGGAGCCCCTTGTTAAACTAATTACTCAATCAAACAAAATTCCGGTAGTTATTGGCGGCGGACATAATAATGCTTACCCGCTCATTAAAGGTTCGGCAAAAGGGCTGTACAAAGCCGGACACATACCGTTAGCCTCTATCAACTGCATCAACCTCGACGCACATGCAGATTTCAGGCCGCTCGAAGGAAGGCATAGCGGCAATGCTTTTTCTTACGCCGAGGAAGACGGCTTTCTGCAGAAATACTGTGTCATTGGTATCCATGAAAACTATCTTACCCAAAATATCTGGATGGATGTTGTAAACAGTCCTTTTATAGACTTTATTACCTATGAGGACATCTTCATTCATGAAAAGAAAAATTTTTTAGAAGCAATCGCACACGCCACCACTTTCACGGAAGATACCTACACCGGAATTGAACTTGATCTGGATTGCATCGAAAACACACTTAGCAGTGCAGCAACTCCAAGCGGAGTTGAACCATTACATGCAAGGCAATATATCTCTTATGCTTCCGCAGACACCAAAACTGCTTACCTGCACATATGCGAAGGTGCCTCACGCCTTGCCGACGGACGAAGCAGCGAAACAACGGGTAAACTCATAGCTTATCTGGTAAGTGATTTTTTGAAAGCAAAAGAGTGAGGGGAAAGCTGTTAGCTGTTAGCCGCTAGCTTATAGCTCCCCCGTAATGCTAATCCTTTCGTACGACTGGCAACAAAAAGGCGAGGCTTTTTTTAAGCAAAAAAACAAAAGCTCGTAGCTAGAAGCTAACAGCTACAAGCTCCTAGCTTGCCTGACTTTCCAATTCCATTACTTTTTCAAAAAGTGTTTCATATTCTTTATTCAAAGACTGCAGTGTCTGCGTAGCTTTTTTATAGTCGCTTTCAACCATTGCAAACTTCTTTTTGTCAGAGTAGTTTTCAGGAGCACCAAGTGCGAGTTCCAGCCTTGTTCTTTCGGCAGTAGCCTTACTTATATCAGCCTCAAGACTTACTAATCTTTTCTGTTGTTTTTGCAGTTCTCTTTGTAGCTCACGGTTGACCGGAGAGTTGGAAATTGGTTTTTCCTGCACTGGCGCTGCCGGCTTTACTTCTTCCTTCTTAACATTTTCAGCTTTGGTTTTTCCGGTCTCTGCTTTCTTTTCTGCTTCTATTTTTGCCATCCTTTCGTTCCACTCGACCCACTCCTGGTAACTTCCCTTAAACTCTTTGATCTGGTGGTCGACAATCTCCCAGATTTTATTCGCTGTTTTAGAAATAAAGAAACGATCGTGGCTTACTAAAATATAACTGCCGGGATATTTGTTTAATGCACCCGCTAATAACTCTACCGAGTGCATATCAAGGTGGTTGGTAGGTTCATCGAGCATTAGGAAGTTGGCTTTGCTTACGATCGTTTTTGCCAGAGCTACACGTGCCTTTTCACCACCACTTAATACTTTGATTTTCTTTTCAACATCATCGCCTCCAAACAAAAACCCACCAAGCAAACTGCGAAGCTCCATTTCGGTTTTCTGGCTTCCGCATTCTTTCATCTCGTCAAGAATCGTGTTGTTAAGATTTAAAGCCTCTAGCTGGTGCTGCGCATAAAAGCTTTCATCCACGTTATGTCCCCAAACTCTTTCACCTTCAAACGTCTCTACTTCAGCAACTATTCTTAACAACGTAGATTTACCTTTACCGTTTGCTCCAATTAAAGCTATTTTATCTCCGCGGTCAATCTCCGCCGACGCATTTTCCAAAATCACATTATCACCAAACCTTTTACCAATATGTTTTAAAGAAACCAATACTCTTCCCGGTGTTTTGTCCATCTGGAAGTTGATCCTGATGTCGGGGCGTTCTATCTGCACATCTTCTACCACATCCAGCTTGTCGAGTCGTTTTTGTACGCTTTGTGCCTGCGCCGCCTTACTTGCCTTGGCCTTAAACCGCTCGATAAACCGCTCCTGCTGGCGAATGTAATCCTGCTGGTTTTCGTAGGCCCGCTGTTGCATGTCTATCCTGATGTCCTTTTCGCGCTCATAATAATCGTAATTACCGGTATAGATATGCAATTGCCGCTGGTACAGCTCGACAATTTTATTAACCATCCTGTTAAGAAAAAACTTATCGTGACTCACAATTACCACGCTGCCCTTATAGTTCAGCAAATATTTTTCAAGCCACTCAATAGAAGGTAAGTCAAGGTGGTTGGTAGGCTCATCGAGCAATAATACGTCAGGGGCCTGCAAGATCATTTTTGCAAGCAAGACGCGCATTCTCCATCCACCACTAAACTGTTTGTATGGTTTATCAAGATCCTCGTTCGAGAAGCCGAGGCCATGCAGTACTTCTTCTGCCTTGTAATGAACGTTGTAACCGTCCAATACATCCATTTCGTGTAAAGCGTCGGTATATTTTATCAGTATTTCTTCACTGTCAGGGTTTTCTTCCAGTTCCTTACCAAGTCTTTCGATGTCTTTTTCCAGTTGTTGTACCCGCTCAAACGCACCCAGCGCTACACCGGTAATGCTGTCGTTTGTGTCGAAACTAAGTAAATCCTGGTGTAAGTAGCCAATTGTTGTTTCACGGCCTTTTTCAACCGTTCCTGCTGAAGGGCTATATTGGCCTACCAATACTTTCAGCAAAGTAGATTTACCTGTACCGTTGTAACCAATTAATCCAATACGGTCACCCGGCTGAATGTGCCATGTGGCATCACTTACAATTACCCGTGCACCAAATTCAAACGTAACATTCTGAAGGCCTAATAACATAATTACCCCAACCCAGGAAGGGCCATTTTTAATATTGATAATGTGAATATTCCCCTTTTATTAACTCGCACTAAGGTCGTAAACGCTGTTAAAATTGCCCCTTTTGCAGGGGTATAGGGTTGGCAAAAGTAGGTCAATGTGTTTGGAAAGCAATTTCATTTACTTTTGTAAAAAGATTTTTAACATGAGAAAATATGTGGTAATTGTTGCACTCGCGTTTTTAACAGCATGCGGAGGAGGAGGGGACAATAATCCCGCGGGAGAAACTGTGAAAGATGAACCTTTAGCCCAAAGCCAAAACTCAGCAGATTTTAATTCGAAGTTTTCAGGCTTGTTAAATAATTATTACCACCTAAAAGAGGCTTTTGTACTGTCGAATAACGACATGGCAAATACCGCCGCAAACCTGTTGGTAAAAAGTGTCGACAGCCTTGATCTGAAAGGTGTAAAGGCCGATACCAGTATTTTACAGATGGCAAAAGGATACGTAGAAACTGTTTCATCTGAGGCAAAAGCGTTAAGCCAGGAAAAAGATATAGAAGCAAAGCGCAAGTCATTTCAAATGATCAGCGATGCGATGTATGATCTTGTAAGAACAGTTCGTTTCGACAGAGAAGTTGTGTATCACCAATTTTGTCCGATGGCATTTAATGATGCCGGTGCTTATTGGTTAAGTTCTACATCAGATGTTAAAAACCCATATTTCGGTAAAAAAATGCTTACCTGTGGTGAAGTAAAAGACTCCATAGATTTTAGAGGAAAATAATCGAGGGAATAAAGCAATATTCCTTATCAATTGCCCTGTCCTTTAGGACAGGGTTTTTTGTTTCAGGCTTTTGTTCTTTGTGCATCTCCGGTTGTGTCACTCACTTGTACTGTAAATTTTTATGGCAGCTCTGAAAAACAAAACATAAAGCCCGAAGCTTTTCTAAGCAGTTAGAATGCAAAAACGTGTAGAAACTTTCCGATAAAACTGAAGTTGCTCGATAAAATGCCGGTGAACGTACTGCGACGCAACGGTGATGCTATAGAAAACAACTGTCGGTGACAAAAAAAGTAGATAGCTTTTTCCGGCCTTGTAAAATAAAAAGAGGATGTTAAAAAAACATCCTCTTTTTATTTTGATTCATTTGCACAAAAACCCTCAGGATACATCTCAAATTATTTCTTCATTCCATCCTGAATTTTCTGAATGTGGTCGAGGTGTTTTTGCAGCACCGGCAAAGTTTTAGCAGCAAAAGCTTTTACATCTGCGTCATTTCCCTTGTTTGCTTCGTCTTGAAATTTGCTAACGTCTTCTTTGTGATCATCAACCATCATATCTACATAAGCTTTATCGAAGTCTGCTCCTTTTTTAGTTTTCAGGTCGTCAATCATTTTTTGTTGCTTCTCTGCAGGTGTTGGAGAAACAGTAAGATTTTTCTTAGAAGCAACGGCTTTTAACTCGGTGTTAGCTTTCGTGTGGTCAGTAACCATCATTTGTCCGAACTCTTTTACTTGTGCCGACGCCGCGTTAGTTTGTGCCAGTTTTCCCAGTGTAACTTCCATCAGTCCTCCGCTTGCCGCCTCCATTACAAAATCTCTGTCGTCTGCCATACTTGTATCGGTACCCGACCCTATTGTCGTTCCCGCCGTTGAAGTTGCATCCATAGAGGTATCTGTGGTCTGACTGGTAACAGTTGTACTGTCACTGGTTGACGTAGAACTTTGACCGCCACCGCAGCCGACGGCAAAAGCAAGAAAAGCCCCGAGGCTTAAAGACATAGTTAATTTTTTCATTTTCAATGTTTTAATTGAAAAAATAGAAGCAAAAAAAGTATGCCATGTAGCGGTGTTAAAAAGAAATGCCCGGGTAAGAGTGTTTTATCAAACAAATAAGTTCCGGTAGCGAGGCACTACACTAAAAGTGTTAGGTGAATATTCAGAACTAAAGTTGATAAGTTATTGAAAAAGTTATCGTAAAAGAAATAAGACTATATCCCTTCGTCTTTTGTAACTATTCATTTTAATCTTTACGCTTTGGGCTGAACTTATTACGCTTACCCAGCCGATACCTGCCAGGATAGATATTGAAGAGCCTGGTAAAGTACTTTTTTATTATCCTCAATTGCCGCTTCCCATTTCGGGCCATTCTTAATAATTCTAACAGCTTCTTTTCCACACGGCTTACATGCTTCCGGAACTTCTATTGCCTGTACATTGCTGATACTTCCATCTTTGTCAACTATAAATTGGACCTTAACCGTATAGATTCCGATTGGCGCATTTGCTCTTGCCGCCACCATCGGATCCAGCTTTTTTTCCAGATACGACTTCCAGCCATTCATTCCTCCAGGAAACATTGCCTCCTTTTCTACTATGTAATCAGGTACTTCCACGCCGTTCTCATCCCAGCCATGTTGTTCGCTCCCTGTGCCGGTATAAAGAATTTCACCTTTCTTTTTGCCACTTTCATAAAAGGACGTTGCTGTTTGCTTTTTACCCAGTTCAAATACTACCGATTTTTTCAACGTTCCATTTTCCCAATACGATTTCAATATTCCCTGACCTTTTTTACATTCCCGATCCAAGTAAGTACCTTCTTTTAAAAGCAGATTATCCTTTATTCGAAGTTCCTTCTTAGCCCAAAGCCCGTTTTCTTCGAAAATTTTTGAATAATAATAAGCAGTGTCTTTATTGCATTCCTGCCAGCCCTTGTTATAGTATTTAAAAGTAGTGTCTTGTGAAAATGTCGGAAGAGTGTAAGAAACAAACATTGTTAATATTAATAAGATACGTTTGACTTGTAGCCATGCCAGTACATCCGCAACTTTCCTCATAATGCTGTTTTCATAAATATACTATATGTTTGAAAAATTTAAAAGTGCTATATAAATTGAAAACAACAGTTGAAATTTTCTCATAGTTGATTAGAAAAGTGAAAAGAATTTTGTAATTGTTGAGTTAGTAAGAGTAGCATAATAAAACCGAAACAAGGCCTCAAAATATCCTTAAGTCTCCTACGACTTCCGTTATTGCACCTTAAAATCTATAAACTAAACCCGGCATAAACGCTCCATTGACGTAATTAAAAGTGTAATCTACTTCTCCACGTTTTTTGTGTGATGTGGTAGAACCCACTACCTGCCTGTTTCGCTTTACTACCTGCTTTGCGCACAAGTATCCCATACCAAGCGCAAGTGGGTAATCGCTCGCCCAGTGTACCTTGTTATTGATCATTGCATAACCAACCAAAGCTGTAAGAGAATAACCGACCGGCTTAATCCATCTTTTCTCGGGATAATTTTCGGAGAAAATGGTAATCGATGACATTAATGTAGCTAGGTGCCCCGAGGGGAAGGCATCATAATTTGGCGTGTAATTTTGGTATTGCGAGAAAGAGGGGAAGAAATGCCACTG
>Ga0115844_100125_pt1 | contig 17361 bp, 12 predicted proteins | sample InSIn1gowninarea_FD_83858 | JGI IMG/M metagenome (GOLD analysis project Ga0115844, IMG submission 83858) | reverse complement strand
AGTTAGTGCTTCATATTCAACAGTGTTGTTTGTGCAATCAAATTCAAGTCTACATGCTAGCATAGTCTTTTGTCCTTCGGGGCTGACTAATATGCATCCTGCTCCTGCTCCATCATTAGATTTAGATCCATCAAAAAATAATTTCCAAAATAAAGAGCTAACTATAGGTTTATCTACAAAATTTACGTATTTAGAAGTGTTCGTTTGGGAAACAATTTCGACTTGAGATACAACAGAGTTTTCTAAGAAAGGTGAAGTATAAGCATTTAAATTTCCTAGAAATGATTCGACTGAGTAGTTTCTGATGATATTGTTACTATACGCTACTGGTTCATTTTCTCCTTCTAGCTCCGTGACTATGTACTTTTGATGTTTCTCGCGATCAACCCTTATTTTATTTGGCTTGGCATTATAGGGAAGCCACATGTGAGACCAATCGGTTGCAAAATAACCATGAAGTTTTTCTAACCAATCTCTACTAAGGATTAAGCCATAGAACTCAGGAATATCAGCCACAAGTATGTTAGTGACTTGAAAAAGTTTAGGATTTGATTAAAGTCTGATGGTTACTTGATTATGTTCCCCAATAACTTCTACTTGAGACCAATTTAACTGTATTATACGTATAGTAGATTTTTGGTGCTGAAAATTCAACTTTGGATAAACTGTTCGAGGTAAAATATTAGATGAAGCTCCTAAATCAAATAAATAGTTGTGTAAATTCTTATTAAAGACCTCAAAAGTAAGGAGGAATGGAGGAGTATGAGATTTATATCTTCCTCTAATTAGAACGATGTCAGTTGGATCAATCTTGTTTAAAGAGGTGATAGGGGGCCTTCCCATTTCTTGGGCGGCTTGTGAGATCACGGCAGCAGGAAGTGGAGATATAGGTACTGCTTTGATTTCTTTAAGGAGTAGCTTATGCTGATGTTTCAATTTTCTAAGATCATGAAAGATGATGTTTGCCCTAGTTTTCTTCATATCATCAACAATATTATATTCCATTTCATTAGAAACTATTATAGTTTTAGCTGAAGATGAAGAATCTAATTGAGAAGGAGTGGTTTGAGTGGATTTTGGTGAAGACTTATTACCTATTGTTTTGTCCCTGGGAGGAGGCATTGAAGCCTTCTGCTTTGGATTTGTTTGTGGTAAATCAAGGTTTTTATTTCGGGTGGCAACAGGAAGTGCTTCTTGAGTCTCTTCATTTGGAAGAATAAAATCCCACATTCCTTGTAACTCCTCCACTTCTTCATCATCTGTTTGTTCTTCATTTTTTTGAAACTTCATCCTCCTCTCCATCTGATTCGGCATTTGATATAGAATTTTGAGGTCTAGGATAAGCAGGGGAATTCCTTTTAAATGGTCTAAAAGACTTTTTAGAGGAGGTCTTTGCTACCTATCTTTTGATGTCAACCATTTCGTTAGACATGGTTTTGAGGAATTTTTGTAAACCTTAAAGATCAAAAGGATATATAGGTGGTTTCTTCTTGGAGTCATCCCTAAAAGTTACTTTCTTAGATTTTCATTCTTCTAGTGTGTTTTTCTTTTCTACATCTAGAATTTATTTTTCTATAGCTATTGCCTCTTTCATATTTTCTGCCAAGGTTAGTTTGGTAGCTCTATCAACGAAAATAGTTTTGTTTGAAGGGAGAGCAAAAATATACCACTCATTTTTGACTTCATCCCTAGGCTTAGATGTTGTTGGTATCTTATTCAATAATTTATTGAAGCTAGAGTTGAAGTATTTAATTGGCTCTTTCATTTTGGAGACATCATTGATTAGGGTAGTCATGGATCTATCATCTCCAAATTTAGTTAATGATTGTTCTTGAAAAGCATCCCAACTATTGATCGAACTTGATAGTAATGAGAAGTACCATGATCCCACTACTCCTTGTAAAGTATAGGAAAATAATCTTACAACTGCGTCTTCTTCCACTACTTCATTCAAGTTAATGGATAACATGAAATTGTTTATATATTCCTCAGCGAGTAGGCCATTATCGGGATTGAATTTGGGTAACCATTTCTCTAGATGAGCTGGAAATTGATGTAAAGGCCTAGCCATCCTAACAGCTCCTGTGTTTGTCCATGGCCTCGGAGGATTCTGTACCATTGTTTGTTTTTTAGTAGAGGAAGGTGTAGCAGTGGTTGAAGGTGATTGGGTAGAGGAGGGTGTAGCTTAGCTTTCTTACGGCTTAGCAAAGGGAATTCGAATAGGGGGATTCCAAGTTTTTCACTCTGTTTCCTACTTAATCGTTGAGATGCGGTAAACTGAGAGGTATCACTATCTTGGGATAACTCAGATTCTTCTTGAGATAATGACATCCCCTGTAATTTATGAATCAAATATTGGACTTCAGGGGCTTCAGTAGAAGAAGAATGATCTAGCTTCTTTGGGATTTCGATAGTGTGTTTTGTGGTTTTCTATGCAACTTCTCATTTAGGATCAGGAGATTTGGAATGCAATCGAGAAGTTGGAGGTGATGGTGAGGGAGTTTTACTCTTAGAATGGCCTGTTTCTTTGGACTTACTTGCCATTCATAGAAAGGCCCTCCTTCTAGCACCAAAATGTTGAAGCCTCAAAAATCGTTGCTTACAACATGGGGGAAAACCACCTGGTCCAGCCCTTGGTTGGTAGTTTCTTTTCCGTTTGGTGTGGTGGATTCGACTGGGGATAATGGGACTCGTTTCCGAATCTAATTTATAATAGTGCTAATGGGGTGATATGTGATATCTGGAGTAATGTTCAAGCCAAAAGTAATATAATATAAACTAATAATCACATGTATATATCCTAATGTAGGCACTATCTAGCTATGATTATACCCAGGAATAAATTTGAAGTATGTGATCTACAATAATGTCCAGAAACAATTGGTAATAAAGATAATTCAATTGCAATAGAAATGAAATCGTTTAACAATAATCGTTTCGGATAAATAGTTAGCCTAAATGATTGTGAAAGATATATCACATAAGAAATCATTCATATATTCAGCATAAAATTTAGGCCATCACCATACAAAAGTGTAATAAATGATAACCAAGATTCAAACTTTCATACAAAAAAAACTTAAAGAGAGATGATTGCTTGATACATAAGTAAAACAAAATTATGAGATAAAAGTACCATTTGTAATAAGTCCTGCTCATGTCATTCAACAATATTGATCTACTACCAATCAATCCAACACCATCTAAGAGTACAAAAGTGAAATTTTAGTAGAAGACGCCAGATAAGATAAAAATAAATCTTGTTCCATTCATTTCACTAGAACTTTCTCAAAGGGACATATGTGCATGTTTTGAATATTGTTTCTGATAAAATATCTAGATCCCTCTCTAAATGCATGAGAGGGGTTTAAATACTAAACTATAAAACTAAAAATAGACTATTACAAAAATAGTTGATGAGGTTTAAACGACCTTCCTAAAATTATGCAAAATAAAAATATATATATATAGAAATGAACATGGTGACTAACTATTCTAGATTTGATCTTTTAGATCACAAATGTTCATCATGATCTTGAGCTACATCGGTTGGCTACTTTCAGCTTTCAATTGGCTAGTGAACACGACGTTTGTCAGTGCTGGCACCATTTTCTACGTAGAAGTGGTTAGGCATCACAGGGTCATCCATTGGCTGTGACGTTTCACTAAATGCTACCAATATGCATCCCAGTTTAACCTAAGTGTTTGCCTAATTGCTTCTCATTTTTCTTATGTTGCGTACCTCCACAGTAGTTCAAGCTATTTTACATTAGGAAGAAAACCTGAAATGGACTCTGCCACCAGGTTGGGGATATGTCAATTTTCGTTAATATTCTTGATAACACTGTTTGTTGCTTCTTCTGCATCTGATGTTGCATTTTCTGCTTCTCTAAGCCGATGATCCCAGTTTGCAAATAAGATTTCTTTGCGTGACTCCTCTAGTTTAGGTAAGTCGGCCTTTCTCCCATATTTTGAATTCTACCAAGTGATGTAGTCGGACACTTTTTTCAAGATTTCATCATATTCAAGTCTCATTTCAATGACTTGACTTATCAATTTGTCACTTGTTTCGCAATAATAATTCCATTGTCAAATCTTCTGGCATAATAGTTCCTTTTGGTGCATTAGCTAAGAGTTAAGGCCCAGCACTTCAATAATAAACTGATCAATTTTTTGGATCATCCTTATGTAGACCAATTATTTCTTGTAACTACGCTTCCTTTTCTGCTAAGCTGGCTCGATTTCTTATTTGTATATGCTCGAACTCTTGTTGAAGCTTAGCTAATTGTGTTTTTTCTTGTTGGTTGGATTTTTCTTGCTGTAATTGTTGTTCAAGCAACAAAAAATTATTTTCTTTTTTGTTAAGAAACATTTTCACTTCTATTGCTTTTTCGATAGTCGTTGTAGCATAGGCACCTACAAACTATGACAGTCTATTAAGATTTTCTGATGGATCGATGGATGAGTCTTTCCAGACAACATCCATCGGTTCATTATTAGGCGTAGTAGCAATTGTAGAATCCAATTTCCTTTTCTTCCTTTATCTTTTAATAATTGATTTCTGTTGTGGGCTATAGAACACATCTAAAGGGGGAATATCCTTAATTCTCAAAAAAAATTTAGAGGTGGGAGTGATAGGAATGTGCTCTATCTCTTGAGTATTTACAATTTCCTCTGCTATAATTTCTTGAGTTTCTTTCTGTTGTGGAGTTTGCAACTCTGACATTTGATCCTCTGTATGGAGATTTTTATTAAAGTTCTACCATTCTTCCTCTAAAATAAATCACCAAGGGCTTTATTGGCTTTGTGGAGGTGGAATGGATCTCAACCTGTTTTCTAGCTGAAGTTTGCTCAGTTGTCTTTTTTGTAGATTGGGTTGTATATTTTTCGGACTCCTTGCATTTGCTTTTTCCATTTTGTGATTGTTGCTCTGACTGTTGTGACTCCCTGGTAGACTTCTCTTGGGATTCTTCTCCAGAATTAGTTTTAGATTTTTCTTTGGAATCTCCTTCTAGACTTACACTAGGAGTTGGCTCCTTTATTGGTTCAATCAATAATTGGTCCAATGGGACCTTCAATAGCCTCCTTTCTCTGTACTCGTGAAAGGCTTCAAGATCTTCATGATCAAAACATAATTGTGCCCTATGCTTCACCTCTGTGAATATGTTCTTATGTAAAAAGATGTCATCAAATGCATCTTCTTCATGACTGAATATTTCACTTTTACCATGGTGGTAAATTCTTTGACAGTGCCAAATGGGTCCTATTTCCTTCCTGGGAATTTAGGTAATTGTAGAGATAACATGATCTCTACTTCTTTGAATTCATGCCCTAGGTCGTTGAATGAAAATTCTCCACACTATAAACGGAATGTAGGCCAAATGGCCTTCTATGAATCCTTTAATGTTTTTCTCATCCCACCCTCACTAGCTATTTGATAGGCTATATCTCTAGCCATCAATTTGTCCAGAATTTAGTATGGGAGGAAATGGGGGGAGGAAATGATGCCAAATGCCTTGATATACGTGAATGTTTCCTCCCCAAACCATCTGGCCACTGGGAGGATATCTACCTCGGCTTCCTTGGACAACTTGGGGGCATCTCGGTTGTAAAGTTGTTTGTGGATAGGGAGCATGAATCCATGACAAATTTTGTAAAAATGTGGTTGTAACTGAGATTCCCACATGTATTTATGGTATATGTGAATGGGAAACGAATCTTGGATAGTCCACTTCCATCCCATGACAAGAAATTTTGATCCAAAACAAATTGCATCCATTACATAGGCACTCATAAAAAATTGAGGGTAAACCCTTGAAGTGACACTTCTTTTCCTTCTATACTCCATTATTGTTCTTGCTAAATTTTCAGACAAAATTTGTGCCCAATTCATTATAGTTGTGTTTATGGCTGCATCTATCAATGGCAGCCATTCTGGGGAAAATTTAGTGCTATTGGGTTTGTCAAATAGTCTACATAGCATGGCCATTGCAAAACTATGATGGGGAGAGATAGAACTAGCAGAGTACATACTGCTTTTGTCCTTTTTTATCTTTCCATCATTATTTGACTAGGTCTGGGTGCAATCTACTGGGTCCTCATTCTCTTTGCCAAACTTCTCGACGAACTATTTGTTGTAGATGACTTGTGGCTCTGGTAGGTGGTACATAAGTTACAGGTTGTCTAGCGTGAAAGTTCCCATAACCTCTTGGCTTCTGGTCCTAAATTCTTTATATGAGATGTCAACTTAATCAATAACCCATCTAACCATGTCTATATAAAGGATTATCTTTGGAAGCGTAGTTATGCAATGCAAAAATGAACATGTTATCTCAAACATGGAGGCGTCTGAGGAATCACAACCGTCAACTATGACCTTTGTTTCTAGAATCCTTAGTTGATCTTCTTCCAGTATATTATACATGGCTTCCCACGTAGAGGTTCCTCCCTCTTTGCTACATGTAATATCCGTAAATAGAGGAGTCATTTCTAATTTCTCAAACACAACTGCCTTACCTTTCTTTTCCATCGCTCCCAATGGTTTGCTCTGTGGATTTTTCCTGAAAGTGAAGAACAACAACTATCATATATACAAAGATAACAATGAACATGAAATGGAATAATGTGGATATATTTGAAAAGGTGATAAGAAAGGAGGGTTTATTTGAACACAAAGGAGAACATATCATATCACGTTAAATGGCTCTTCATACATAAATGTAGTTAACTCTTACTAAATGCCCACTAATGCTTCATTATCTCTTAGCTTTAATTCTCATAAATGTCTGCATTGTAATTTGGGAAGAAAGCTTCTAGGTTGGCGAGCCTTTGAATTGTGATAATGCTAATTTTGTGATTTGCGAAGCAATATTTCAGATCGTAATATCAAATTATTCCTTTTCGCTTTTCTTACCCTCACTTGTGTTTTTGCGAGATGTGAGATGTGCGTTGCTCATTTATTTCCTCAAAACATAGCTACTTGTTAGGTTTTTCTATGTAAAGACCTTTTTAATAAGCGGCAGACCTAAACATTTGTTCATAATGTATCCAAGGAGTGGGTTCGGGTCTTGATCACATTTCGCAATATCAACTGATGGTAAGTTTGTGATTCTCTTTTAAATGCTCGAAATGCGATGTGGTAAAGGTTACGATGCCATCATAGTTTCACATTTCGCTTGTTTTGAGGTAACCTTTTAAGGCGGGCCCTTTAGAATAGTGATATGCGATGCGAGACTCGGTTTTGACGAGAAAAGCTTTAGGACGTAGTTTATATCAAAAATATGATATGTTCGAGGTATAAAGCATAAAGTCCTCTTTTAATCGTTTTTCACTAGATTTGGTGGGTTAGCAAGGTTTTTGATGATGCTTAATCATGTGATATGTGGGAAGGAAAGCATTTAGTAGATCTTTCTTAAAAAAGGGTTTGATTGATATCTTACTTTATTCCAAAATTAAGTAAGAAAAATGCCTAAATGCTAAGTTTGTTTTTGGAATGATTTTTTCAAGGGCCCCTATTTATTAATGTAATATTAACTACTACTATTAATAAATGGGGGGTTGTTTAATAGCATAACAGGTTCCTACAACATGAATGGTGGGTGAAGTTTTTGGTTTCCTCACAGGATTCTTTACACATAACTCTTTAATTGTTTTAGCATAGATGGGAATGTCCTGGATGGCCTAGAGGAGAGGAATGTTTATATAAAGATTTTTTAGTTCCCCTACAAGATCAAAATATGGGTAAACAATCGGCTTATGCATCGTTAACCTTTCGAGGAATGGGGGAGAAGTGACTATGAGTTCCTTTAGATCTTTCTGCTAATTTGTCTCCTCCTTGTTTTATTTCCATATCAATTATAGGTGGTGGTATATATACAAGTGGTGTTTCAATCTCAATTGATGGCTAATCCATGTTTTCTTTAGGGGTGATGATATGTCTTGACCTCAATCTAAGTTCAATACATTCTTTTTTCTCAATCTCATAGTTCGAGCTTTCTACAATTTGCACCAACTGAACGATCTGTTATTGGGATTCAAATTCGGTTTGGCTCCCAGTTGAGGGCATAGAAGAGGCTGAGGATTTTGTTGTAATGGATGAGGAGCTGACAATGCAGGTTGAGGTTGAGGACCTGTCCCCATAGGAGTGTTGGATATTCCCAAAGGTCATTTCCAATTTGTAGACCAATTCAGATTTTGAGAAGTGGATGCAGGCCATTGGGATTGATAGGGATTTCCTTTCCAAATAGGAGTAAAAGGAGAATTTGACCAGCCATTACCCGGAAAGGATTGATTTGACCTTGGTGTCATAGGGAATGGATGAGGTTGCCAATTCGAGTAGTGTGATTGGCCTTTCCGTGCTGCCCCAAGGTTTTGTTGTTGATTAAATTGTCAAGAAGGAAAGAACTGGGATTTATCTTGTGACATACTTGGAGGTTTGGCCTACCACTATCGACGTTGGTTCATTAGATATACTAGTTATGTCTCTTCTTCTTCTTCCTTGAACACTGCTTTCAGCCCTGGGAGTGATGGACATTGTTCAGTGGCGTGATCATTGGTATAGATAGCACATGTCTGAACCATGTTTAATGGACACTCCCATTGGGTGTGCTTCTACCGACAATGTGGGCATAAAATGACCAAGTTTTGTTCTACTAAAGCTTGTTTTTGTTTGGCATGTGGGATATTTAGATGCGTTTTGAGAGTGCCGGGGATGTCCGTTTTGAAATCTTCCAGGAGGTTATCAATTTCCGTTCGTGTTATACCTCCACTATGTGGTTTTCTTCCCCTTCTCATGGGATCTCGGCTTGCTGCTCCTATGGATGTGCTTTCTAAGGAACACCTGATACACAAACAAACGATTTCATTGTAATCTTCCTATGAAATATCTCCTTTCCCCATTAAATTTAGAGTTTCTAACCACTCCTCTTTCAGTCCTTTAATTAAGATAGCTCTTAGGACTTCTTTTGGTAGGGTGGTGTGTGGAGATCTCTGCAAGTTATAATGAAACCATTCGACGTATTCTTCTAGAGTTTCATTATCCTTTGCAACCATCTTAAAGATTTCATATTTTAGCTCCCTAGTCTTGCAAAAGTCTTAGTATCTTGTGAGGAAGGAGGCTTTCATATCATCCCAAGAATTAATAGTACACCCACCCAAACCCATGAACCATCCTAAAGCTTCTCCTTTCAGAGTAGAAAGTGTTAGAGTCGGTCTTGTCAGTCCTCCGGCAGAGATCAAACATGCTTTTATAAAGTGATTTTAAGGTGTCAAGGTCAAATTTTGTCATTTCAGTGAGTCTTCAAGAAAAATTTGTTCACTAGGTACTAGGTCTAGGGTTTGCTTTTATTCTTGTCAAAGTTGTCCAAATGTTAGTCCATGTCACCATTCAGATGAGTGTACCATCATTCAGAGGGTTGTCATTATCATGTCAAGTTCCACTGGGTCATTTTACACCTTGTTCATGCTTCAGTTGCGCCTAGGTAAGGTCATTTCTCTCTCCTAGGGTTTTGAAGGCAATTTCTCTTGGACGGTCAAATCATCGGCAAAAATTGTATCCTGATGTTCATACACCTTCCCCTATCCTTAAAGTACCTTATCAAACACTTCCCATCATTGAGATCCTCCAAATTCCTCATTTTCACACAAACCCTAGTTTCTTGCTTCAACTTGGCAATTTTCTAGGTTGGACCTATGTTTTGCCTATTTGGACCCCTTCCCCTCACTCAATATTTGAAATTCCACTTTTCCCTGCTTCTTAACATCCCTCCCTACTTCAAAAAATTTTCCCAAGAATTTATAAGCCACTTATCCCCTTCATTTCGCTTCATTTCGACAAATCTCTTGTTCCACATATCGGGATAGGTTTTACTCCAATGATGTTTCTGAGCAATAAAAGATGAATTTGGGAAAACTGAGAGATGTTTTTGTCCAGAATAAGCCAAGGAAGAAAAAAATCCTTTACTTTTTACACATGTGTCATGGTTTTAGAGAAATTTCAGAAATAAAATTGCCTCGGGAGAATTGATGCACCTCTGAAGTGACCTTGGGAAAAGAAAGTTTTCTCCTAGCTCAGTTGGCCAAATGACTTCCTTGATGAGTTGAGTGATAACTAAACACAAAGAGATTTCCAATGAGCTATCATGAGCCCAATTTGGAGTTGAGAAAGGAATTCAAAAGCTGACTGTAATAGCACTCTGCCTTAAGGCAGCCTTATTTGGCACATTTTGATCAGTCTTGGGAGATTTGATTTTTCACAGGGAAAATGAACTCCAAACTGAAAAATTCTAGTTGGGTTGGAAAGTATACTCAATTACCCTTCCAACCAGCTATCCTGCACCCAATTTGGATGCTAGGAAGGCCACCAAAAGTCACCTGGAAAAGGGCGTGGTGCACAGGGGAGGCAGAGCGCACTGGGAGAAAATTTCCAGTGTAAATTTACACTGGCGCAGCACACATAGAGAGCGCGACGCATAGAGCTTCCAAGGCTGATTTTTTTAAAAAAATCGCTCCAAAACTGCCCCAAAATGCATGGATTGCCATTGGTATAAGTAGGTTGAACTTCTCTCATGGATTTTCATCCAAGATTGATGGTTGTTGATGGTGTTTGATGAATGGTGAAGCGTGTTAAAGAAAACAAACCCTATCTCTTCAAAATTTGCCAAGGATACTGCAGCTAGGGTTCTATGTTGCAACTAAGCATCCCCTCACCTCATCACTCCCTAATCCCTCACTATTTTTCCCTCCCCTGACTATCCCTCATGTCATTGTTTTCTCTTGGTGACAAAGGTTAAGCACATCATCAAAGGCATTACAAAACAGTGTGACATATCAACACCTATTTGTCCAAGACAGTTTGTCCACCAGCAGACATGACATCTGATCCATCATATGATCATGAAGAAGAGACACACAGTAATTTTCCAATAGAGGTACATGCACCCAGGAGGCCTCATAGAGGTGGCAAAACATCCGTGAAGACCAGCAGGCTGCCCAACGAAGCCTAAATGAGAGGACACCCATTCAGCATGAGATAGAGGCTGATCGAGAGATTTGGCTCAAGAGGATCAACATCCACTTAGAGAAGTTTTTGGCAAAAGCAACAAGGACAAATCATTATTGAGGCATATAGTTTATCATTACAGGGCAAGCAATATGAGTTCCAAGGCTCGGATAATGAATTTGAAGACGAAATTGAGGAAGGCAACAAAAAGACAAAAGAGGAAAAAAGAGGAAGATTGGCTTTGAACCATGGCTAAAGCCTCTTTGGCTCAGCATGACATCTCATAGAGAAGCTCCAGCCCAAATTTCAAGAAATTTGGAGCATTTTTGGCATTTTGGCAAATTTTTGTGCAAAAAACAGGGTTTTTCTCCCTGTGCCCCGCGCCACTGGCGCGACGCTTAGGATTGGGAGCTCCAAATCACAAATGGTTTGCCTTTTTGGATTCAACATGAAAAATCATGACTACTGGTGCATGGACAAGAAGTTTGGGCAAATTTTGACTCCCTAGGAGGTCAAAAACACTCAAAAAATGACCTCTCTGCCCCTATTTTGACACACAAGAAGCAGTCTTGGGAGAATGAAGTTCTGGAGTGTAAAATGAGCACCAAATTCAGAAATTCCACTTAGGTTGGAAAGTAGATAGGCTAGGATTTCTAACAAGCATAGTTGGGCACAATTTGGACTCCTACAGGTACCTGAAAATTGCCTCCATAGTGGCGCAATGCGTATAGATTTAGGCGCGATGCATATAGAGAAAAAGGCCAAAATCACTTCCACTTCACAAAATTTCGATTCGCGACTTTCTCCAAGCGGGCCCGCTCATCTACACTACACTTTTTTGGGAACTTAAGGCAAAATTTAAAGTATTTCCACTAAATTTTAGCTTCTATCCAAGTGGCAAAGAAAGGCGAGCAGTCACCTAAGCCATTTGTCATTTTTGTAACGCTGCACCTGTAACTAATGGTTGGCTTTCCACTTCCACTTTGTAATGATTCAAAAAAATCCCCAACTCTTGGTCGTTCTATTTCCTCATGGCATAGTCTATTTATTATATGCAAACCATTTGCAAAGGGTTGGCTTGTAATTTCTGGGAGGCTGTGGGAGAGAAACTCAGTTCTTCATTGTATATTTTGACAGAGGATTAATGATAAACAACGGCTCTGTTTAATGAGATTCATGTGGTTGTGAGTGCAGCAAATGTGTCTCTTATGTTTCATATGTATTTCTTAATGTTTCACAGTTCATTTCATATTCATTTCCAGTGAAATTTTCTAAGTTAGATGAGGTAGAATTCATTTTTATTGCTCTGCCTGTGGGAAAATTTCATGTTCAGCGTTCTTCTTCTGTTGAAAAGGATTCATGTACTTATGCCCTTTTCACCCTCCTAAGCAATTCCTCCATTCTGTGTTATTTCAAACTAAATTGCTAGACTTTCCACCTATCTTGCCTCACGAAGTAATCTGTGCCTTTGTATTAAATTCTCTGCTCATTGCTGTCCGTTGGTCCCATACCATCCCAGAAACTCAGTCATTCATAAAATATTGCTTCTTGTATCCATATTTACTTACTAGCCTAAGATCAATATTTCACTGTTAGTCATCTCAGACCATTCTGTTTACTTATTCACTAAGCGTGACTCAGAGAGAGCCCTCTCCTATTTTGGTAGGGCTAGCTACCAGGCTGAGCATGGTTTGTGGTTACCCCGAAATTTGCCTTCCTTCAGCTTAAGGCAGATTTAGGTGCTAACATAGTGGCGACTTCACTAGGGAAGAAAATGGTTTGCTTGAATACTGTTTTACCCCAGTACATATCTCAAGTTCAGAGCTGATTGTTGATGGTGAACAACAATCAGACATAAGAAGACGCTGAAATCATTCACCTGGTGAATCCTTTCACTGAAGAATCCAGCAACCGGTGCTTCATCATGACTCCACTGTAGAGATATCAGTAGCTTTGAGACTTTCAAAATGGAGTGGGTTGCAAGAAGATATGCTCCCATGAGCCGAGATCACATCCCAGGTTTTCCAAATAAAATTCTGAAGGTAGATTGGTCAAGGAATCTACCTACATTTAAAGATGATGGTAAGAAGGACGTTGCTTTACATCTAGTTCAATTTCACATGCATATTCGCAAGTTGAAGGTTGATTTTCTTGAAGATTGCTTAATGAAGATATTCTTGGCCACTCTAGAAGGTGAAGCCCAATCTTGGTACGAAAGTTTTCTGCCTGCTTGTATTTATTATTTAAAGGATTTTCATGCCATGTTCTTTGAGAAGTATGAAGACTCTTATCCAGCATTAAATTTAGTTCATGACTGTTGCAAATACGCTGATGGTTTTATTGAAAGCCTTGAAAAATATTATGAAGATGATAACTTCATGGATGAAGAGATCATGGAAGCCCTGTGTGAAAACCCATTTTAGCAGCATGAAGATGATCATGAAAAATTGCAGCAGAATCAAGATTGTAGTACGGTGGAAGATGAAGGAATTTTGCATCTTGACAATCAACAGGAATTACATGAAATGGATCAGTAGTCTGAGGAAAATTTGTACACTCCTCCACTTGAGAATATTGAAGAAAATCATTGTTCGTGCAAGAGAAAACGAAAAGCCATATCTCCTTTGTCTGAAGATGAAATAGATCAACTCTTGAACAGTCATGTTCCAGCCTAAGTTAACACAGATCTGCAGTGTGCACCCTGTCAAGAAGGTGATGGTGGAAATTCTTCCTCTTCTGAAAAGGACGATAGTCTTGTGGGCAGATTTATAGATTAGCAGGCTAAAGATTTCCATATGGCTGGAAATGATGAAAGAATAAGTTTTGTTTCAGATCTTGTGGAAATAAAAGATGATATGCAAGAAAATGATGTTCCAATCTCAGATAATGGGGATGATAAATCAGATCAAGAGACAAATGGTGAGGAGGAAAAAGAGAGTTGCATGGTTGAGGCTTCCTCAAATGGAGAAAAAAGAGGTACAGACCTATCTGAACTTATCTCACCAGAACTAGACCTTCATGAGGAGGTAGCTCATTCCCTCCATGAACAAGGAGATGAGATCTTTGTTCAAGTAAGTGAAAAGCTCTGGGTGAATTTATGGTAGATGATATAAATGATTGTGTTGGGTTTCAAGAATCATTTGAGGTTTCTTTTCTCTTGATTGATGAATGCAAAGACAATTTGGCTGTCATATCATATGAAGATGACCTACAATATATTCAGACTTTAGCAAACTAGACCATTCAGGATTCCCTTTCAGAATCTTCCTCATATGTCTCATGTTTTGAAAGGTTCTTTGAGGAGGAAATCTGCTCACCTATTTTTTCAAAATTTTTTGAAGACCAGGAGCATACTCTTATTTATGAAGAAAGACCAGAATCAAGAGAAAAGGATACCTTGTTTTTCAGCAGGAGGAAAGACTTCATGCTTTTCAGGATCCAATGGCAGATTTGTTGCAGTCAGCGGTGAAGGTGATTATTGCAGTATTTAGTGATGAAGGGGATCATGGTCAATTATGTTTTTGGAGGCCCAGTTAGCAGTATTTGTTGTTGTCCAGAAGATCTGATCCGGAGAATCAATCAAGGAGGCATCTACTTGATTGGTTACATTGGAAGACACATTACACATGATTGTACATATTGAATTAGTATGCAAGTGGCTGTCATCATGATTTGAAACCTCGAATCTTGATGGACTGCTTCCATTGAATAAGTTTTGTCAGTTCTTGTTTTAGTTAAGTCAGTCATGAGTCATTTCTTTTTGCATTGAGTCGGTATTTTCAATCATGTTGGTTTCATAATTAAGTTGGTTTAAGTCAAGTTTCATTCAATAAATGAGTCGAAGTCTCATGTTGGCTTGTCAAAATAATGACTCCATAGCCCAATGGATGAAGGCACTGTCTAGCTCTTCCAGAGGTCTGTTGTTCTTGGCACCTCCAAAGAGCTACCATCCCCATTGGAGCCAATGTTAGATTTGGTCTTGTCAGTCCTCCGGCAGATATCAAACATGCTATTACAAAGTGATTTTAAGGTGTCAAGGTCAAATTTTATCATTTCAGTGAGTCTTCAAGCAAAATTTGGTCACTAGGTACTAGGTCTAGGGTTTGCTTTTATTCCTGTCAAAGTTGTCCAAATGTCGGTCCATGTCACCGTTCAGCTGAGTGTACCATCATTTAGAGGGTTTTCATTATCATGTCAAGTTCCACTGGGCCATTTTACACCATTTTCATGCTTCAGTTGCGCCTAGGTAAGGTCATTTCCCCGTCCTAGGGTTTTGAAGGCAATTTCTCTTGGACAGTAAAATCATCGGAAAAACTTGTATCCTGATGTTCATACACCTTCCCCTATCCTTAAAGTACCTTATCAAACACTTCCCATCACTGAGATCCCCAAAATTCCTCATTTTCGCACAAACCCTAGTTTCTTGCTACAACTTGGCAATTTTCTAGGTTGGACCTGTGTCTTGCCTTTTTGGACACCTTCCCCTCACTCAATCTTTGAAATTATACTTTCCCATGCTTATTAACATCCCTCCCTACTTCCAAGAATTTTCCCAAGAATTTATAAACCACTTATCCCCTTCATTTTGCTTCATTTCGACAAATCTCTTGTTCCACATATCGGGATAGGTTTTACTCCAATGATGTTCTTGAGAAATAAAAGATGAATTTGGGAAAAATGAGAGAGGTTTTTGTCAAAAATAATCCAAGGAAGAAAAACCTCCTTCACGTTTTACATAGGTGTCATGGTTTTATAGAAATGTTAAGAATACAATTTCCTCAGAAGAATTGATGCACCTCTGAAGTGACCTTGGGAAAATCAAATTTTCTCCTAGCTCGGCTGGCCCAATGAATTTCTTGATGAGTAAAATGATAACTATACACTAATATATTTCCAATGAGATATCATGATCTCAATTTGGAGTTGAGAAAGGCATTCACAAGTTGACTGTAACAGCACCTTGCCTTGAGGTAGCCTCATTTGGCACATTTTGACCAGTCTTTGGAAATTTAATTTTTGATAGGGAAAATGAACTCCAAATTGAAAAATTCCAGTTGGGTTGGAAATTAGACTCAAGGGCCTTTCCAATGAGCTATCCTGCACCCCATTTGGACACTAGGAAGGCCTCCAAAGGTCACCTGGAAAAAGTCATGACGCACAGGGGAGGCACAGCGCATTGGGAGAAAATTTCCAGTGTAAATTTACACTGGCGCAACACACATAGAGAGCGCGGTGCATAGAGCTGCCAAGCCTGAGTTTTTTTTTTAAATTTTCTCCAAGATTGACTAAAAATTCATGGATTTTCATTGGTACAAGTAGGTTGAACTTCTCTCATGGTTTTTCATCCAAGATTGATGGTTGTTGATGGTGTTTGATGAATGGTGAAGCGTGTTAAAGAAAACAAACCCTATCTCTTCAAAATTTTCCAAGGAGATTGCTGCTAGGGTTCTGTATTGCAACTAAGTATCCCCTCCCGTCATTACTCCCTAATCCCTCACTATTTTTCCCTCCCCTTACTGTCCCTCATGTCATTTTTTTCTCTTGGTGACAAAGGTCAAGCACATCATCAAAGGCATTACAAGATAGTGTGACATATCAACACCTATTTGTCCAAGACAGTTTTTCCACTAGTAGATGTTTGGTCAATTTAGTGTGTCCTAAATTGCTATTAAAAATTTCAATCTGAGAGTCGTAAACTGATGAAGTGAAGTGCACTGTATGTGCAAGATAACCGTTTTCTTATTCTTTTGTCATTTTTGGGTTTTTTCAGTTTGTTTTTGGGTTTATCTTCTGTGGATTCCCTAGTGTGAGATGGTGAAATTGAAAGTTAAGTGTGGATGGTAATGGTGATTTCTACAATGATTTTCCAAACTTTAAAGTTCTCAAAAAGAAGGTTTCAAACTGATTGTGATGAAATCAATTCTCAAAAGGAAATAAATGTACCAAAACATTGAACTAGTGACAATGGCCCAGTATCCTTACTGTTGTATAAAAAAAGAAAATAAAAACTGAACTTAAAGCAACTCAAAGACTGAAAGCAAAGCAAACTAAATCACACTACTTCAATCCACATTCTAACCCTTCACCTTTCAACTTGCTCTGGCTATAGGAAGTAATCATAAACAAGCTGAGTAATATGATATCTAAATTGCAGGAAATCAAATTGCATAAAAGGAAACTAAGATTTAACTACTCATTCATGTTTCAATTCTTGAAAATGACATAAGCAATTCAATCTCTAACTTGCGGAAAAGCAAACTAAATCATACTACAACAAGTAATATTCTGATTCCTCACTAATTGAGTCGCCGGGCTATAGAAAGGAAATCATAAACAGATGAGTAATATGATGTCTATGTGCA
>Ga0115844_100122_pt1 | contig 17417 bp, 7 predicted proteins | sample InSIn1gowninarea_FD_83858 | JGI IMG/M metagenome (GOLD analysis project Ga0115844, IMG submission 83858) | reverse complement strand
GTGAGCTTATCAAAAATATATTCCATTAGTGTTTATCTCATACTGCATGAATTATTAAAGCTATTGTTTTTTGATACATTACCTGCTGAATTTATAAATATTGCTTGAACGATATATTTTAAACTAACAACGTTGACAGTAACACAATAAACTACTGCAAAAATGTTGTTTTCTTAATATGAATAATTTTAGATTCATTTTAATTATTATGTGGTTTTGCTGAAGACACCCTCTTTTAAATAGTAGTTTATTATTAGCACGTGCGCGTACAAATTATTATATTATTATATAACGGTCCTCAGTACTCAGTATACTTCGCCGGCGTCGGTTTTTAGTTTCTTATGTGCGCATCAGTGCGAGATCTATTCTCAATTTTCTGGTCACATTAAGTAGCAACACAAATAGGAAAAAAATAAGTTTTGGTGGAATACTTTATAAACATTGTGCTGAGCAGTAACGAACGCAACAAAAATCATAAGAAGAAAGACAATATGGGAACCTGTTAGCAGTGATGAGGCAGTGGTATCGTAGTAAAAGTTGAAGGAAGTACTATTTATTTATCATGACTTGTGAAGATAAAAAATGGTTTCTTATATAAAAACATAGTTAATTTAGTTGTCCGTATAGAATTAATTTTTAATTTATACTCATAAGGAAACTGAATATTTTTTACTTTCGTTGTATTTTTAGAAAACTGATAGGCATGTTTTTCATTACTAAATAAAGATATACCATATTTGTTTTAACCATGTTTTTTATTCATTATTCCTTATGTTACATATAGATGTATATATAACAAGATCATTTCTTCCTAAGAATAATTTGGTTACAAATAATTTTGCAAGTTTCATTTAAAGTAATGGAAGAATGTTGGGAAAATCCCAAGTATTCATGTGTAATACATCAAAATTAATAATTAGTTGCAATAGAGTAGTATTCATATTTAGGAAAAAGCCCAACCCTAACTTGTATTAACCAAAAATGCATATGCGGTGACTGTAATACGAAGTCGAGACGGCATAATTGTTACCGTGTTAGGGTGATGTGAAATAATTATTTCTCTCAGTGTACGTTGTTTGTCAGTCGGTTCGTCGAGAAGAGATTCATCCAACGGAATTTTTCTTTGAATTTGTGTAAATCGAAACAAAACAATTTCGGTACGATCACGAATTTATTGAAATGAACTATATCTGGATCGGTAATTGAATCGATCGACTTATCAAATGAATGCAATTAGCAGGCGATTTGTCTTAGAATGTTTGTGCTCAAATCGTCTACGTCCTTATTTTCGCTGCCAAAATGGCTCGTTCGCTGAACCAAACATCTTTTTTTATAGTATCTGAACGCTAAACGTTCATTTAGAATTTCCACGTATGGCGGTCTGTTTTGTCGACGTTCCAAATTATTTTGTGCTTAAGTTCCAACTGAGCAAGTCGAGCTCAACTGTATCCATTGTTTTGGAGCCATGATGGATCGCGCTTGAGAAATCCTTTCTCGATTTGCCTCCTAACGCTCTTCAACCAATATTTCGACGCCTCATTGGTGACGTTTTTACAAAGAAATCCTCCACGAACTGAAATCAATTAAATGTTTGCAACACACCAAATTACGGCGAATCGACTTCAATTCAGTCTTTGCAACAAATTAAATTGATGAATTTTACGGGTTTAAATGCACCAAATATATAATCACCGTCGATAACACATCGAAATATTGCTTTCAATTCAATTCTTTTTTTGCAAAATATCAATATTCAACGCGGAATTCGTTGTGGTTATGAAAACATCCGACAGCAGAAACGTCAAATTAAACGTCACTTTCATTATTACTATTATTATCGGAATTGCGATTTTCGCGCAAAAATATCATCAAAATTTTCGACTTTCCGACGGATTTTCCTAAAAAATTTTTTCATACAAACCTTGTCCTGAAAATTATGAACGCGACAAAACTAAAATCAGCCGAATCGACGCAACCGTTCTCAAGTTATGAGGTTACAAACATGCGGCAATTCATTTTTATTAATATAGATTATATAGGGTAGAGGAAGAAAACATTAAATTGAACCTATTTTTCCATTAAATAAACATAACACAGTGATTCTGATTCAATCTATACAATATTCATTTACTGAAATATTTAAAACTGTCAATATAAAACAAGAACCGCCGGTTTTAAGGTAATTCGTAGAAGAGTTGTAATAATCGTAACTATGAAAAATTATCTAACCAATTTTGCAACACAAAATCTTATAAAAAACAATAAACTAAAATATTCCAGACAGAAACAGAAAACCAACTATCTATAACCTGAATATATACCTAAGCAAAATTACAATTACAACAGTATTTTTTTAGACAAAGCGACATCAGTGTTAACTTTTAAAACCAACAGCTTACTAGGTAAACTCACAAAAAATTGCGAAAACAACACCGACGGAAATTTGAACTCAGGTGTCTATAAATCTAAAAGTGGAAAATTGCCTCAATGCTTATTAATGCCAAAAGAACAAGCTACCTGCTGTAATTATGCTTTAGACTTTAAAATCTTAATCCGACACAGAAAATAAACAGCGAAAAATTAGATTTGCTCGAATTCTGAGAGATAAATTCTCTTCAAAATATTAACAACCTCAACAACGACCAATAATTACAATTACAATTACAATTATATTGTAATTTATTATGAAAATCTACAATAGGATGTTCATTTATTATATGTTCGAAGTTGATGATTTTGGAAATATTTTCAATATGCTGTGGATATAAAGCGAAGGTTTATTTTTGATGTGAATAAATTATACAGTGGAAATTGACCCAAATGTCTTATGTTGATTTATTCTGCATTTTACCAAGTACCTATATAGGACGAATCTACCAAATAATTTTACTTTCAAAGAGTTCAAACTTGTTTTTGTTTAATTTTAATTTAGAAATTTGACACACATTTCAAATGATAATTTAAAGTGAAAAATGTTTGGGCTTGACCGGAAATTGAACACAGCAAAACAACATTAAAAACGTCGAATGAGCGGGAAACTTGAAAAGCTCGTTGAAAATCCTAGATGTCCTTTAACAATAACTTGCCTGCTTTTGGGAATCTTAATTCATATATTCTATATTCGACGGCGTATTAGCACGATGGTCGGAAGATGAAACAAAAATGTTAGAATGTTCCCCTACGGTCACTATATTTCTATTCAAATTAACGTCGAGTATCGAGCAACAAAACTCTCTCGAAAACAATAACAACCTGGAAGTAATAATAAACTACAATATTATTAAATTATACTATGAGAATAATTAATCGCGGAATTTCGCAAATCGCTGGAATGAATGAATGAATAATAAGTAGATATATTCCACTGCTTTTGCTACGACTATTACTCGAAAGTCTGTAAAATAGGAATTTTATATGAATAGTAAGTAAGTCAATCGTTATTCAAGAATTAACGAGGGAATTTTTGCAATATAGGTTGAATACTCTAGCAGCCTAAAAGATGCAAAATTATTGAACAAACGACGACGAAACTAAAATTTGGAAGTCAGACAAAGCCAATGAACGTGAAAATGAATGTTTGGTTTATTCATAATAAAAGCTGATTTCCACATCAGTGCTCGAACATGTTACTACTAACCTTCTATTTTTATTACCAAGGTGGCTAATTACATGGCAACGATAACGAGATATTGTTCATCTAAATAAGAGCTCTTGGAGAATGACATGCTATATGGAAAGATACATCGATGATAATGATAAGAAATGTTATTTGCTGATGTCTTCATTTATTAATATGCATCTAAGAACCTGACCAGCGACGTTAATTTAAAGTTTAAATCCCAAGCCAATTCAATTCTTGTCCTTTAATTACACAAACAGTTGCGAAACTGGCTGGAGCTAATTAGATGCGCTGAGGTGGTGTGAAATAACATGTACAGCGGAAAAAAAAAAAATGATTATCGGATTTAATGATTCTTTAACTTTGTCTTAGGTTGAAAAATGCCCGAACCAATGCAAGACGGCTGTAATTACGAGGGTATTTGCCGATCACCATACATAAATACCAACGTTAATTAGAAGGGTTGATAGGACAAATTATGTGAATATTATGCATTTTAAACAAACGTCGCTTGAAAAGCAACGCGTATAAAATTAACGCTACCTAGTGAACGCTGTTTTCAAAGAAACGTCGAGGAAAACCGAACAACAATAAATAAACGAGAGCGCGATTCACCAATCCTCTCCACATCCCATATAAATCGAGAGGAAAATTGGACGCCGGGGGACCATATTAATTGCGACGATTCGGCGGCAGGCACAAAAGAAACTCATTTTCCCCCCTTTTCAATAACGCCAATAGAGGAACGTTCGTTCGGAACAAAGCTCGGGCTTTTCCTTCGTTATTAAAATAAATTATTTCGCGCCGGGAGACGGGCGACGATATAATAAATTTCGTTTTTTAAGCGGGATGGATTTTCCACCCCACGGTTTTTTCTGCGTTATTTGTCGCCGTTGTGTTTTTTTTATTTCTATTCCTGCCGCCCTCCTCGCCGGCGCCGAAAATTCGTCGCGAAATCGGGGGGCTTTAATTTGAATTAATGCGCGAACTGCGCCCCCCGGAATCGGCGCCGTTTCCCGGATTTGGGCTGAAAAAAGCCCGGAGTTCGACGGTTCCGCGCTCCGGGATTTGCCGGACGGTGTAAGTGAGGGTGAAAATAAATTTCCCGCGGCCGGGGATTTGTTTATGTCCGGTAAATTTATCGGGGAAGGAGAAAATGCGCGCACGTCGTTGTGTGCTATAAATTTCGCGGATTAGTGGACGTAACTGCTTCAAATGATGAAGTAAATAATTTAGTATTTACTTAAATAACACCTAAGGAATCCAAACTACTAGTTTAATTTAATTCATTAACACTTACACTTACAGGCGACAATACTTTGTTTATTTCGCAATAATATCTGGAGTCGTAAACGTATTGAATAATATATTTTCCCAGTACAACCTGAAGTACATTACGGGGTGATTTTCAGTTAATTTAATTGATTAAGTTTCGAATTAATCGCACCTTAACCTTGAAAATAGTTGCCCCTGGCCTGTCCCTTTACAGCTCTGTCAGTAAATCAGCGAATTTAAATACCTAGCAATCTATCAACATTTTTTATTATCGTTTCTTTTATTAACTGATATGAATAAAAATTGTAGTCCTATCAACAAAATTATTTAACATTTACATTTTCATGAAAATAAATAAGGACGAATTTTGTCCCTCATGTTTCGTGTCTCTTTCTTCGGATATTTTCAGTCTTTCAAATATCACGATTTGCACTTTGCCGTTGCAAGTTTCTATGCAAGCGCGATGGTTTTGATGAGAAATGAGCAACCAACATCGCACGAGCCAGCTCTAATTGGCAGATAATTCAATCACGCAAATCGGCAATCATAGAAGTAAACAGTGAATGTTGTCTTTCCACTGGTAGTTCACTATTTTTCTTTGTTATCTTCTTACGATAAATATTTTTAAGGCTATCTATGTTTTCTAATAAAAACGTCCTTCCTCTGTCATATTTCCTTTGACTAATAGAAAGCCAGGGTAGAGACAGTGTCCAGGGAAGATATAAAAATGTATAATTAGAATTTTTACTTTTTAGAGTTTTTCAGTTAAATGTCGAACTAGAGTTTTGTTAGCAGAAAGATTATGATATCAACGCATAAAAATTTGTCTCGGAAACTACGCAGATCAAAAAATAAACAAAATAAAAAATTTTGGAAAAAGGAAAAAAGGAACTATTAAGGTAGATAACCTACCGACCCCGAAAAAACATGTAAAAGCTAAAAAATGTGGAAGGCAAAGCTAACCAACAGAGACTTTGTTTAAGACTTCCACTCCGGATAATGAAGCCCATCCATCACCTATACAATAATAGCATTACCAAAAGAGCGTAAGCAGGAAAATAAAAGTCAATTTGTGCAAGGAGGGCTAGATAATACAAAAAAACAGCGGCTGAAATAGAAAAACTAGAATCTACAGTGTAACGTTGAAAAAACACTAGAAAACCTGAAGAGCAAACTCTGAACACCGAAGTGAACGAACAAATATACTCACCAAGTGCTAGAGAGGCCTTAAAGAAAAAACAATGTTTGGTGAATTTCTTTCGCAACCACTAAAAGAGTAAAAAAGAGAAAACATTGCTTAAAAGAACGGTAAGTGAAAAACTACTAACAAATTACAGAGTTTTGGAAAATTGAAACGATATGAAACCTCTAAAATAAAAACTACAACTAATGAGATTGATAGACTTGAAACGCCAAGCCAGAAGCCAGACAAATGTAAGATTTTGAAAAAAGGCATCGCAAATTCCATGGAAGAAGTTACAAATAGCAGATTGTGCGCTGGAAAAAAGAGACTTTATTACTAGACAAGGAGAACGTAAACAAATGCGAGTTATCTTGGACACTTTACTAAACTTGCACAAACTTTTTATAGGAAATTCAGGTGTTAAAATTTCGCATTCGCTGTTTTGTAAGCTTCAAACATTTTGGGTCGTCAAACCACGCTGCGACAATCATGATGCTCGTGTGTAACACACTAACGTCGATTTAATCCCGAAATGTCTATACCATGCAATTAATATCTGTGGCAAACTACGTGGGTATTAATGACAGTAATATTTATTTTATCACAGCGGGTTTACTACGCCTTCAATAAAAGCAATAATGTCTATGAGCAGGGATAAAAGCATAATATTGTATATAATTATGTCTTCGGCACTTTTTCTCGACGACTGCAAGGCAGTAACCTAACACCATCTTCCGACGAAGTTTAGACATGAGCGACCGGCGTTCAGGTGAACAAGGAAACTTAAACGTGGGAACTGCGAAATCATCGGTTTCCAACACCGGCGAAACTGATGCTGATAAAAGTGTATTTTCTTAACAAAAGGAACATTGGGGAGTAGTCCTCTAGCGATAATGTTGTGACTCTCTCATTATCACTGTAAATTTTAGTTATGTCTTTAATTTTAAATGAAAGTATTTTTTCATTTCAATAAAAAACGAGAAAACATAATTATATAATAATGTGTATGTGTTTTTATTTAGATAAACTAACTGACCTGAATGTGTAAAAAACTCCTGCTATAAAATAAAATGTAAAATAATATGTCATGCTGTGTATCCTAACAGCAGACGACCTTTTAACTGAGAATCACCCACTTAAACAATCATAAAGTGTTGATTTTGATGGTTTTCAAATGCTTGCCCATAATCAAGTTGCTTTTTCATGCACAGCCTAAAACGATTATTCCATAAACTGATCTCTTCTACAAGCGTTTTCAACTTCGATCGAGGTCATTATCAAGTGCTATTTATTCTTGTAATTTATTGAAACGAAATGTGATCTACGATTGCAGAAAATAATCTAAGCTTGTTTGTTTGTTTGTTATTCTAAATCAGCCCCGAGAAACAGCGTATTTGACGTTTTGTGAAACTTCGTCGATGGCGTCTTCAATTCTGAAGATTGGGGAAACGTCAGTGAAGGCTAATTTGAAAAAGCACGGGGCTGCATTCGAAGACATCAACATCCATGAACCACAATCGTAAAAACTTACACACTTGCAATGTGCAACTACCTATCGAAATTGTATGTATGGAATATTTGCTAGAAATTATGGCACAAAAAACCAAAAACGTATCAGAATCTTGTCTATAATTAAGTAAATTTTGGGATAATATTATACTCGATATATCAATTTTCGCATTCCGATAGAAAATCCCTAGTAATTAAAAACATATTTCGAATATATTGCGTAGATTTAAAAATTACAATTCTTGTTCTCTTACTTCCGGGATTCAAGCGGGACAGGCTCTAATTATGTAATTCCACACAATCTCATTATGATTACGTCTTTTCAAACCGAATACGCCATACTTTTCCCTATATAATACAAGTCAAGTCTGGCATTCAGTTTGGTGATAAATCGTATGTTTGTTGGATTTTTACTGAAAATTATGTGCCACGGATTTTGAGCAATAAAATTCAATTTTTAATGTCATTTATTTGGCAAGTGATTCTATGCCTGTTAAGTACAATGTAATTTTCTCAGTATATACAGTCAGTGTTGCAGATGATTTGAAATTAATGCTGTAACTGATCGAAAAAATGCATATAACATTTTAATCGGCGTTTAACTTTACAAATTTACAATTACCGAAGCATTTTTGTTAAAACAATATTATTAAGACACTCAGTGTGAACATTCCGAAAACAATGCACAATAAATTAAAAGCGTTTTATTGACCTTCTTATTTTTGTTAGTGTTTTAACTGAAATTTGCAATCACATTCACTTTATTAAAAATTACAAAAATACGTAAATTGATGCGATCCTGTTAAACGTCAAACTACATTGAATAAAAAAAATAATGGTCATTAATTTTAAACTGGGGATAAGCTTTACCTGGTCGTAGTGGAACCGGCCATTAGAGAGATAATTTCAACAGTTGTTCTATATAGAATTATTGAAAAATTGTATTCAACGGCGTTATGAAAAACAAGTTAGTGCAAATAATATTTTTTTGTTATATTATACCTAAATACACGATATCAACGAAGCTGTTCAGTTAATATCAAAATCATTTCAAGCAATCTTTGATTTTGCCTATAAAATGTCGATCCACACTCAGATCCCAACAGAACGGAAGAGTTGGTAAACATTGTTGTTTCAATAATTTTTCAAATTTGTGATAACTGAAAAAGACATCATTATTTATTTACAACCATTTTATGAATATCACTGGTGAAAAACAATCTATACATGAACTACATCAAATTTCAAAAATTCAGTGTAAAATTTTAACACAACGGCAGAATAATCCCTACTTATTTGAAAACCAACAATCGAATCCCGCATATACCTTGAAATTGAGATTTTTAAAAGGGGGTATTCTCCAGAAAAAGGACTACAAACGAAATGCGTCGAAAAAAATCGCCCCTTAATCATTCCATTCAAATGACAGGCAGCTGCGAAATAACGAACCACGAAAAATGCAATTATTATTTTATACAGCTTCGGCCGTTCAACAATTGACTTTAAGCTCGGATATATTTTTAAAAAAACGAACGCCGGCGGTTGTCGGCAACAAAGTCTTCAATAATAAAACGCGCCAGCATTTCCCCAAAGCAGCAGGGCATAACACGGGCTTATATTATTATATTAATCCTCTTAGTGTTGAACGAGCTATTTGCTTCCAGCCAGCGCCCTGGTGAAATTTTAATCTTCCGTTATTAGTTACTTTTTGAAGCGCCCGTCCCGATGGGGCGCTTTTCGTTCCGCCAATATCGCCGACGGGAGAAAAATTAATTTTAGTTGCGACGTCGAAAACGTCAAGCCAAAACTGCGAGAAAAAACGGGAAATGTTGAGGTTATGCATTTTAACATAAAATTTTTTAGGGTGAAGTTTTACTTGTGATGATTAATTGATTAATATCAAAGAGGAAGATGTGGACAACCCAAATTTGGGTTGTTTGAGTTTTATTTCTTTTTAATTTTGGTAATTGAAACGTTTTGCGAACATCTGTTCAATTGTCGTTTTGACTATATACGTTCCAATAAAACGGCATTCCTGTTGAAAAGTTACTATCGGAACAGAGAGAGGGTAAATGGTGTGTGGGCGTATTTATTATTCCCACTATCAGTTTTTTAAAGTTTTGGGTTATAATGAGCAATTGATAAACACTGTCAATATATGAAACAGGCAGCATTCAGTGCCAACAAGGCGATCCTTTGAAACGAACTGAAAGGGCTGTTGTTGCTGCTTAGGAAAGTATAAATAATAAACCAAAACATGAATGCATTGTGCCTCTGGACAATTCAATTTGTCTGTCAGAATATGCCATAAAACTCTGCAGTTTATAAATTGTACCATGTTGATTATCCTACGCGATTGTATTGTTAGTTGTTTTCAAGTAATTCAGACAACAATGAAGATGTTTACAAAAACAAAATTTCATTGACATGAAGAATAAATAATTGTTTATAAAAGTTTCTTCTAATTGCTTAGGCTATGAGTGGAGACCGAATTTCATTAGTTATTGCAATAAATGCATTTTTTGCAATTTATTATGTTTTTGCAATATCTGATGTTTTTGCAATTTCTGGTAAAAACGAGATTATTCGACAAAAAAACATGTGCTGCGAAATTATACATAATATTTTTTTTTTTTTTTTTTGTCAAAAACACAATGAACCCCCAACAGATCAAGAAATATGCAGACAAAACATGGATAATAGTATACAACGAAAGTTAAAAGACGGAAAAAGCCTTCCATAATTATCCTGCGGATGCTTTCGCATCAGATCATCCAGAAAATGAGATAATCAAAATTGCTCCCCTAATGACAATTTTTCGAGCATTCGTACCTGTCGCTATACGAGAACTGGAGAAGCATGATATGACACTGTGGGATATTGTAAATATAATAGAAAAAGTTCAATAAAGAATTGCTAGCATTCCAGGAGAAAATGAAGAAAAATTACAAACACAAATCGGCAACAGCTTTAGGCAAAAATGTCGGATACGATCTCTTTCATAATTAAGCGAGAGAGCATTTAGTCAAATATAAGTATTCGCCCATTACTTGCGTTTAAATTAAAGAGTCCTTTTTAATATACAAACATATAGTAAGTGACAGAAGGACAATTTTGCGGGAAAAAAACTTAAGAAATGTACATTATTGTGAATTACAAGTATAATCAACAACTAGGTTAAAAATATTCTTTCTAATTATTATTTACTTTATTTATATATTACTTTCTCCTAGATAGGTAAAACAATACCTATGCAAAAATGCATTTTTATTGTGCAATTTTCCAAATTTTTTGTGCAATTTGTGGCGATTGCAGTGCAATCAAATCTGGTCTCTAGATATGGGTGACATTTGTGAGAAAATGTCTGTCAAATATGAAATGCAATTGTAAATTGTTGTTCGAGGGAAGACATTCATTCATACTTTTAAAATTACCACAGCACTCAAGGCCTTCCACAAATGAGGAAGAACTGTGAATAACAACAGCAAAGTAATCCCTCTGGAGGGGGATTTCACATTATAGGATAAGAATTTGTGGGGATTAATTACTCCATAATAAAAAATTAACAGTTTTGAGTTCTTATTAATGTTTCTATAATCGCACTCAAGATTTTTTATAATTATATCGTAGGTACTTTGAAATACGAATTTATGAACATTAAATTAGAAAAAAACTTATATCTTACGAATACTTTCGATATCGCAAATTTCAAAATTTTTAAGTTGTAATACAGGTATCGTCAATATTTATAAAAAATCCAGAGATTTTTAAACGACATCGTGCAACGTAAAAATTACATCCCCAAATTCAAGCCCTTTCGACAGTGGCGATAATTGTATTTGTGAGACCTCATTCGAAAGGAACTTTAATTTTCTATTCTGATTTTGTGTCTGTGTTTTTTCATTTTTCATTGTAAAATTTAAAATTACAAACAAACAAATTACAAATTTTTAGTTGTTTGTAGCTAATTTAGTCAAGCAAATGGATTTCTTAATTTGACTTGATTTTTGCAATAAAAACAATAACAAATAAAAACAGAAACAAAAATAAAAAACCATGGAATTTCTGAGAGCAGAAAATTAAAATACCTTTCAAATGAGGTATAACAAATTAAACAATTTAGGGGCCGCTACTGTCATTCAAAGAGGGTTGATTTTAGGGATATATTCTTTACGTTGCAGAATATCGTTTCAAAATCTCGAGTGTCTCGAGTGTTTTCATAAATATGCGCAATGACTGAAATACTGGTATTATTCCATTTGGCTGCACCACCTTGTATAGGTAGTAGATAACATCGTATTGAAACGAGGAGAACTGTGGCACCCTGTATATTAGTGTATATGTTTTGTCTTTTGGTTGACAATTAGAAATAAACTGTTTTAGGCGGCCGTCCTACGTTAACCTCAACGTCTTGAAGAGTGCAAATCCAGTTCTTTTTTCATTCCACAGCCAACGCTGCATGGTTGAAAGCACCCCCCAGACAAAGAAGGCGGCGCGAAGGGGTGTAATTACTGCAGAACCGAACAAGGAGGGGGCGGGGGAGGCTGTTCCCTGACAAAGTGCCACTGTCAAATTTTAAGCCCGGGCAAAAGGGTTCCTCCTCGCAGCAGCTCAGACTAATACCGTAATCATTTTGATTGAAATTGTTGTAAAACTTGGGCACGGCGGGGGCGGCGGTCATTTATTCGCCGTTTGCCGCTCGCAATCGCAACCCCCGGTCCTCGGGGATTCGCGTGTTCCGCTACGCCAGCATGCCGCCCTCGATTATACACGGCCTACCTTCTTCGGGCGTTTAATGTAATACACCTCGGGCAATATGAAGGTGTCGAAAATAATTTGCCGGCGGTTTTGATGAATAGGTCTCCCCTGAACGGGAGCCTTTTTCCGATGATGATAATAATAATGATAATAATAATGAAAGCCCTAGCAGCGCCAGTGGGATGAAAAGGTAAATAAATTATTCCTGTCTAAAGTTGGTGCCGGTTTCCTTGGATTAGGGGAGGGCGTTTGCGAAAATTAGAGCGAAAATAGGAACATTGTTGCGCGCTAAGCTGCCAAAAACAATGTGCTTACAGCGTTCCCAAGTTTCAATTCCGAAAACTTGTGATGAAAAACCCAGCCGCAAATTATTTGCCAACAGTGGCGAGTAAGTCTTTCGAGTTCTGTTATTTTTTTTTCAATTTTTCGTCAGTTTCTTATCGAAACTTCGCTCAACAACCGTAAAACGTATGTGGTGTGAAATTAAGTTTGTGATCTATTTAATTTTCATAGCTGTCCAATAGTGGTAGGGCCATGGGCGTATGTCAGTTGGGCCACAAAATTGCTAGCATAGGAATTGAAAGCATGGCTTAGTTGGGCCAAGGCTTATGAGATTATTGTAATTGCATTCAATTATTACTGGACAGAATAATATCCCGTGCATCTTTTTGCCGTGTTTTATTTCATGGTATGAGATATCAACTCTGCTTTACACTAACTAAATCTAACACTAGAACCTACGCAAATCGTTATCAATCAGTTTTCAAACTTGGCAACCGAATCTAGCAAATGTCAAATTATATTATTTCTTATAACTTGAAAGTATGTTTTGGAATTTTTTAAAGGAGATAATGTGGCCAATTTTGTGAAAAAGCGAAAATCTAACAAATGACTGTTTTTTTTAAATTGCAAATAATTTTTTTCTAAATTATAGTTTTTTTAATAGTTTCAAGAAATGCCAGTGAAATCTAGTGTTTTATTATCCACATTTAAACCACCAATTTTGACACAAAATATACTTATTTTGGATGCAACTTTTTGTCAGAATAATAATTGTGGATAATAACCGATTTTCAGATTAAAATAAGTGTTAAGTTTAAGAACCATTTTTCGTTCGTATACAATTGTATGATTAGCTTAATAGGATGTGCTTTAAATGAACAATTATTAATTGCGGAGAAGACTAGCTGGTTACACTTAACAATTCTAGGAAAGGGCTTGGTTTCTATTCACTTTCTATTTGTAAATAGTTTATTTACGGATTTTGAAGAAAAACAATTTTATCGTTCATCGTGGCAGCAATATTTAGCCAGAGATCAGTGGCAGTAGCATAGATCATTGTAACAGTTAAAAACATATCAATCAATCACTCAAACACATATTAAGTTAGCGTATGCTAATAATAGGTATGTTGAAATAATTTTTAACAGAATTGCCGATTTGTTTTTATAAGAATTCTATTTATTTAATGAATAATCAAAAATAAACACAGACTATGTTAAAATCTTCCAAGCGTTTTAACTAACAAATAATTAACTTTTAGTTTGTTACTTTAATAATATAGGTATTGATGGTAGTTGATAATGATCGATACGTCGACTACGAGACTGTGATATAAAATTTTAAAAATAGTAAGGATTTTTATTTCAATTACTTGATAAAAATTTCTTCATGAAGTGCCGAGCGAGGATTCAATTGTTCAAACTACAATGAAAATTAAAACCGCACAGAAATTGTTAAAAAATAACGAGTGGGATTTAAGACAATAAATAAATACAACAGTGCAATAATAACGGAGTGAATATTTGCAGCGATTGATGACAACCAGCGTCAATTTTCTGATTTTTATTCAAAATACGACAAAATCGTTCCAATAAGTGTCAACAGTGCTGTAGGGTGAACGAGCGTAAGTATTTTTTCAGCGATTTAATAACTTTATCCTATTTTTTTACTTAATAATATTGGTAAAATAGGCGGTAATGACGAGATTTATATTGTTAGTAGGAATTATTATTAATTTTAGACTTGACATCTCAAAAATCTTCTAGACACCAAATTTTATTCTGCTCGAAATCTGTACTAATGTTGGGAAATTATTTTTTAAGTACCTTGCCCTAACATTACCAAACACATATTTATTGAAAAAATCGAGACATATAATTCATAAATAAAGTGGAAATCTTAAAAAAGGCGCTCTACTATTAAACAATAGGCAATAAAAATGTCGACCGGGATCAAGTTTTCTTATTCTAATTACAACGCATTACGAAAATTTATTACTTCACTGCAAACCGTTTGATTATAATTACAATGAGTAGATGTAACAGCAATAATTAGCATTTTAGAAACTAAATAATTCACTTCGAGTAAAACTATACCGTATTAATTGCATATGGCTCACATCCCACGTGCTTGAGAGGTTTAACATGCTGCATAACATTGAAAAAAACAATTTAAAAACTTGTTTATTGTAGCCAGCCTTCAATAATGCGGCCCAAAATATCCGAATCAAACTGCATGTTATTATAACAAATTTCACACGAATCTAGAAGCTTTGGCCCACTTTTTCCAATTATTATCTCTCTATTATTCAAGTACTAAACCGTAGTAGCTCTTTTTCCTTATTCTAATCTTGTCGAAGAGTCCGGTGGTCCCATACGTATTCTAATGAATGCCAAACGGCAGAACAAAGCATCCGAGCTGGCGAAAAAGGAGCAGATGAAAACCGAACCCAATTTAATTTCAGGATCGTGTGTCTTTCTGCCAACATCGGCAGCTGCAGACTGCGTCTATTATCGGTCGTTTAACCCGCCGTCGGACGCAATAAGAACGTTTTTATTTTTACTGCATCCAAGACGATTGATTAAAAAATCCCCCCCGGATAACCGATGAGCCAGCTAAGCGACTCAAAAGTGAATTAATTGGACGCGTTATTGCGGCATTAGCTAACTAAGCGATATCTTCAGGTTCGCACAATGCCTTCCAACTTTAAAATAAATTGCACCCGCGAAAGCTGCATTCGTTACGGATTAATGGGGGAAAATGCACTTTGTAATGATGACAACGCTTTGAACGAAACCGGACGATAATTGTGGACGTCGGGAATGTGTATCGCAAGACGTCCGCTTCGTTTAATGAGATTAATGACCAGGGATAACGCTGGATAAATTAAACGAGAAAAATGTTTTTTGTGGCGTCCCAGACCACAGATTGGCAAAATTTTGAGGCGAACCGACCCGTTAAAAAAAAAAATACCTGCGTCTGAACTCAACTACTACAAAATCAATCATGTTTATTCTAAGGTTTAAAACTGAGTAATTTGATGTGACGCTACTAGTTCCAATACAGTAAATAGCAAGAACTGTATGCATGGTTTACTAGAAATATTCGTTTAACTTAGGATGACACATCCTAAGTTGAGCCCACACCCTACAAGGGAACAATTCTAAAAAATGTTAAGAGACAATGTGATGATGATAATAATGTATATCAATTTGCTGAAGATATGTTGTTTTGTAACTCATTAGTAAGCACCCCCACCTCCAAGGATATATGAAATAAACTGAAATATTATATAGACGTCATTAAAATGCCAAAGAAAAATATTAAGGTATTGTGCTGCAGGTGGCGCTTCTATGATGAGCAAGAAAATAGCTAATAAAACGGATAAACATCCAGTAATCCTTCGTGCAAGAAAAATTGGTAGCTATTTGAACAAAGCAATAAGTAGTTATAAAGTATATTATAGATGCTTCAACCTAGTTTGTGAAAAACAAATTGCAGATCAGGTGACAATTTCAAGTAACATTGAAGTTAGATGGCTCTTGAGATGGAACTGCTTAAAATGATTCATGGATGGACTAACAAACCTATAATAAAGTACAGCAGAAGGGATTTTCGCATTCAGATTTCCAGAGGAAGTGTTGAAAAAGCACAAATTTCTCACAAAGATAAGTTTTGAACTGTAAGCGTCTGGAGTGAACGAAATGGAGGTGTGTTAACTGGTAGTTTAAAATGTTAAAGGTTCAGAGAAGTGTTGCAGACTTTAGGTGATATATAATTTCATAATCTGGAAAATTTGACGACGAAAGAGTTAGTCCAAATGTTTGGAGTTGTACGTTAAAAGGATGAACATGAGCAGAACTGTGAGTTGTTTTGTTCGAAACGGATAGCGGTGGATTCGTGAAGGCAAGTTCCACAGAAAATAATTTTCTTGGAGTATTGAAATAAGTATTTGAAATGTATAAAAATTTCGTGAGAATATAATTACTGCTAAATTGAGAAATCATAATGTTGTTCGTTATAATATAACAACGAAAAAAAAAAAGCCGAAAACTCAAAATAATCATAAACATCCTTTGAATTGGAATAAATGTTGAAAACACAATAGGTTCTCCAAATGATGTATCCCACCGATTTTTATTTATTTTTTTTTTTTTTTAATACTAGCGAAAATGTGCTTCCTGACAATATTGCATAAATTAATAAATTATTCGAATTTTCAAAATCTGTTTATTACATATTTAAAAATATTGTTGTGCAAACATATTAGCAGCTAAAATACTGATATTATAAGTTGCTAGAAGAAATTATGCAATCGACACTAAAGCTGTTTTTAAATATTCAATTTTATTTTGGACAGGCTTGATATTTTTCCAACAGTTTTATAGTACTTTCACGGCAATAAATAGATTTTAAACAAAATCAAAGCACAGTATGTAATGTTTTTGAAACAAGCAAATACAAACAGGCACTGCAGTGGTATTTTTTTCTTTTAAATATTGACCTAGTTATCAATTATTAATTAAATTATTTATTTACGAATTCAGTTATTAAAATTTGTAATGCAGTATGGGAACTTAAAAAAGATGTTTCTTACAATACTCCTAAAACGTTATATTTTGGTAAATTTATTCTCAATAAAATTACAGCTGGATTTTCTGGGTGTCGTCGGAGAGAGCAAATAAGCTTTTTATTGTCCAAAAACGTGCTTTATTCTGCTAGAAGGTGTTTGTGAGTTCCTGAGCCTATATTTATATGAAAAATTTAAAAACAGATAAGTAACCAACTACA
>Ga0115844_100120_pt1 | contig 17543 bp, 6 predicted proteins | sample InSIn1gowninarea_FD_83858 | JGI IMG/M metagenome (GOLD analysis project Ga0115844, IMG submission 83858) | reverse complement strand
GTCCTTACCAGTCGCGCCCCCGCAAGGGTCCTTATCAGTCGAGCCCCCTAAAGGGTCCTTATCAGTCGAGCCCCCTAAAGGGTCCTTAACAGTCGAGCCCCTGCCGGTCCTTGCACTCGGAAGCGCAAGACCCTCCGGACCTTTCCTTTCGCACACTTCCACTCACTATGGCTCTTTCTATGCTTTATGGCCCTGCCAGCCAGCCTGTTGTTGCGCGGTGTTGTCCTTAGGCCCTATCCTCCCAGGGAAGTATAGCAATTCTCTTCTGTAGCGGGGTGAAGCAAGGTTGGAAGCATCTGTCCTGATAACACGGAGCAAAGCGTTAGAGCTTCCCCGGCAAATGTGAGAATGTGAAAAATTTAGGCGTAATGTGGCCAATACCTCTATTGTTGTGTCCAGGCCTCCCTATATTGTCAAGTATTCTATTCCAGAGCTCTATTCCAGTCTTCTATCGTCACCTCTATTGGTTCCTTAAAGTGCAAAATGTGTGTATGAACTGAAAGCGTAATGGGCCATCCATTATTACAGGGTGGGTTCGTTCTATCGTCGTCAGTTGGTAACGCGGTTGGTATTTTCATCCTCTCTTTTCTCGTAACCATGTCCTGGGCGAATTGAATAAGTGCACCTCCTAACCAGTTGAATCGTAAATAAACAAGCTGTTGTAGACTTGCTCTCTCGATCCACCTTGACAACACCTCTATTGGCAACATATATAGGTAAGGAGCATAATAACCCGGGTAAGAACCCGGGAAGGAGCATCATATTGATTGGTCCGCCTAACACGGCTAAATAATCCGTCTGTTGTACCGCCCCTCTCCACCTCTCTGCCTATGTGGTAAATGGAACAATCCCTACTACTAACCGGTGCCACTTGCCATAGCTGACTGAAAATGGTTCACACATGGCACGAACACCAACCTCACTAACTGGGCACGTGGGAAGTATAAAAGAGAAAAAAAAGAGAATCAACTCCTGTGCACATCGAACTGGTAACATCGAAAAACACACTTGGAATCAACCCCTGCTTACTTCCTGTGCACATGGTAACGAACTGGTAACATGAACTGGTAACACATGTAGAATCACCTAACTTCAAAAACCCTCCTGGGCAGGGGGAATCACAAAAAGTTAACGCACATAGGACACCACCAGCACCTCCTCCTTCCGTACATGGGAAATATAGAACAGCACGTAGAACAACTCCTTTTGGGTAGGGAAGGGAGGGTATTGAAACAGGTCACGTACAACTCCTTTGAGTTTACGTACAACATCAAGCAGGGCCTGAAAGGGTAAGGGGAGTAGTAACCGTTTTCATAATACCGGTAAGTGAAAGGTATAAGGTGAAAGGGTGCTGACTGAATGCGGGACCGGGGAATGTGATAATGGTATACTGGTATAATTCGGGACTGGGTAATCTGGGGAACGCCTATTCTTTTGTAAGATGTATTATTTTTTTCATCGTTCATTATATAAGTGATACTACAAAAATGGGCTTATCAACTTCTCTCAACAGGTGCCATAATAAGAGTCATATTGTGATTCCCCTTAAATCCATTCGACGATGGTAGTAACTTGTGTTCCTTATACATAAGTGATTCCAAGGTAGAGGGGTAAAAGTGGGGCATATAGTTTATAGAACATGGGGCTTAGATAAGACCTCGATGGGTACAATATATTGATTAGCCTTCGATGTGTACGATAGATTTTCCCTCGATGTAGACCTCGAAAAGTACCTACAGGTTATACCTCCTCGATGTATACGTGAGAGAAATTCAAGTATAGAAGAAAGCTAAGCATTGAGTGCACCAACACTTGGATCGACTACCGGCATCGAAACCTGGCATAGTATCCTGGGATTGAGTACCAGCATGGTAACCTTACATCGACTATGTGCTATTGGCTGATTGGCATTGACCAGTGGGAAATAAGGGTCTCTAAGATGTGAACCTAAATTGATAGAATTTTGAGTGACATCAAAACAATATTTCATGGTTATCTTATATGGGCTTTTCAGGCAGGAAAGAAGAAGGGGAAAAAATGTATCGACGCGGACGCCGTTATATATATAATAACGCGTCATTCGATCGCTAAGGTCATTCAATCGTTCGTTATATATGAGATTATTACGTTTTCTTTCCTTTTAGGTCAACCCTGAGTTAGAGTTCGGGAAGATATGAATGAAAGGCCTATTAAGGGATAGGAATTGAAAACAAGGATGAGCAAACTAACGTTTCCTCACCCTCATATAAATCTTGGGAATTCAGTAGTTCCTAGGCCCCGAATTGAACCCGTGATGGTGTGTATCTTGGAGTGATGACTGATCATGTGTCTAGGACTCAATCCTATTGTTCTCCAAACGTGTGAAAATGTTCTATATACGTTATTTCGATCCTCTTGTTCTCCTGATCCTCTTCTTCGGATTGTTGCCTAGTGGTTCCTTTCACGTAGGATAAATCGAGTATGAGCCTATTGACGGAACCAACCAGTGTCCAGTGTAGATGGGCCAGCGTCCAGCGTGTACAGAAATGCCAGCGACAGTCATTCCAGCGTAAGGGACTTATTTCAAACCTACTCTTGCCTACCCTCCCTCATTTGCCCTACTATTGTTATTGCCTACCATAGCTAACTTCGGTAACCCATCGATTCTTCGATAACTCATCGAAAGCTAACTTCGGTAACCCATTTCTTCTTCGGTAACCCCTAAAAAACCAATTGATGCTGCAGGAAAGGGGAACGGCACTGGGAAAGCTTTTGGGGTAACGGCACGGCTGTTAGGCTGCCTGCTCTCTTTACTTGTGAGCGCTCCACAAGACCAAGGTCCAACGCTCTCCTACAAAGGTATCCAATGCTCCAACCGCTACCTCCTATAAGCCATGTGCTCCTCCGGTCCACCACACCTCCATGAATGCTCCTCAACCGAAGCGTCCTCAAGTCAAGCAAAAGTCTCCGTGTAAGCAACCAAGTGGTTCCATGCTACCTAGGGCTAAGCGCCCGCCTCCCAGATGCCCCAACACTAACTCCTCTCATATAAGTTCACCTCTTAAGCAAGCAACCAAGCGGATAGAAGAGGGCTTAACAAATTTCTATATGCGCCTAATGAAAAATGTAACCATGCCACGTAGGCCTCATAAGGAAGTGTGCCACATAAGCATCAAGTCTTACTCAAGGTCTAGCAATCCACGAGTAAGTTATATCCAATGTGTGTCCACTAAGATACAACCGATCAATCACATCACCAGATATATCAGAACCATTACGGAACCCGTACGAGAATGACCGCTACTAACCCTTGTACGATATGGTGTACTTCCAGTTTTGGCCTTTCAAATGCTTTTGACAAACCAGTATTCTCCTTTCCCTTACGGTCAAGCGGCCTTACGGCACCTTTGGTTGGAGTATTGAACCTAAAACCCTTTACTATATAGTTGCAGGCGGGGGGATTGAGCCCTGGACCATTATTAGGTGCCGGCTGCATCCAAGCAAAGAGCTCTTTATTAAGGGCCGGATCATAATAGCGTACATCTTTGTGGCCGCTGCCTTATATACCTGTACTACATTGATTAGTTCCACTTACGCTTGGTTCACCCTACGAAGTGAGCGATTCACTGTGGCCGAGCAAAGTTAGGGAATACATTGGTGCCAAACGACAGTGAGGTATGACATGGATCTCGCTTAGATAAAGTAAAGTGCCCTAAAGAAGGATAGTTCCCATCTGCCCAAGCAAGTAGTTCAGGTATTATCACTGGGACACGTACCTCGTGCTTGTTGGTGCGCTGGATCCCTTTCTCTCGTCTCAGTAGCTTGGGTGATATGCCCTTGTGCTATTACTTGTGGATCGGACAGTTACTTATATAATAGTATATAGGCAATCATAGAGGGAATGATAAGGAACAGGCGTTACATCTCATTAAACCTCCTACTATCTTCCCACATAACTCCTCTTCAATTTACTTATTGGGTGGGGGGGCTTATGGTCGAGCCCCCTAAAGGGTCCTTATCAGTCGAGCCCCCTGTCGGGTCCTCACACTAAGCAATCAGAAAGAGACTCACCTGAACTGGAAAAGCAATCGTCAAGATACTTTCCTTAACGCAGAGAACCAAAGCAATCCATCTATTACTAGCCTTAATAATAAGAAGATGATGCGAAAGCACGCTCGACCACCGGGATAGGAACTTGGACTTTCATTCGTTTGCCTAACTTATGATCGCACTTGACGGATGAGCTGAGTCGAGGTTATCGAGGGCGAAGCCCACCAAGGAAGAGCTACGGATACAACCTAGGAACGAACTAACCACCTTCTGAGATACTTACCACCTTCTTATCTCATAACTTCTTTGTTTGGAATGAAACAACCTTCGCTACGCTTCGCTTCGATGACAGGAGATAAGAGAAGAGGAGGGGAGTTACGGTCTGGATAAAATAGATTCATAGTATTTAGAAAGATCTGGTTCCGACATTGACCCAATCCAATCTCTCCCCCATCATACTTGTAAGAAGCTACTGGGTTAAGTCTGTAAGTATCTGGTCTTGATTTGACCTAGGGAATGGAAAGATGAATCCAGATGGTTAAGGGATTAATTCAATCTGTTGATATAGTCAATCGGTCTGTAGAGATAAGTAACTAACCCTCTTATTTATGTTAACGCTATATAAGGTCTTTCCTCCATACAGTCTTTTGCTAGATTCTGCGATAAGGTATTTCTTCACGAACAAGAACGATGTGATGTGGTCTTTCTTCCTAATAAGCAGCAGCTCAGAGTCTTTCCCCATAAGTGATAGCAAATGGATGGATTGATTAGACAGTGAGGAAGCAGGCGAAACCGCACCTCACCTTTGACTGGATAGATTGAATTGACAGCTCAGAGTAATTGGACTGCCTAAAGACCGAACCGCCTTCACTTCATTATGGAATTATGAAGATAGAAATAGGAAGATGATCGGTCAAGACATAGCGGAAGGGGGGCAGCTTCCCATATGCGAAAAATCAATATGAGAGGAACAACACAGAGGAAGCCAGGTCCAGCAAGGCCTTCCTTAGCTAATGTGAAGATGCCCTAGCTTTTGATATAGCTCGTGCTAAGTTACTTATGGGCGTTAAGGAAGGGGGGGCTATGCGCTAATACATAGAGGGGCTTACTCCCTTAGGTTGCCTCCACTGTGCTCATCCCATTATCCAGAGTTATGGAGGCTTGGTCTATGGGGTGATATATTCTATTTAGACTATATGACGACTCTAGGAGAGAGTTAGCTCAGATTGGCTTTTCACCCCTACATCTAAATAAAGAAAGGAGCGAAGCCGCTTGTCCCTCCGGGGGGCAAGGACCCGACAGGGGGCTCGACTGATAAGGACCCTTTAGGGGGCTCGACCATAAGCCCCCCCACCCAATAAGTAAATTGAAGAGGAGTTTCTTTACTCGTTATTCCATGCGATTAGCTTTCCGAAGGCATGACAGCATGAGCTAATTATACCTACTGTGCTGGATTGCTTTGTATTTACTGGGCATGAGACGAACTAATGAGAGAGGCTTGTTGTATTGGAATATTGATAAATACCTTGCTTACAATTACCATTAAGCGCGTAATTACATATAGATACTATAAAAAAAGGCTACCCAGACTATCTATATGATATAGTTGGGAGACACCACAGCTCGGCAGTCGCTTGGGAGGCACTATCACTTACGCTAAGCTGCTCCGGCTAGTCATCCGTGGTAAACCCGCTTCTATACTATATAGACTATATGGCCCGTTACCTATCGCTAAGGCCGCTAAGGCGAGGATCATAGGGGATTGACTGATTTTCTGATTGGAGCAAGCTTGGAGCTCTCTAGTATAATAGAATAGATAGAATAAAGTGCGGATAAGAGATGCGGATAAGCAATATGCGGCGGATACCAGATATCCGACTTCTTTTTGAACCCCTGTGTCACGTCTCTTGAACCCCGCTGATTGAACTGTGCTATAAGATTCACTGTGCTAATCAATCATCTGTGCTAATCGTAGCTATAAGGTAAATCGTATGTGCCACTGTGCTACTAACAGGAAGGAGATGAACAAACTAGAGACTTTACCACTGTGTGAAAGCTTATGAACCAACTTATTTAGTTAATAAATTGATTGCTTACTTGACTAAAAGCTAGGGGGTGAGGAAGATGGCTCGCCTTACCATTAGGAAGATAAGGAGGTCGGGGGGTTATCCCTAATTTCATTTAGTTCGTTTTGGGAGCTAGTTATTAGAGCAGAGCTCAGTTCGGTCGGGCAATTCGGGAACTATTAATCTGAAATTGGGTCATCTGTTATCGGGGGTTAGTTAGCTAGCTAGCTGGTTACCCCTACCCTAATATTATGAATATATACTGAATCTATAATATCCTGAATCGGTTCGATATTCTCATATATAATATATAGTCTTTAATCCTATCTCAAGATCGTATCTGTGGAGTGGATCTATATAGTGATCTATTCATCTATTTAGCAATTCAAATAATACCTGGCATACATAGCTAATAATCGACAACAGGCATAGCTCACCGGGCGCATAGCGATTCTGATTGTTCACCAATAAACTAAGTAGTTTAGACCGGGCATAGCATTAGACCTTACCACCTATTACCGTTATACCTTAACTATTATTGGCATCACTTCCAGCATCACTTACCTATTACTTAGCAAATTGAGGTGTCCAAAGCACAGATTCGAATTTCATCCCATCTATTATTACCTCTCAAAGAAAACTTATTGCACTTCGATCATTACCCCACCAGGAAAGGGGCGGGATCCGAGCACAGGACAGGGCAGGACAGGCTGCAGGACAGGCTTCGTTCCGCCTCATGGCCTAGTTACGCCTCATGGCCTAGTTACGCCCCTCATCAAGGGTTTCATTGGTATACGGTACAAGGAAAGGAAAGGATGGGTGCTCTCCCGCTCCATCAGGCTTGTTGGAGTGCCTATTCTTCCCCTTTCCTCTCTTCAAGTAGTTGGAAGGATAGGTACACCCTCACCCCTAAAGGCTTTAAGGTGTTCTTACCCTTCCCTCTCTTAAGGATAAGGATGTGGAAAGGATAGTGACTCCGCCTGCCCCGTTAGGCTAGCTTGGAGTTTTTAGCCTTCCCCTTTAGGCTGGTCAGGAAAGGGGAAAGTTTGATCGAAAGGATAGAGCTCTCTTTTCAATATTAGATAGCACCATTGATGGAATAGTGTGAAAAGGGGTGAACATCCAATCAATGTAATAGAATGAACCTTTTAGTATTCAATTAACCCTTCCTCCTTGGGAAACAGATCCTAACTATTGGGTGGGAAACGTAAGACTCCTTACTCTAAATAGATGCATCCATTCCTAAATAGATGCATGTTTCTCCCGAGTGCCATTTCAGCTTAATGCTCTTATGAGATGAGCGCCCACAAGCAATCTCTCTCTTTTTTATCATCTTAATAGAAAGATGTGTGATTGAACACAAAAGAGAAGTAAATAAACCATTGGAAACTCAAGGTTAGGGCTTGAGCGAGTGAGCGAGCTCAAGGAAGGAAATGGAAAAGTCTATTTGCCAACTACTATCGGGGGGAAAGGAAGGACACATTAATACTAATACAGGCCTACAGGTTCATCCCTAAAGGTTATCCTCTTTCGGTCGAGGGGATAGAGAAAGGCATTAACTACCATGAATTGATGACTGCCGAAGGGGTCAAGGCCAGGAAGCACCATAAATAAGAATGAATTAATCTCCGATCCCATGTCGGTGTTGTCCATTGTTCCACAAGATTATCAGGGACATCTATCCTCTTCCACTTACTCCACGTTCTGGGCATTATTCCATTCTGAAATATCATGCAGCGTTATAAGATTCCGAGAGTGCATCCAAACTGGTCAACTGCTCAATTTGATTTAGAGGTGGCTTCCCCATTATACTGTCTTCCCACAACCGTATGCTCTTTTTCCCGGAATCCACGAGAGATTCTTTTTCATAATAGGCTGCTTTACATAACTTCCATGTTGAGGATCCTTTCTCTTCCGGCAGAGGCTGATCTAAGCATCTGAGTCTAGAACCCTGCAAACCCTAGCCTCTACAGCACAGGCAGTGAAATTCCTACATAACTTGGAATATTAGGAATTGAAACATTCTGTCGTAATACTCAGGCTTCGACCATTGCGGGGGACCTATCCAAAAATCATCCTTGCGTGATGCTGATTACGTTGGTCTAGCTCCTCGGTAATCCTCTAGGTGGACCCATTTTTGAGGGATGTTGACCAAGTTGCGTCAAACAAGCACAGTGGAATACTATATTGCTTCTTTGGAGTGATTGGCAATACGCATAGAAGAGATGACTGGTGAGTTCTTCAAGGAGTTTTTTATACGTGGTATCAAGGAGGAGATCATAGCCCAAGTTTTGATGTCCCACCCCGCTACTTGGTTGGAGGCCTCTCAGCTCACAAAGAAGGCTTAGATGGTGGTAACAACCTAGAACAAACGACCCAATTTTGTTCCACCCAACATAACGTCCTCGTTCCGTCCAACCGTTCGAGTAGCTCTCCCCCCGCCCCCATTCCTCATTCCCCATTTCTTTCACAACTACTGATCTCAAATAGGGGCAAGAGATAAGCCTTCGGTCCTTCTCTTCCACTTCACTTCGACTACCTTATCTCATGGCGCTTGCGCGCTTAGGGGGCCCTCCAATGAGTTGGGCAATAAGCCAAACACTATAGCCACTAAAAGCACTACTTACTATCTCAGATCACGACCAAGTCATAGATGCGAATGAGTGAGCGTTAGCGAAGGCTGATCAAGTCATAGCTTCAAGTCAGAGTCCTGCTCGGAGATCAAGCTGATCTGGACCAAGAGCGACCAAGCTACCTACCTGCTCCCCCAAGCGTACCCGAGCGAGAAATACCCGGAGACGAATGAACAATGTGGGCTGCCGGGTGAAGGATATGGAGGGGCATTTCACATTCAATATTTCCTGCTGCCTCCCGTCGACGAGGAGCGACAAGGTGAAAATCAATGGTTACTGCTTGTTTTCAGCATGGGAGCTTATTACCAAACAACTCTCTGGGAACAATGGAAAAAAGGATATCCCGACACAAAACCATAGGGGGCTGGGCGAGATCCAACGGTGAACAACTAGCCAAACCCGGCTGGAAGTCTGAGGACCTTATGAATAAGGCGAGAGCACTTTCAAACCTGGAGAATCACGCTACTATATCAAAGACGCTGAAACCAAAGAAAGAGCCTACCTTATTATATAGAAAAGGGACTTATATCAATTCAATAGTCCCCTCCCCCTAGCCCGGGTTGTCCCTGTCCATCCTGGTGCCTGGTTCCCTTCAGAGAGCCAGTACCCCCCCCGATGAAGACCCCGACCAGGTGGTACTCTTCACCGTGGTCCCATCTACCATATTCCCTTTGGTCTTATCCAGTATACCTTTTTTGCTATAGACGAAAAACTATATCCGTCTATAGGGACCCGAATGTCCTATCTTGATGGCTACTTACCCAAAGGCAAGTAAGAAGGCAAGCAAGGTTATACCTTTCCTGGCCTTTCTAACCCCGATCTGAAAGGATTGAAAGGTCAAGGATAGCGAATGACGCTGACACGCGAGAGAAGGTCGTGGCTCGTTCCCTCCAGAACAGAGGTTCCTACTCTCGTTCCCATCTCCTCTCGTTCCAAAAAGACATTCTTCATTTTGGGTGAAAGGCCACTGGCTTGTCCTACCTTCCTTGTCTGGTAAGAAGGTAAAGGAGGACAAAAGCGAAGGTGTTGTGTTCATTCTTTCTTATCTCTCTAGTTACCGAAAGCCCTATATCCCCTCAAAGGCTTGCGAGGTGAAAGGGTGCTTGCTTTCACACTCTGCGGGGGAGCACCTAATTGAGTCAATAATCATTTCATTAGACAGGCTAGGCGTAAGGAACGTATTGAAAGCCCCCTCACAACTAAGAGTAAAGGGAAGAGATTTCGGGCGGGTCAATAAAGAGAGGGGCTGTGCCGAATGACTGGCTTTCCTTTTCTAGAGTTATGGTTGGATATCTATAGATGGAATAGTTGTCCTTTTCTTTATTTTAATATATAATAAGAATGCCTAGTTATCTCCTTCGGTTTAGTTAGGCGATCAACGTATTATAAGAATGACTGGGTATTTCCTTCGGTGAAACCCAGTGTACGATCGGAACACTAGAATTGAAGTGGTGAAAACCCTCAAAGAGATAAATAGTCCACGGCACTTAGGCAATTAATCATTGACAAATGACCTTTCATGCTCTTGAAATAGAGATACCAATCAGGCTTTAAGCCATGGATCAAGTGTCGTTAATATCAAGGAGATGTTTTCACAATCATATCGTTGATGTGAAAGACATGATTGTGATCATTGGGAAGGAGGATTTTCCCCCGATGTATCCTTATAAATACCTGGCAAGTCCCTATGGTAGCTGCCCATAGCCAACAAAGGTTCTCCCCGAAGGCAGGCATTCCCCTAGCATCCCCACCTTCCTCCGGCATATGGCACCAAGATGAGCAAGCATTCATTTCCATCGCTGCCCGGGACAGAGCACGGAAGCAACGTTCTTGCATGTATTACGCATGGCGTATAGCTAGCGTTCGTTCAAGATCCTCTATACACCCCTATTGGATTGGCCAATCGTTATATGACTGCCCGAATGAGAGGATGTTAGTTCGCTGCTATCGCTCACTGGCCGGCCCTATCGGTCGATAAATGGATGCATCTTCGCTGGTCCATATGGATGTCAAATGCCGCAAAGCTTTCCTATTACATACGTAATATCGGTGTCCATCTTTCATCATCTTTCGATCAATCGGTAGCGTATCATGGTCATCGGCATCCTCATCTATTGAAGCCCATATTGTAGACGTGATATGACCCGATACTTTCAACGGCGTTGAACCCGATACCATTCCGTCCGATTGATTCGAGACCATTCTGATCCGATACTGACTTGAAACGGCATCATATTAATAACGTAATATAATATGCATTGATGGCATTGAACCGAATCACGACTAATCGATCGGGTCACCTGAATACAATCATTGATTTAGGTACCGGATGGGATGATTGATTGAGGTTGAACCTGGGAAGCATTAATGAACCGATCATGTATGCGGCTTTACCTATACTTAATGGTGGGTGCTAGATTGACAGCTGGGCACCATTTTTGTTGAACCAATTCAACATAGACTGCAGGGAAGCACAGACCAAGAATTCAAAGTTTCATTATAGCTCTGGTTATGAATTTTGATTGCTCTGGACGCATGGCATCGACCAAAGTGCTAGATGTTTCCAGCACCAAAAAGGCCGAAGTTTGTCACACCGAGATATGGAGGATTCTAGCACAACACATATAAGAAAACACAGTAAGGGATTAACGTTTTGTTCTATGTATGGCTGGAGGAGATGCGCTACACCATCAAGCAGGTACCGCACATTCCACTGCAGGTAGTGGAAACATATGGGCCAATGACAAACTTCAAGGTGACCATACATCATTTCAATGGATAGTAGGGTATTAGGGATCCTGGCCTGGGTTTGAAGCCTGCCTGGGGTGCCTTTTCCTAGGATGACTGAGCTTGGGGTGCTCGGATGCTCGGGGGTCAGCCTAGAGTGCGAGATAGGAGTGCGGACGGGTTACATATAAGTGCCCTGTGTGAGTGTCGTTTGTCAGAGTGTAGGTGTTGACGTAGTGTGCATGGTAGAGTTTATACGGAGCTGCAGTTGATTGAAGTGGTACAGAGCTGCTGAGTGGATGGGTTGGTACGGGGCTGCTAAGTGGTAAAGTGAGTTGGTGCAGAGGCCTAACTAAGTAGATAAGGTTTTTTGTTTTCTCCTTAGGGACCTTGCCGAAGAGGAATAAAAAAGCCAAGGAGATAAGAACCTTGTGTACACGGGTTCAAAGTAGCAGTCATAGGCAAGGCCTTTCCTTGCACGTGTCTGGTCATCAGAGGGTTCGGGAAAGGCGGAATTTCTACCAGTGAGTGGAGTGGGCTCCTCCTCCCCCTCCGCTTCAATCTATATATATAATGCTATATATCATATATTTGAGAAATAATCTATATAGAAATCTTTTTAGGGGAATAAAAGCAATACCTTAATGCTTATGATAGATGAGAAATACGTATAGATCTAATTCTCCTTCGACCAGTATGAATGATATGTTTTATATGAATGAGATTACTCATTTATTTCTTTCTAAACATGCTCTTCTTTATGAATGCTATTTTTCATTCTCTTTCTGAATTCAACTCCGTATTATTAATGCGAAGAGAAAAGAATAGCTGGAATTCAGAGATAGAGGTGGCTTCTTTAGCAGGTTTGAATGAGAATTCTTGTCTCTTTCTCTACCTTCCTAATCATGGGAAGGGCGACAATATCTATTTTTTAAGGCCTTATAGAACTTACCTGGCCCCTACTTTACATACTCCTTCCTCATATTCCACTTCTTTTCAGGCCAAGACCATGCAGACAAAAGCAATACAACTACCTCGCAGAAAGCAGGAGAACGGAACAGAAAAACACCGTCATTACATACGAGCCCCTGGTCATCAGAAAGCGCAGGGGAGAGAACCTTGACTTTGACACCTAGACTACCTACCAGGAATCCTTTTTATTAATCCGGAATACCATAAAGGTGCGAAGCCGCTTGTCCCTCCGGGGGGCAAGGCCCGGTAGGGGCTCGACTGATAAGGACCTTTAGGTGCTCGACCATAAGGACCTTTAGGTGCTCGACTGATAAGGACCTTTAGGTGCTCGACCAAAAGGGCCGCCATCAGAGGATGCGCAAGCAGGCTCGACCATAAGCCCCCCACCCAATAAGTAAACCCTAACCTTTAGGTGCTCGACCACCGCCTTTTAGTTACTTATTTGCCCCTCAAATAAGTCAAAAAAAAAAGAAGTAAATTGAATGCGTTAGCATGCTCGACTGTTAAGGCCGCCATCACCTTTAGGTGCTCGACTGTTAAGGCCGCCATCGAGAGGAGAGGAGAGGAAAGATGGGTGGAGAAATATGGGTGGGTAAAGCCAGCCACCGAAGGTCGTGGGTGAAGGTCTGGTGGGGCCGGTCTGGTTGGAATATGATCTGTAATTACTAGCAGGAAGGATTTTGTATACTACTGTCCTCACTTGACCGAAGGGCTAAAGGAGATGTGACTGGAAAGAGAGTTGACAAGCCATCACTGGCTGGAAAGAGAGTGATTATCAGTGGGCCATAAACAGGAAAGAGATTCTTTTCGGGCCTGCGCTGGTGACCGAAGATAAGGGAGCAGGGGTGTTGCCTGTCTTCCTATCTTATCTGTTGGCAGTAAAGTGACATTCATGACTGGAAGAAATGCCTAATTCAATATATAATAGCAGATTGGATTCGATACCGTAATGACATATATAATATATGCACTCCTCTCATTCATTACAGAGATAGGACAATCAATCTGTCATTCCTTCTCGAATCATGAGGGATATTGTCATTCAATCGATTCTATTCATTGTGGAATCGATCCATCCATGCATCAAGAATCCGGCTCCTCTATTGGCAAGAAGGAAGAAGTCACCTGAAGCAGCGATCTAACCAACTTATAAGGAGGAACTTCTTCAATTCTCGAGTTTGTTAGAATGCCAGCCTTCATTCATGCCAGCCAGATGAGATGAACGGATTGATGAAGCCCCAAACTGAGAAAATGGGAGTCAGTCAGCCCAGCCAGATGAGATTGATTGATGAGCCATTGAGCGATGAAGAATGCCCAGAAATCATGCGATTGATTCAACCAGCCTTCATCAATTGATGATTGAGCCATCGAGCAATTGATTCAGCCAGCCAGATGAGATTGATTGATGAGCCATTCATTGTGAGTCGGGTAAAGCTTTGACGAGGGAGGGGGAAAACTGATATCATCATTGGGATAACCTACGATATCTCTATCATTAGGTATATCTATGAAAGGAGAGGAGGGGGCGACCCCACCCAGCTCATTGCCGAGAAAGAATAGGGGAGAGGGGCGAGGGACGTTAAGTGACTCTAAAGACCTAAGAAGGGCGAGGTACGGACTCTAAAGACCTCAAATTTGAAATGAAATTGATCACTTATTGGCGTTGCTGGTCGAGGGTTGTGTATATACTTTCAAATTCTCTTTCTTTGTATACGATATTATGATTGATGATTCGAGCGATAGGAGTGATCAATAGGCTATTTCCCTATTCAAGTAGTGAAAAAAAGATTCATGGGTCTTTCTTTCCCACCCTAGACTGGTTTAGAGACATAACCCAAAAGACACAGTATGTTTCTCATTCTTAGTTACAGTAGGTCTCCCCTGCACTTTTGATTTCTTGCTGAGTCTTACGCTTCCCCCAAAAATAGCGATCGAACCACCTCACGAGAAGCCATGAGTCATTAGCCTGAAGCCAAGAGCCTGTAACCAAGGGCCTTAGCCTTTCACCTTGAGCCTCACCTTTAGCCTTCTTCATCACCAGCCAAGCCAAGCAGAAAGAATCAGCCAGAAGCCTTTACCCTTTAGCCAGGCCCACCACAAGCCATCAGCCACAAGCCAACAGCCAAGCATACCACACTAGAACATACCACACATTACTATTTCATACTAATCGCTCTTATATCAATTCACAATTTGAGGGTCATACGCACGCCATAGGATGATCGCAAGAGCATGCAACAGACAGTGGCTGTACGAACCGTTACCCATAAGCCTAGAAAGAAAACTCAGGGAAGGGCTGGAGCCAGTCAACAGAAGCCTAGAACTCTTCCACCAAGCCCGCCAAGTACAACAACACCTACGGCACTAGAACTAATCTAACCAGGGGCTAGATAGAAACATTCAGGAAGGTCAGGTAGTGCCCAGCGTGAGGTGATCCTTAGAAATAAGTCCCCCAACTCCAAAGCCCTGCTTAGTGATTGCTTGCTGGCCGACTGCGGGAAAACATCCCCAATACAAACACCCTGTTGCCCACACCATACACGAGAGAGAAGGCCCACATCACCACATACCCGAGAGAGAAGAGAAATAACCCATGTTCCAACCAGAGGACATTGAGAGCCATGTTGTTTCCACATGAGCATATTGATTGAGATATGTTATCAACAGACGAGATTGAGCCATGCTTGTTTACTTACGAGCATATCGAGCCATGTTACTAACAGATGAGAGAAGAGATGTCCGCCCAGTCCGCGTAAGGCACCTGCTCAGTCCACCAAGTCTGCCTAGTCCGCGTAACGAACCTGCCAAGTCCACGTGCAAGCCCACCGAGTATAAAACAGGGCCCGGGCGTTGCAGGACGGACACAAGGCTTTCATTTATTTATGGGTGGCTCATTAAGACAATTCTGGTACACTCCGAATCATCTCATATATAATGAAAGTGACCGCACCTAGACAGACTTTATGGGACCTTTTCATTGAATGGATCCTCTTATGCTTACCATATGAAGCACCACCTACCAGGTTGGGGGCAGGCACTCAGTTTGGTTGGGACAGATTTTGGAAAAACTTATCAATGTGGTTTCTTTATTACGCAAAACCTACGGTTGAGGGGGGGCCGAGGCATTCCTCATTGGGGGAATGAAAGAGAGGTTATTTTCTAGGTGCCGTAAGGCCTAAAGACCATAAGGGTGCATAAGCAGGCTCGACCATAAGGTGCCATAAGGCCTAAAGACCATAAGCCCCCCCACCCAATAAGTAAATTGAAATTATAGCAGTAATTACACCAGAAAATGCATATATTATATATGTAATGAGATATATCGAAAACATGATCGAATAATATCGTATACAAAGATATATCTAATGAGAAAGGTTTGTTTCTCACCCTCTGTGAGATTAAGACATTTGGCGTGGCGAATTGTAGATAGAGTAGACAAACAAAAAAGCAGCGTGTAGCGCCGGTTAGCGCATCTGTTTTGGAGGCAGAGCCAGCTTCGAATCCTGTCACCTTCGCATCGATTGATTTCGGTAACTAGAGAGATAATAAAGAGAAGACATAACTCCATAACACTTACTTTAGCCCATCAAGAAAAGTCGTTAGGAGAATACGGGTGAAAAATAGCAGGCATGGTAAGGCCCTTTCACGTGCTAGCCTATTTTCTTCGATGGCGGCCCGATGGTGAAGTAAAGAGAAAATACCTTTCAGGGGTCTGAAAGTGATGCCTGGGCCCCCAAAAAAGAGCGATTTTCTTGCTCAAAACTATGGTGCGAAGCCGCTTGTCCCTCCGGGGGCATGGAATTATGCTGTTTGAAATAACCGAGATCCTATCCAAGTGTCCCAGCTGATCCCAGGAGCCAAGCCAAGTATCCCAACCGAGTATCCAAGCGGAGTATCCCATCAAGCTATGACTGTCATCAAGTGGATCGAAACCTGTAATCGAGTGCATAATCATCAACACCTGGTAATAAGCGAGACCTTCACGACAAGAGCGAATTACTACTGCTCGTTATATATGATTCACCCCTTTAGGGTCATACACCATACTGAGCCATACTATATGCACATAAGCAAATTACATTGCCTGCCCAGTCATAGCCGTACATACATACATAAGCTCTAGTCATTGCCATAGAGAATGCCATAGAGCATATTGATTAAGACATGTTACTGCCATAAGCCTTCAGCCAAGCCCAACAGAAAGAAGACAGAAGTTCATTTGACTTATTGGGTGGGGGGGCTTATGGTCGAGCCTGCTTACGCATCCTCAGCCAGAAGACTTTCACCTCTAGCCAAAAGCCATTCACCAGGAGACATGACCCATTCACCAGTAACCATAAGCCTTCAGCCTTCAGTCAAAAGCCTGTAACCCAGGGCCTTAGCCTGTAATCTTGAACCTCACCAAGTCCAACAAGTCCATCAAGTCCAACACGGACGGCTAGAACTAAAATATCCTAACCTATACTGGCAAACGTCATCACACACATTATGATTTACTACAGCTTGTTATATACGCTGATTCACCTTCGTGTTCATTGATCAGTTTAGAACTGAAAACATAGCGCTGCTAGACCCACTCAATTCTCCCTCCTCGACCCACTGATCGAACCAATCTCAACAGCATCACGCTCTATCTGCTAGCACCAGGTCCCCACCATAGAATAGAGTCTCGGTCGCACACTCCAGCTGAAAGAAAGAAGAAGAGATGCACTTTGATAGAGATAGGTAGGTTGTTCGCTAGTTGGGTAGGTAGGGTAGAATTGATAACTGATACGCCGGGTTCTCTTGGAAGGTAAGGAGAGATTGAAAGGCCAAAAGGTAGGAGGGAGAGGTAGGAGATGGCATAATGACATATATAATATCTGTCATAATGACATATAGAATTCCTCTCCTGTTAGTCGAGCGATGGCGGCCTTATTAGTCGAGCGTTCGTACCTCTCCCATAGGTCGAGAGTTCGACAGGCTCACCCTCACACTGAAATAGGGGCATGATGGCGGCCCTCTCCTCTCGATGGCGGCCTTAACAGTCGAGCACCTAAAGGTTAGGGTTTACTTATTGCCCCTCTCAAATAAGTAACCAAAACAGTCGAGCCTGCTTGCGCATTCAATTTACTTA
>Ga0115844_100119_pt1 | contig 17549 bp, 9 predicted proteins | sample InSIn1gowninarea_FD_83858 | JGI IMG/M metagenome (GOLD analysis project Ga0115844, IMG submission 83858) | reverse complement strand
AGTTCTTACAACTCTACTTTTTGAGGAAAGTGATAAGGGAATAATGATCAGTGCATTTCTACATAGCAAAGGAGGAGGAGAGATGGAGCTGGCGGAGAGCAGGAATGATTATTCAGAAGTTAAGAGAATTAAAGTGAGATTGGAGGAATTAGAAGTCCTTTCTCTTCAGAGAAAAATCAAGGATGCAAAAGCATTGATGCTAGCACAAATGAATAAGAAAAACAAGGCTGAAAATTTCAAAAACGCTTCTGAGATCAAGCCTCTAAACCTTAATCTTAAGGCAGGTGAAGCAGTGTATGATCCTTTCACTTGGCGTTGGACTCAATCTCAAAATTATTATGATACGAAGGCGAAGGTTGCTGAAGACAACATTGATGCGAACAAAGAGGAAGATGCAGCCAAAGTAGAGGAAGCCATAGCAATAGAAACTGCTGAGGATGATGGAAAGCTTGTCGACACTGATGCTCCTATATCAGAATATGCAAAGGTGTATTCTTTGCATGATTTTGAACTTCCAATTTCACTTGTTGGAATGCAGAAGTATGGGGTTGCTCAAGGGGCCCCTTTAACTTTTATGGTTAGAAAGCAGAATATTGAGTCAACTTGTGGAGTACAAGTTCCTAGCAATGATGGAAGGAGGCATAGTATGACATTAACTGTGAATGATTATAAGCGTAGAAGAGGCCCACTATGAAAATAAATAATGATATCTTCTCTGCTTGTTGGTTTCCACATTTATTTTTTATATTAAAGATTCAGAAATTTCCTTTTTGGATTGCCAGAAACATATGCAGAAAAGCCTTAAAGTCAACATTTTTGTAGATTTTTTCAAATTCTATATGTAGCGTGCCATTATAGGCACTTTAAAACATAATTGCAATAACCTAGTCAACCAAGGATTGTCTTTTAATAGTAGCAACATCATGGATTGTTGGCAGGCATGAAATCAACAATGTGTTAGAAATATAGGCTGTATTTTCTTGACATCTAAAGTTCAAGGGTGTTTTTTTGTCTCAACCCTTCTGCTAATAAATGGTATAGAATGTTCCAAAAGGATTCCTTTCCTCTAAGTAATGCTATTCCAGTACAAATTATCGTGCAGTTGGTGAAACATGGCATTTTATGTTGTCTAAGATTGATGTTGAGTGATGCATTTTTCTAAACTATTGCTGAAACATGTAGTGTTTTTCAGATTCATGTAATAAATGCTATGTTTTATTAATTTCTATTGTTGTAGTGTAGTTTTCTTAAATGATTTTAGACTTCTGGTTGTTTTGTTCTGCTTAGTTTTTTATTCTTGCTTTTGATTGATTACAATTCTATCTAATAAGCAACTACCTTTTACATGGTAAAAAATTTTGGCTGAATCGAGGAAAACATTCGAAAATCTAGAAGAAATTTGGTCCGGCCAAATAATTTAGTTCAGTTGGGAATCGTATAGTCAATCTGTTGTTTGTCCAAAACTGAACCAAACCAAATCCAATTTTAACCCAAAAAAATCATCTTCCCAAGAAACGCTAAAGAATTCTTAAGAAAATGCATTTTAACTTTCAAGCCACAAGTGGATATGTTATTTTCCCATTTCTTCTCCCTGTCCCGCTAATGCCTATCACTAATTCCTTATTTAGGAGCTAGCCATGGGAGACTTCAGGAGATTATGCTGCTGCTGATGCCTAGAGAGGTTTGTCTATTGTTTTCATGTGTGAAGTCTTGAGGAGACTGCATTTGTAGTTGGGACACTATTGCCTGCACCTTAACGGATTTCTTAGACCTTCATAAACAAAGTTACACTCAAATGAAGCATGCCAACCGAGTCAACATACTAAATAAGTAGTTTCCACTAGGTATTTATTCATATATTCTCTGTTTGCTATGTGCTTATTTAATTTTTATTTTTCAACTTGAAAGGGTGTACCTAATGTATGTGCATATCCTTCTTACTTCCAGAACACCTAGAAAAAGTTACATGACTTGCATTATCAAAAGTAGAATCACAACACATGCAAACAAATACATACACCCACCAAGAACAAGAAAATAGTGTGATGGCTATCAACTTTTAAAAATCAAACTTGTAATAATCTCAATAATAAATCTAATGTTCTTTAGAGAAGACCTGCTACTCTAGTTTTTGCTGGGTTTCATACAATTTATAGTGTATGATAAGGAAATACATTTCTTGAAGGGATTGCATCAGAAGGCTAACAAACCTTTGAGAATTTTTGTAGGGGTTTATGTTATCTAATCATTAAAATTTTTGATAAAATTAGTCTGGACTATCCACTTACCTATTTTTTTTCAAAAAATTTGAAGAATTGCATGTTATTGCTTTAATAATATGTATACTCCTGAATTTTCTGAACTATAGTTTTGTGGGTCAATTGTTTTCTGTATTGTATGGTATCCACATTTCAATTCAGATTCTATCTTGATAACTATCATTTCTTAGTACGCTTTTATGAGTATAATGCATTGTAAGTGTTCTTTCTCTTCTTACATTGGACAAGAGAATACGACTATCTTTGACAACGTGAAGTTGTTGAAGATGCAAAAATTCCCTTTCTTTACATGAGCCAACTTGACCTTCAATAGGAATGTTTCTGATCACAATGAGAAGTTTCATGTTTCTTTAGAGAGCCTCCCGAAATGCTTATGTAATTCCTGCATTATTTTGGTTGATTCCTTGTTGAGGAATCTTTCAGACTCATCATGGTTTTGTGGTCCAATCAGAACCTTTTCAATAATCACCTTCATGGACTATACTATTCATACACAAACCCTATAAAAACTGTCAAGCCAGTAGGGCTTGGGCCCCTGCCACCACCACCACCTCCTCCTCCTCTTCCTCCACCACCTCACCCCCAAACTCCCCCATTATCCCACTCCTTCTTCTCGTACTACTCCTCTACCTCCACCCCCCATCCTCCTCCCCCTCTCCTCCTCCTCCACCTCTTCTATCACTAACCCCCTCATCCTCCTTTTCCTCCTCCTCCACCTCCTTCGCCTCCCATCACTCCTCCTCCTTTGCTATGTAGAAATGCACTGATCATTATTCCCTTATCACTTTCCTCAAAAAGTAGAGTTGTAAGAACTTTAATCATCCTACTATAAGTACATTCGTGAAAGGTTCCTCTCTATGAGATATTAAAACAACCCTATATGTATCACGATGGATATGTACATTAATGTTGTGGAGTTTCCGGTTGCAATCTCTAAGTTACAAATTTCTACACATCCACATTTGATTGAACCTTTGAGAATGTTCTCTTAAGCTTAATATTGTCTTTCTTCTATTGATCAAGAAGTACCAAGAGTTGATTTTACACTCCCATTATGTATTTACACTAGATTTAATTTTGTTGTCAATCCCATTAACCTTCTTATTAGAGTGATAATTTGTTAATTTTTTTTTCCAACATGCATACAATGAGGTGTACTGCATTTGTGCATTTCCTTCACCAATTCTTACCGTAGTTCCATCTAGATTGGAATATAATTTGTGCCTCTTATCTACTTTAGTTATAACTAATAAGATGTTTATTTCCTCAAGGAAACCTGTAGGTTCCAAAATATGCATGTTCAATTAATAACACATATTTCTATTAAATATTTGAATAATAACCTGGTAAGGTTTAGGTCCCTCCAATAGTGTGTATTTGGAGGATTTTCCTACTATGGGTGAATTAAATTACTCATCCAAAACCATATCAAAAATTAATTGCATCATTACATGTACATGCACCAGTCATCACAATAATAAAATTACATAGACTCATACTTCATACCAAGTCCTGTCTTTCATGAGTAAAATTTTTAGAATTTGTTTTAGGTTGGAACCCACTTAATTAACCATCAATGTCTTTATGTCCATATATATAATTTTATTTGAAATCTTTCTTTGTGTTGTCCATGATCTATGGAAATTGTACTTGTCATTTTATCTTTTCCATTTTCCAATTACCTCATAAGAGTTCAACATTTCTTCCATTACAATCTCTTATAAGTATCATATACATTCTAGTTAAGGTATTTCCTTACATGGCAATCATGCAACTCATAATTTTAATCTTAATATGTGTAAAGTAATATGTCGATGGTATGGTAGAATAGACCTATTGGTACAAAATTACACATAGTATTCAACTTTCTTTATTCCCCATTACTCTTTTCAACACTCCCATGTCTATCTATTCTCCATGATGAACACATCACTAGAATTTCTCATCCAAACTTTGAATCCAATAATCATACAATACAATTTGTTCATTTATCAAGTTCAAATATGAGAAAGGTCTATCATGTAAAGTATTTTAAACCACTTTTACCTCATGGCTCATGGTATATAATCCTTGTGCCCTCATAAGAGGATTTAACGATAACTTAAGTTTCGGGGAACATATAATCAAATAAAAAATTCACCTTCTACATAATTTACAACACTTAATAATTAGGAAAAATATAATAGTCACCAATCTTTCATTTCTACTTATGGAATTTAATTAACATGTGAATTGTTATTATTTCGTATATTACTTTTAATTCTACCAAAAAATATAGCCACAACAGATAGTGTATAAAGTCAACAACTCTCACAAAATTTAATGGATGCATCCTATCTCCTAGATCTTTGAAGGAGATCATTCCACAGATGCACATCACCAATCATTCCAAGCATTCCATTATGAGTGGAGAAAATTTCATGTCTCCAGATACATCAGATTGTATTGCTAATCTAACCAAAACATTTTGCTATTTTTTTTCATTGGGTGTTTAGATGGTTAAGTTAGTTTTGAACTGATTCGATTAACATCCTTCCTCAATTCATTATTTAAATTTGGTGGCCTATGTCTTCGAGAATTCCACAAATTAATAAAAAACCTTAACAGACCAAATTTCCTAATAGCACAAACCTAGTTCAATAATTTAAACCTAATTATGAATGGATTTCAGTGAAACTCCTTCCTCAATTCATTATTTAAATTTAAATACGGTAGGAAACATCTTCAACAATTAACAGTAGAAAACCATCAATCCTCTTAACCCAAACCATGTACAATAAAATTGAAGAATATTTTAAAAGAGGGATAGAAGGCTCACTTATGTGGTGATTATGTAATTAAAAATGCTTATTCTGTCTCCCATATGATGCACCAGAATGGCTTCAGGAAAAAATTCATTGGTCATACCCCTCAAATTAATTCATAAGTTGTCATGGTTTCTCTCTGTGACTAAGAATGAGGAGAATATTTATGAAAGAAAGGAGAGTTGGCAAGAATTTAAAGTGAAGTGAGCTAGTATACCTTAAACCATACTAGAAACACCAAATAGAAAAATCATGGGAATTTCCTCATATGAGCAAGCCATCATAGAAAAGGCTATGCGAGAGTCACCATTGTGAGAATAGACAACACTTACATCGAGCCTCTTCTAGATTGTGAGTCTCCACACATGACTCAACCTCACCCATTAGGACTCCAGATGTTTGACAATGCCTCGCTCTCCTCTTTCAAGCTAGAAATTTTTGTGACGATGGGCTCAGGGACATTTCTCAGCCTCCCTTACTAAATGACCACAACACCTTACGATATCTCACTCTATGGAAGAATTCAAAGGAAATTTAAAGAAAAATACCTCCAATACAGTTTTAGCGCTGAAAAGGATGAAATTTGATAGCAATGTATGGGTATGAGGAGTATTTATATCACAAAATTGCTAATTGAATAGACACCATGTAACCTCCACACAAGGAGAAAATAAGACATGAGAAGATAAGATGAGTGATATTTTCCCAGTGTGACTTGTCCATGTGCAAGTAAGGATAAGTGTTATCCAAATTACATGAGAAGGCACGAGAATAACCACCCGCAACAAGTTGCCATTTTCTTTCTACAAGTATGGTAGCTTCACTCGCTTGCCTACCTTTGGGATAGTTGTTAGTGGCCTGAAGAACACCTCACATTCTTATTACCTTTTCAACCAGAAAGAAACTAATAATTTCATAATACCTTTACTAGTATTAGGATTACCCGAGATGAATAAGGTTATTATTTTAAGGATGGAATGTAATTTGAATGCTTTAAGGTATTGAATATGCTCTTTATCCTTATTTGAGAAGTGAGTAATAACAATTTGATACTTTGGCATGGCATGTTCAAACAAGTTTATTTTTCTCAAATAATGTAGATATTGACATTTTTCTCCCTGGCACCAAGATAAGATAACCATTATCCCACACAAAATTATTTTAAATTCCCCAGATCGGCGAATAGGGCCAAGAAAAAGGTGGTATTGGGGACTAAAAAGGAAACAACAACCCTCAATGGGATCTTATCCATCAACCTACTTGGGAAGGTGTCTATTTAGCTTTAAATGTACCAATAAAAAGAACCATTCCTAAAGCTGTGAAAACCCAACATCATCGCTCATAGTAAACTATTATAAGGTTGGTGTAGATACACACAATCACTTAACCCATGATTACATAAAATAAAGCAGGTGGAAGTGATTTTATCCATGTTGTGATTCTATCACCCATGAATTGGATTTGATGTATTTGGAAGGTATTTATTTTTATTTAGTAGAAAAGGAACAACTCCCTTCATTAATAAAATCCTTTGATAGTTTATTTTAGTATTATTCATTCTCTCTATATTTTTTTCATGGTCACGATTTACCTTTAGCAGTTATAACTTCTTTTATAACATTAGAGATTTGTCGTTTCCTGTTTAAGAAATAATCATGATGCTATGGTTCTCTAAAATTGATAAGTGCTCACCACAGATAAGTAAAAACGATCATCTCAACTCGTCATCTGACACCATGTTGTTGTGCCTTTAATCCAATATATACCTTTCAAATATATTAACAAAAAGATATACAACACCTATCCATCGATCTTCGTATCATTTATATGGCAGATTGGGTCCTAAATTCCCTATTCACAATCCTTAGAAATTAAAAATTGAAATCACCATATTTGCTTCATGCGCATTCGTGGCTTTAGCATTGCACGAGATGTCCAAGGATTTAAACCTCTGGGAATTCATAACATGGTAGCAAAGGTTCCGAGCATCTAAAATGGAATCATCGGAATGTCACATTTCTTGTGGCGTACCTTTTTCATTACAGTTTTGTAGGGCTTCTCAGCACTTGAGCCAGTGGCCATGAATGTAGCTTGCACTCATTAAGATAATTGAGGATCTTATGTTAAGCATAGAATACAGTTAATTCATTTTAATCACATTAAGCAGCCGGTTTGACTTAAGTGATGTCAAGCTTTGGATGATCCCAAATTACAATTTTATACTTATGGCAAGACCATGTATTTGCATAAATATTCAAAATTACAATTTTTCATTAACCCAATGTATGGTTCAATTAGTCATACCTTCTTGTTCTAAAATATCCAAGTTCGTACCAAGTGAATAGTAGCGGTTACTGGGGTTTTATTTGTAAATATATCTCAACAAATTCCTAAAAGCAATTCCACCAATTGTCTTCAATTTCTGAACCTCCCAATTTACCATGATTCTCCTTTCTACTTTGTTTGTAACAAAAATTTCAATATTTGAGTTATGTAGAGAGGGATTTATAATTTTAACAAAACCTTTACTTTTTGGAAACTTATTAATTGTACATATATTAATGTCTATAGACTTATGCTCTAAGTCTCATTTTTTTAACAATCCTATTATGTCTAAAACTAATGAAATTAAACCATGAGTGTGTATACTAAATTCTATGCATGCACAAGGAATATGCTGAGCTAGATTCCATGTGTAATAGGGTAGATCCTACTACTATGCATAAGGTGGGGCAGAATCTAGGATTTTGGTTTGCATATGTTTGTCACAGGTTTTTTTGTTTGTTTGTTTTTTTTTCTTTCTTTCATCATAACGATGTTATAAGAAGAATGCAAACGACTGAGGTTATTTAAATTCCTAATTTAGGACCTAAATCTCATTAATACCCTACATAGGTGGGTTGGGCCCTAGGCTGCAATATTTCAACTTAGAGCTCTCGTACCATTTGTCACATACCTCCATCCAATATTAAAACCCCATATTATGTTCCTTCTATAAATTTAACTTGGCTTAAACTTATATGAAATAGTTTTCATATGCGTCCATATATAATCATCCCATAGACAAAGTCAATACCCACAATTCTACTCATGCATAAATCACATGACAGTGTAAGGTATCAATGATGATCATTCGCAATCCTACATTCAAGTTTGTTCCTCTAAGGATTTAACACAAGCATTAGTGGAGACGATGTCATAAATACATTGTAGTTAACTTTTCCATATAAAATGTTCATAGTCCTATTGGGATACCTTATGCAATATTAACCATAGTGAATAAATAGTTAAGATTACATTTAGTAGATGCAATTCATAGTGAAAAAGGCCTAACATGGATAACCTGAACCACCAGCTATATGATGGCAACCTTAAAACATAATTATTCATCGTACCTAGTTGCTTCATGCATCATTATTCAATCATCCCTCTACACAAAGATCACACATGCATCTATATACATATGTTGAGAGAATTCGACAATATACAAGGGAAGGACCAACATACAACACATACCATGCAATGGAATTCGATAAGAGAAATTGAAATAATGTCACCTAGAAAATCAAGCACCACCACCCAACGTAGAACTCCCTGCTTTGAGTTCACCCCCAAGCTGAGATGTATTTCCACGGATCAACTACGTCATGTTGATATCTTCCATGGGTATTTAATTCCCTCTTTGATGCTATGGTTTGCATTAGTGGCATCCCACTTCTATGGATCATTTTATCCATTTTCATAGGATTTTATATAAAATCTCGCCTTTATCTCCCGCAAGTATTTTCCTCATAAAATATTGCCTTCTCTTCTGCAAGCATTTTATCATTTTCCTTAACTAAGGGTCTTTCTCCAGCTAGGTAACTTAATGGATATTTATCTCCAATCCATTAAGCTCATCTAGGTCTGGATCTAGAATCCTTATCATGAAGAAATGATCAATTCCCATTCACCAATGGGATTTGGAAAGAATCTCCTCTCTTGGTGTCTTACTTTTCCAAGTGATTAATTATTTTATTTATTTCATAAAGTATTTACTTTTCTTTCTACACATCAAACCTAGATTTTCTCCCCTTAGGTTAGCAAAGTTTTACATAAAAGTGAGGGGTGTTCCATTTATGAAATTTCAAACAACACTGAAAATACAAAAATAAGAAAACATACAATTTTAAATTTTTAAATATGGAACACAAAATACAAATTCAAATAGAAAAACAGATAATATACAATTCCAAATAAGGAAACACACGTCATACAATTAATTACAATCACAATTCAATACAATGAACACACAATTATAATTTTGAGCCACATACAATACAAATATTCATAAATAAACACACACACACACACATATATATACATTTAATTTCAAATAAAGAGAAATATTCATAAATAAACATTCATACAAGAATTCACATATATATGGGATTTCAATGAAATAAACATACAAAATACAAGTCCAAATAAGAAAACACACATTATCCAATTTGGTGTCGAAATACAAAAGAAAATAATCATTATCAAGACCACCAACATATATATGAAATTTCAAACGACCAAACACACAATCAAACTAAACACATAGTTACTCAATTTCAAAGTAACATGATACAATATCAATTCAATATATCAACATAAATACATGAATACATTTTCAAAATCACAAACATATATATACAATTTTAAAATAGTAAGTATATAAAAAACTAAACTATATATGTATACTCTTATATAATTATATAAAAGATAAAATAATGCAATATAAAAATCTTTAAAAATCAATGAAAATCAAAACCAAAAAAAGAAAAACCAATATGGTTTGCTAATTAGAGTGATATTTAGTGTTTTTCAATGTATGGTGAAAGATTATATAATTTGTATAAGTTAGATGCAAATGTGATAAGTGTTATAATATGAATGGATTATCATTGAAGAGTAAGATGACATGCTTCATATATAAATGTTTTAAAGAAAACATATCTTTAAAAAAATGTGTTTTGATGGGTATGAGTTTAAAGAAAAGTAATCAACACAAACAAAGATAACGACACTACTCAAAGAAGAATGTTGCCCCATCCTACTTGAGCACTAGGAAAGAGTTTAACCCTTTCCATAAAAAATAATTTTATTAATAATTGTGTGCATAATTCACTTACAATATTTGAGAGAAGAAAAGAATATATAACTACATCAATGTTTACTTTGGGAAAAACCCTTTTAGCAAAACTAGGAGGTGAATTCCTTCCCGTAAATAAATTTGCATGCAATACCACATAAATATTAGAGAAAAATATATATCTTTAATAAGATATAACAAAAATTATCAAGTTGTCTTTTATATAAAAATAATATGCCTTTGTATCACATATTTAAATAATGAAAACAAATAGGAATCCACTTTCAAAAATGTATATTTTTATACCGAAAAGGGGAAACCCACAAGTTAAATGAATGGAGAACAAAATACGCAACAAGGCATATCAAAAAAACAATGGGTTAAAGTAATAAAGAAAAGGTTATACTAGCAAACCACAAAATAAACTAATACACAATATATTAAACCCAAATATAGAGCCATGAGAAGTCACTGAAAAGCTAGTGTTGCTTGAATTCACAGGGGATAACTTCATGAAGCAATGATGGAAAAATTATATCTACTCAAAATTATTGAGGAGGAATTAGAGCCTTAAATTAAATAAAAATGGCTAAAGAACCATGTTTAAACTAATCAAAAGGAGAGATACAGGGTCATCTCTATATACCTAGAATTGGGATTTGATTTCACGCCTTCAGTGAGCTAATTGGGATGCTTTTAACAATAACAATGTCAACCACCTCTTTCCTTCTGTCTTTCATTCATTTCCCTGCAATATCAGCCCTACATTCACTCCAGTAATTTACAATGAACAAAACAAAAATGCAATGTTATGGAATGGAATTAGTTCTTACAGAAAAGTAGAGATGAATAAAAACACTAAAATAGAATAGAATTTGATCCATACCATTTTTGAGAGATAAATGATTTATATGAGCACAAAAAATTGTTAAACAACTCAACTTTCCTGCCTTTCCCTTCTCTTGTCAGCGTCCTCCTCTATCCCACATTACCATTATTGACTCAAACACAAAATCAACATAGACAAGGCCAAACTCTAACCACACATATAGTGAAAGACACAAGAATAACCAAACTTGAGATGGATAGAGGAGGAGGAAGATGCTAGAAAAATGATAATACTTAATATAGGGATTCCCAAGCTCCCTTCAATGGCTACAAGAGTTTTACCACCTCTACATCCTTTGGGATTCCATGCTCTTTCTTCAATTGAGAGTTCATTCCTTTTAAAATTTCAATCAAATCCGTGCCTCTTTGAAATTTTTGGTGCACACTTTTTCTTGTCTAGGTTTGGCAGATGATTCTAGTTGTTTGTTTTTTCTAGTGTTTCTTTCCATTAATGCTTTTTTTCCCTTTTAAATGCACATCTTTCCAATAGGGCTTCAATTCATACTTTTACCATTTTTTACTTTTTCTATTTTGTTAGTCACATTATTATGGAATTGGCGTTTATAATTCAATGTGGATTTAGTTTGCATTTTAATATTTTAATTTTCTTTTAGGATATTTGAAATAGGGTGTTCAAAGCACTCGAGAGATTGTCTAACATATAATATTATGTTATTTATTTCTAATTTTATCTAATAGTTATATAAATTTATTGGATATTAATATCATTTCTTCTTTTTAAATTGCAAAGGAATATGTATGTAGTGTAGCATCTTGACAAATTTTCAAAACAATTTTTAATATGTTTTACAAAAGGCAAGTGAAAATATGTGTGTCCTACTCTTTACAATGAAGGGTAAGGTCTTTGATCTTGATAGGAATTAGTGTAGCCATATAAACAAGATGTCTAGTAAATTCATATGACCATCAAAACACTTACCTCATCATATATTTCACATTACTAACTAAAAAAAATCATGAAGATCTCAAAACTCTACCTGGGATGAAAATTACTTAAGAAGGTGGAATGAAAATCTAAAAACTCTACCCGAGATGAAAATTACGTATGAAGTTGATAGCTAAAAGATTGTCAATAATGTCAATGGTAAAACTCAGGATGAGGGAATTCCTCCAAATCACCAAAGGTTGATGTTCGCTATACATGACCTTGACGATGATAGAGGTGCAGTCGATTATAATATAAGGAATAACATACCCTTCGACTTGTCCTTCATCTCCCAAGTAATACATAGATCTTTGTGAAGTTGTTGACTTCTAAGACTATTATGGTTGATGTTAAGAGATCTGATGTGAATGCTAAAACTCGAGATAAGGAAGGAATTTCGTTATATTATCAAACATTGATCATCACTCGGATAAGAAACTTGAAAACTTAGGATAGGACTTTTCAAGGTTTAGTCTAAAGTAACCAACACCTCCCCTAAATGTTTTTCTATGTGGTGGTCTGCAAAAATTTATTAATCACACGAACTTGAGTGTTATAAATAATTGACGATAATAAGGAAGATATTTTAGATAAGGATGGAATTCTTCCATATTTAGAGGTTGATATTTCTTGAGTACTAAGGAAAACTCCTATAAATAAGGTAAATATTATCACCTTAAAGATGGTGCAAAACCTACATTTAATGAGGTTGGCACCGTTTTCACAAATAGTAGAAGAAATGATGTTCGAGAGAAGAATAAACTTCTTATTAATGCCTATGATATAGAAATTGGTTCATATTCTTTCCATTTTCATTTTCTACTTATTTTAAGAGGTAAATAATTATCACTGCCACTATTCAATTTGGTTTTTTAATCCTTTTACTGTTCCATTAAAAATATTTTGTCATAGGAATTAGTTATTGTGATTTTCTTGTATTTCCACCTATATACTCATTCTATGGAGTTGTATTTTTTGTAATTCTTCGGAGTATTTATATCCTTTTGTGTCTTCCATAAATTTTTTCTATTTATTATTGGAATAGGGTTGTTGTCCATTTTACTTATCTAGGAAAGAAACTTCGTCAGTGATTTTATAAATGTAATTAAATATTTTTTATGAAACCCAATGTAGTTGGATTCGAGATTTAGTGGCATACGAGGTGCTTAGGGGGTGGAAATTTTTTTAACCAACTTTTGTCAACTACAAGTCTATATATTTTTATTAAAAAATTAAACAAAAACCATAAAAGAAAAAAAGAGTTATAAAATAAATGACGATTATTATAAAAAAAATATTAAAAAATTAATTTTCGGGCCCTTGGTCATAATCAAATTGAGCCTGCCCAGGGGCCTGTGAGCTCGTGGCCCTGGGCATGCAAAGTTACATGAATCTCCGCCTACACAAGGCCATGCCCTACTGAGGACCTGGGTATGGCTCCATCGCAGCTCCACTAGCCCAAGGTCGTGTCCCCTTCGCCACTAGAAGGGTTGCATTTGATTTCAAACATCGGATAAGACCCTCAACTGATTCTTGGAATCAAGTCGAGCCCAACAAGAAGTCATAAAAAGGCTCTTTTTTTAAAGTTTTTATTATATATATATATATATATATATATATTTATTTATTTATAGTGATTATATTTTTTATATATAATTCAATTTTTTTTCACATTTATATGGTTTCTTTTTATTATAAAAGTTTTTTTTTAATTCTCTTTATTGTCAAATTTTTTATATTTATATCTTTTTTTCTCGTTTTTTATTTTTAAAATTTATTTTTTCAATGTTAATTTATTTTTTTAAATTGTTTTTTTGTAAGTTAATTTTATTTTATTTTTTATTTATTTTTAATAAGATCGGTTGTTGTTTATATATTCCAAAAAAGAGAGGGTGCAAGAATTCCATTACATCCATAGAGTACATGAGAAGGATGCATAGGGTTTGGATGGTAGAAGCCAATCCTCCGGCAGGATTTTTCACACTATTACATGAAAAACAAGAACATTTATAGACTTTTACAAACTGTGCTAGTAACAAAATAAATTTACTTGACATGGAAACTAAGAATAGAAGTAGAAGAATAGGATAAAAAGTGGTGATTTGGGACTAAGAACTGTTGTCTTTTTGTCCATTGGAGCTGACAGGGTTGCCCATCTTTCTTACTGAATTTTTGTTTTCTCCCACATTGGAGTTGGAGCTCTGTGTTGCTTCTTTTACTACCATGTAGTGAAGGATCTCAATTGATTCTTCAATAAGACCACAATGATTGTTGGGAGATCGTCGTTTCTCCTCAAGGATATGCACCTTGTGAGTGAGAAACCCAAGGTCTACACAATGCGAAAAGTTCTTTCTCTTCATGCTGCAATAGGGATTGAAGGAATGATTTCACATGCAGTAAAGAGGTTCTGGAAGAAAACAGGAGCATCCACAGAGGGAGCAGAGAGCTTGGTAGACAAGAGCGCACAGGTGGGAGTTGATGAACAAATGAAGGAATTATAGGGTCTTTAAGAAGAGGAAGGGAGAGAGTCGAAGGAGTGAGGAGGAAGGATTTGGCAGGGAGGATCGTGAAGGATCTTGTAGGGGAGGTCAGGAGGATTGGGTCAAGAGAGAGATGGAAGGGAGGATAATAGAGTCTTTTCCATCGTAAATCGAGGAAGCACTGAGCATTAGGAAAACAGGAATACAACAAGAATCTAGGGAAGGGGGGAGTAGGTAGACATGCCTTTTGCAGTGAGTTGACCAGGGGGAGAGACAAGCCAAGTTGGCATAAGAGTAAGAAATTTTATTATTATGCCTTAGGATATGGTAAAAATAAATATCTCCAACTTCCCTATTTAAAATTCTGTGATAAGTGATTAATTTGCTAAGATCAATGTTGGGAGATAGTGCTAGTTTCATCGTCATTGGTATTATTATTGATGAGTCTTGAAATACCATTGCATTATTAAATTTAAACTCTTTTATTATTTGAAGGCCTTGTAGTAAGGCATAGGCCATTGCCTTATTATTTGATGATTTTCGCAGTCCCCATTGATAGGTGGATATATTGCTTCCCAATTCATCGAAAATTTCGCCTCCTACTCTTATTGTTCCCGGGTTAGATTTCGAGGAACCATCAAAAAATAACCTGGGTCTGCATTTTCGATCAAGTCATTCTAGAAAGTCCCGTTCTTTTAGCCTTACCTTCCATTTAGCATTGGTTGAGAGTTTCTTTGTGCTCGGTTTTTCATGCCTTGAAGGGAGATCCAGGGAACTTTTGAATATGATTCTTTCTTCCGCGTGAAGATCTTTGATAATAATATTAATATTTCTTTTACAATAGATAGTCTCTACAGTTAAGGCCCAAGTTTTGATCAAGACTTTCCTTATGAAAGGAGCTTTTTCCTAGAAGAAAAATCCATTTCTCATGAGCCAAAAGTTCCAAAGAAGGACAAACAAAAGCATATCCCAAATTCTCTTTTGGGCACTCAGTCCCTTTTTGGCACAGGGGTAACTTTTTTTCCACTTCACAATTGTGGCATAGATGGAGGAGTTTCTTTCTATTTTGAAGTTTATCGGATGATGGAGGGAGCTCCAAGATTGAGAGGAAAATGAACAATCCACAAATAAATGTTGAATAGACTCTTTAGCATCAAAGAAGAGAGGACATCTAGATGATCCCTTAATGCCTCTTTTTTTCAAATTGTCTGCTATCAAGATCTTCCCTTTGAATAGGGTCCAAATAAATATTTTGATCTTTGGCATGCTCTCAGATTTCCAAACCTGCTTCCATAAGACCCATGAAGGAGATGGGAGAAAGTCATCAAGTAGCGCATCATAACTTTCCTTAATGTCGTACGTAGTTCTCAAGCATCACATATGAATTTGTCTTCTTGATACCTTAGGGTGGGAGCTGATCCATGTAGCGATTGTTTCATTTTGACTAGAGCATCGAGAAGATGTGCAGGGGAGTTGGAAAAACTCCATCCCATCCATCACCCATTGCTTCTATTCCAACTGGAGATTTGGTTTAAGCCATGTATTCCTTGATCCTTGTGATACTGCTGGAAGGTGAGGAAAATGTGATCAACAGAGAGGGTCTTTTTCCCCATAATGTTGTCATGCCAAATTTTAATGTTACTACCTCCATGAGGAACTTTGGATGTGTTGTCTTGAAGAAAGGGAATTACATTTTTTCAAAGTTTCCATATGTGCAAATAGGGTCTGCTGGGGGTGTCATGATCCCATAGATGTTATCTAGCTATGTTCAATTTTTTTTTCTTTTCTGGAACCAGCATTCACCATGATTGCGAACCAGAGATCAAACACCAAACAATATTTCCACCCAAGGATGCACTTAGCAACTTGGGTATGTGGATAGAAAGTCCACCACTTTCATTGTGGTGGTAAGTTGCCTCCATTTGACAAGACTGAACTTATTTTATCTGACTTCCCTCCTTGCCACATAAATTGTCTTAGAATCTTTTGTAATTTTTTGTGGATTCTAATGGGGGGCTGGATCAAGGAGAAATTATAGAGGGGATAGTAGATAAAACTTCCTTTAATAGTATGACCCTTCTAGCCAGGTTTAGCCAAGTTGTTCCCCATTGTTGTAACCTATTTTTCATTTTATCAGTTATGTTATTCCAAACCTTTGTCTTAAGGGGCCCAATCCAAACCGACAACCCTAAGTAATTGAACTGGCTCCAATTGAGCTTGTAGGAGACTCTAAATATTTGCGCTATCTTGTGTATTGTGTTTGCTATCGCATTCCACCCATATATGGAGCTTTTTAGATGGTTAATTTTCCCACTTGAGCACTGCATGAATTTCTCAAGGAGAATTTTGAATCTTCTTTCTATTATAATGAGGCTCCTCTCATTAACATGGTATCATCAGTGAACTATGAATGGTTTATATTTTTGACCCCATCACCGAACCTGATACAAGCTATCAATCCCATTCTGCGATTATGATCTAGAGCTATGCTGAAAGATTCTGCCATGAGGATAAAGAGAAAGGCTAATAAGGGGCAGCCTTGTCTTAGGCCTCTCGAGGATTGAGAAAAGATATAGTGTCTACCATTGATTAAGGGAGTGATCCAAGGTTTGGAGATGCAATTTTGGATGAGTAAAATGAAGTCTTCACCGAATCACATTTTTCTTAATACAACGAACAAGAGGGAATGCTTTACTCCATCAAAGGCATTTGCTAGATCAAGTTTCAAGGCAAAACCTTTCTCACCCCTGATAACACTAGAGTGAATGTCTTCTTGTACTAAAAGAATAGAGTTAGTTATTTGTCGATTTGCTAGGAAACCCCCTTGATTTTCTGATATGAGGGAGGGAAGATATGCGTTGATTCAAGAAGCAAGGATTTTCACAAAGATATGGCCTTAAATGTAGAAAAGGATAGGGGTCAGGTCTCTTTAGGGAGAAGGTCTAGGAACGTTGAGTTTTTCTAGCCACCTATATTCCTTTTCTGATGCACCCAATGTATCATATTCATTATATCTCTATAAATAACCTCCCG
>Ga0115844_100117_pt1 | contig 17589 bp, 10 predicted proteins | sample InSIn1gowninarea_FD_83858 | JGI IMG/M metagenome (GOLD analysis project Ga0115844, IMG submission 83858) | reverse complement strand
GTTTGGGGGGTCTGAAGGCTTAAAAGTGTCCACCCAACAAGCAAGCCCGTCCAATCAATCACTAAGTTCAGGTCTGTGAGCCGGTCTGGTTGGTACAAATTCCAGGTGGTTGGTAGCAAGAGGTGGGACAAACATGAGTCCAGCAGGCATATAAAGGTCGTCCTAGCAAAGCAGTAAGTGCCCACCCAAGCACGCACGTGTCTAATCACTAAGTTTGGTAAGTCAAAGATAAGGGTGGTAGTCAAAGTTGGTAGCACGGTCGCACTTAAGAGTAAAGGCAAATAGGTAGGCAGAAGGTCTAAATAGCAATAGTGGTACCCAAGTCAGAATATGTCAGTCAGCAAGTGAAGTGTGTGTTGTCGAACGCCTGTGCAACAATCAATGCTTTATGTGAAGGCCCATGCTCTAAGTGAAGTTAATGAAGCCGGTCTTCCATAAAGGTTCGTTAATACGCCCGCCAGGTTGTGGGTTGGCTGCTGTCAGACATAAAGTCTAGGATATCTCATAAGTAATACAGTTATTGACTAAATCCAAGCAGTGAAAAGATCCAACGAGAAAAGACTGGGTGGTAGCAGTAGGTCCTCCAACTTCCTTTCATCCAGTAGGCAAGGTAATGTGAATGTTCTAAGTTAAGGTCTGTGAGTGGTCTATCAGGGGTTGTTAAGACGCTACGCCACACTAGGTTGTTTGTTGGTTGCTGCTCTGCTGCCTTTCTTTACATTTATCCACCCCAAAAGCCATGCCCTAAAGCAAAAAGGACCCAAACCCGTCCGTCCAGCTTCAAGCAAGAAGTCCTACTGGGTCTGAGCTCTTCCAAACTTAACGACTTAACAAACGATGTTCACTTGGCCGTGTAAAACCTGGATTAGCATTCTGCTACTCCTACGAGTCATCCTCCATCCAGATATAGAATTGGGACAAGTGCTATATGAATACTTCGAAATAAGATATGGAATGTTTCTTTCCATTATTCGTGAGCCACTGATTTCTCCAAAGCCTTATGAAAAGCCTAGCCTATTGATAGGGAATGTTTATAGGTTCTTGCTTATATATGAGCTAGCTAATTACAATGGCAGGCTTTTTCCAATGGCTTCTATTGCTTGACTGGCTTACTCTTTGGCTTGGCCCGTCCATGTTCATACTATAGGTTTGGCTTGACCCTAAATCGATTGCTTGGCTACAGTCCTGGTTCAAGGTACTAATGGATAAGTCCAATGGCACGTCCTCCTCTTGCACGCAATCCCTTTTCAGGGGGGACTTCCCCGCGAGTGATGCTTGTATCTATCTAGTCAGTCTATATCTATTCTATAGGAAGACCCGTCTCTATCTCTCTCTTCTAAGGCCAGTTCTATAGCTCAAGGCCAATAATCCGCTCTATTCGCGAGGTCAGCACTGAACCCGCCTATAACTCAATCGGCGATGATGGGGTATTTCCCTTCGGCGCCTTTCCTCGGGTCAGAAGGCTACGAGGCAGGACTTCTGCTTAGGCAGCTAAATGATAGGTGAGAGGGTAAGGCTTATCCTTTATTCCTTCTTACCTTCCTATCTAAGCTGAATGGAATGAGAGGGTAAGGGTAATAATTCTACCTACCTCTCCTAGCTAGTATGTAGTTGTATGAGTCCCTTACTTACAAACTTTCTTAGCTTTCTATGTGAGGATAAGGCTTATCCTTTATTGCTGTTAGGAGGGGAGCCAACTACTCGGCGTTACGCAGAGGTTAGTCCCCTTTATAGCGGGATGAAATCAGTACCCAACTCTATCCTTTCATTGGTGGGTTTGGCATTACATCCCTGATTGTATACTATGGGTTTTAGGAAGTTCACGGGAATTCTCTAGGAGAATAAGTGGGGAAATCACCCTAACTCCTGCCATTGGGTTAGTCATGAAGCATTTCTCTGTGGGGATGGTTGTATGGCGAGATAAGTTCGTTAACATTCTCTTTCCCGTCTAGAGTGGAGTGGGCCGTATCTTCCAAATCAATATCCGAATCCAGACTTTATGGGTTAGGTCGGGTAGTTTAGTACTTACCTTATTAAGCGAGGTTTCTCTATTCACTATATCTTTCCTGCGTGGAATTGGGTCCAGTGGATTGGTTCCGGTGGATTGGGTTAAGTGTGGAATTGGGTAGATGTTTATTCAAATTCACATCTAAAATTAAGGGTGAGCAAGCGAACTCTCGACAAGGGGGCCGCCATCAACGTAGTCGCTTGTCCGCCCTCTTGATAATGAATAGGCAATAACTACCACATGCTCATATATAACTAACTACAACCATGCCCCTCCTATTTATTCTCTGAACGCTTCATAAAATAGAGATTCAGATCGTAATGACATATATAATGAGAGTGATTTCCTAGCTAGAGAGAGAGAAGAAAGACCAGTCATTCATTCGAAGGTCCGGAGGGCTTGCGCTTCTGAGGGCAAGGAAGATAAGTGCTACCTTATTCCCTTTCTCTTTCCTTTTACAAAGTGAAAAGATTTCTATCATATGAATCTTTATTAGCCAACTTCTGTGTCCGAAGATAGGTAAGGATGTCTCTGTGCCATGGGTCTTTAGCAGTGAAAATGAAGAGATATTTGTCTGGGAATTGATCATTAAGTGGGGGGGCTAGCTCGATCAGTGGGAAGGTCTGTGATGAGCTCGGTGAGATCCATGGCCTTCTTGCTTTTGGGGGTTACAAACTCAAGATCGAATTCCTAGAGGATCATGACCCATCGTGCGAACTTACCGTTGATAAGTCGTCGGCCTAGTATGTACTGCATCGGGTTTGAGTTTTCCATTCATGTGGTTTTGCAAAGCAAAATGTAGTATCAAAGTTTCTGGACTGACAGTCTAAGCCAAGGCCAACTTCTCGTCATGGCTGTAATTCATTGGTGGTCCTGTCAAGGTCTTACTAATGTCATAAATTATGTGCTCTTGGTGATCTTCTCCCTATTGGACTAACATGTCTGCAACGACATAAATGGATGCTGAAATATATAGGATTAAGTCACGGTTGAAGTTGGGTAGGGAGATGAGGGGGGTGGATGTAAACACTTTCTTAAGTGTATCGAAAGACTGTTGCGCTTGATCATCCCATTGGAAGATAATGTCCTTCCGTAAAAGAAGTAATAACCCGTGTGCTTCAGTAGCGTAATCTTGGATGAACCGATAGAGAAAGTTGGCTTTCCCTTGGGGATGCTTTGCAGCTGGCGCCGGTTCATAGGAGGGGGCAGCTCGAGGATGGCTTTCACTTTAAGTGGATCGACGGTGATCCCCTTCTAAGAGATGATGAATCCAAGTAGGCACCTAGCCGTGATGCAGAAGACGCACTTGAGTGGATTCAAGCAGATATTGTCTTTCCAACAGCGTAAAAAGATGGTGCAGAGATCTTGTCAATGGTCTGTGCATTTTTGGGACTTGGCCGTGAGGTCGTCAAGGTAGGTCAGGATGATCCTAGTCAGATTGTGGAACACATAGGACATAGCACGCTGGAAGGTAGTGACCACATTTTTCAAACCGAATGGCATCACACGGTAGGCAAAGGTGCCCCATGGTGTCATGAAGGCAGTTTTATATTGGTCCCGTTGGCGGATTCAGATCTTATGATAACCGGAAAACCCATCCATGAAAGACATGACTTCATGACCGACGCAAGCATCGACAACTTGATCGATGAAAGGAGTAGGGAAGTTGTCTTTGAGACATGCTTGGTTGAGATCCTTGAAGTCGGTGCATACCCGAATGGTACCATGCTTTTTGTTAACAGGGACCGGGTTAGATACCCATGATGTGTATGTGATGGGATATATAAACCTAGCTTGGCGGAGTTTATCAATTTCAGCTTTGATAGTTGGGGCTTTAGAGGGGTGTAAAGGTAATTGCTTCTGTATTACTAGAGAGGCATCAGGCCATGTGTCGATATGATGTTCGACAATAGAGGGGTCTAATCTTGGCATCTTGGAGTATGTCCAAGCAAAGACATCGCGGAATTGTTGGAAGAACATTGTGTAATCGGTAACCTCTTTTCAGATTGGCTCTTGGGTGGCGGAAGGGGGTCCATTCCTGTCCGGGGCAAACGTTGACAATTGGGGGTATCATATAGATCGGGGGGATAACTCTCCTCAGCTAGAGCAAGCATAGCAAATAGCATATATAAATGTGCATAATCGTTGGAATAGTAAGTTCGGCGCTGACTCAGCGAGAAAGAACCCGCTGGGCATGTAGAATAAATAGAAAGGTGGCCCTTGCAGAGATTAAGCGTTACACAAGATATTGGGAAGCGACCATCTGGAGCTAGTGTATTTCCAGCATGTAGCTGTCCAAGGATGGAATGAAATGAAGCAAGCAGTAGGTAAGGACGATACGGTTTTGAACATTTGCTTAAGCTTCCTTGTTCAGTCTTTATTCACTTGAGTGCGAACATTTGTGAGCATAGTGTAAGGCATAAGATAAGGTAAGACCTGGTTGCACCCACCTACGACACTAGTCGCCAGATAGAGGGACCCTTTACAAAGGCTTAATGGATTGAGGAAAAAGCCTTACTTAATGGATATTTAGTTGCTTCACAGGTTTTGAGTGATCACGTAGACTTTCACCAATCCTCATTTGAAGGGATGACGTTGACCTTTCTGTCACCAACATGTTTCATAGTCGAGGTGAGGAATATCTCTTTCTGAATTATTAATGAACTGACTTCGTGATAATCTATACCGAGTAGATTAGGTTGGAAGAACCCGTAAGGCAGAGGACCTTAGGGCGAGACCAAGTAGGGCGGACTACTCTGGTAAGGAAGACTCTAAGGCAGACATTTAGGTGAGGGAGGGCAGGACCTTTGAAGACAGACTTAGGTCAGGCAGGCTCTGATCAGGTTAGGTTAAGGTAAGGTAAGCTTAGGCGAGAGATATATTCGAGTGGGGACACCGGAACATAATAGAGAATATTGTCATGAACAGCTAGTATTGGCCTAACTGCTTTCGTCAAAGGTGAGTAGCTGGTACCGACCTAACAGTTTTCGTTCAAGGTGAGTAGCCGTAAGTGTAAGAAGAGTGTAAGAAGGTAAAGACTCAATCACCTATTCTTTGTCAAACCTACCTTCCCTTCATAAGGTAAGAAGGTAAAGACCCATTTGTTACCCTGCCCTACTTTTTGTCATAAGCGTACGTAATAGAAGAACCCGCGGTAACCTCAATGGCTGCTGGTTAACTGGTCAGTTGCTGCTATAATAGCTATAAGAAGACATGGTCAGATGAGTATTGTTACTGTACGTATCTATTTTGATTGGTAGGGGTTGCGTGATGAGACATCGGGATAAGAGAACTTTCCCTTTGTGATAAAGCCGCTTGATAAGATAGCTTTGGGATACAGGTTCGTGAGAATAAAAGAGCTTCGGGTCAGAGAAATTGGTTGGGGTAAAGTAACACCTACTTTCTGATTGACTGAAGAGCGCATCCCCAGAGTAGGCATTCTCAAAAGGAGGAAGGTAGGGAAAGTTAGTTCTTAAATAATCCAGCGTTTGCATGCGCGCACCAACCCACCCACATTGAGAAAATATGGGTATTCTACCCCACTCACTTCCATTCATTGTAGCATCTGAAGTTAATAGCACTAATGTTCTCAGTGCTTACCCCTTTGAAATCTCTGATCTTAAGACATTCCAAAGGAGGAATTTCGCTTCGCCCCTTAGCGAGCTGTCCAACTAGCATTATTCGAGTAAGTGAAAACAGTCAGTGCTTCCAATCAGGGTGGTGGGAGGTGTAATTAAGGAAGCACTGTAACCTTCCCTGCTGGGGTTGTGAAAAGAGGTAAGGAGTCAAGGCAGCGGTACAGCGAATAATAAGGTCTTTCAAGCCGAAAGAACATATCTAAAGCAATATACACAGTTGAGGTTGTCAAGAAGATCCCAATATGAAAAGGCATAAAGTAGAGGGCTGGCACCAGGTTTGGTAGGTCCGTCGAAACCTAAAAACCTCCCAAATGCATGCATGTAGATAAAGAAAACACCTTTTTTTGAGCTCGCTTTTTAGAGAAAAAAATAGCCTCGTCCCCTGAATGCTAAGTAATTCAATCATTTGCCCGACCTAAAAAGAAGTATCTAAAGGTCCCGGAGGGGCTTGCGCTTCTGAGGGCAAGGAGAAGTACGAGTTACTAAGTGTGTGCACCTAGGGGACAAGGGTTGAAACGGTTTACCTCGGTAAGTCATTACGTTTCTAAAACATAGGAAGCACGCATCACTAATTGACACACTTCCTTCTCCTCGTAGTAAAGACCCCCAAAAAGACTTATACATCTTCATTTCCATCAATGCAAAACTAAAAGAACAGTGAGTATTGAATAGGCCGGCCAGATGGATTTGTTGCTTAACAGAAAGGAGCATGCACTTTATTACTTTCACCAGCACTAGTTGAAGCAGATCGACCAAAGCAGAACTCAGACACTAGCAGCCCCAGATCGGCATTATAGGACAAGACATTCTCATCTATTCCCACCCAACACTTTCCCAAAGAAAATGGAATGGAGGTTTTCTGGTTGCCTTTTGCCTATCACCAGAAGCCTAAACAAGTCCAACAGATGCCTTTAGACGGAAGCCAGTCGATATCAGACATGCTTGACTTACGTTGATTCAGCGTTGAGCTGAGAGAGTCCAATCGATGTTGAATGATTAGGATTCGCCTACCGGTTTAGTTATGCCAACCGGGATTAGTCTTCAGCCAGTCAGTGCTAGCTGATCAGGGCAGCTCTAGTCAGTCATTGCTGTTATTAACTCTTCTCAGTGCCAGAAATAAGTCTATTCTTGGGAAGCTCTACTCAGTCAGTGCAACTCTCTTTTCATTGTTACAAGGTCATTGCCTCAAGGCGTCGATCATAGTTGAAAGCCAGTACCGATAAGGAGGTGTCATTTACTAGAGCTGCCAATCATAGCCAGTCTCATAGCTGCAGTGCAAGCACCTGACATAGCCAACAGAGCAATAGATCATAGCCGATTGCCAATCATAGCCAGTCTCATAGCCAGGAGGTCATAGCCAGAAGGTCTAGGACCATGTTTACATTAAGCCCAGTGTTTCCTAACTGCCGATTGAAAAGAACATGACATGACATGGCAAGGCACAGGTCCACCCATGTTACCAACAGCCGTGAACCAATAGCCCCACCCAACGGCGCACAGTGAAAGAAACGAAAGTCCACAGTTACCATCACACCTGCAGTTCACCGAAAGCCCACCAGTGGAGCCCGCTGATCGATTGCTGCTTGCCCGTTTAGATATTGCTTACTTACGCTAAACAAACCTAGGGAGGTGATTGAAACTGATAGGACCATGTTCCCAACATCGCACAGTTAGTCTGGAAAGACCAGTTAGTCTAGAAAAACCAGTTCACCCGTCCACGCACACACCCATCCCAGAGTGACACTGTTTTACCGAAAGCAGACCTACAAAAACCATATCGCCAAGTAAGTTAGTTCTACACGAACCATACCACCATAACGAATATACAACGAGTTTTTTTATATACGTTGATTCACAATTTGAGGATCATACGCAAAATACAGTGGCTACACAAACCATTCACCATAAGCCTAGAACACCAAGCCCACCTGGGACTACTCGAGCCACCACACCAAGTTCTTGGGACGTTCACCGAAAGCCCAAACCTACCCGCCTTCTCTCTTTGATCTTTATGCTCGCCTGCTGATACCTTTTACCTTTGACTCTCTTACTTGAACTGCCCTGCTTTTGGTGCTTCCTCCGGACCTCCAGACAAAGCATGGAAAGGCTCGAATGGTACGATCCCTCCGCACCCTAGAATGAAAAGGGTGATCTCTTCTTGGTCTGTGAAGATGCGTTGTTAGGTGCTATATTGTGGTTCCACATTTAGGCTGAACTTCAGAGAGATAGCCATCCATACACCGATAAGAGATGTATGGATTCTCGATAAGATAGAAGCCACGGATAACTGGTCTCCCCCGGACCGCCCAGATCCCACGAGTGAATAGAAAGTAGGATCTACATTAGATCTCACCTGAATCGCCCCATCTATACTCCTGTCCTTCTCCGCTGGCCTTATTCCCTGCGAGCTAAGGTACTTCTTCCCTCCCCTCCTAGCTAAGAGAGAGGTATGGTCTAGATATGGTATGGTTTAAGGTAATGAATCCCAAGTGTATTAGTGTTCCTTACTGCCTCAGGTCCTACCCAACCCTACCACTACCCATGGAATTGACTTCGAAGTGGAATGGGAGTAATTCCCTAATGAGTGGGATGGCCTCTGCATGTCTAAATGACCAGTTTATTAAACCCCTGGGAGGAGCGGGGCCCGTTGACTAAAGGGATTCCTTATGTCTAGCGTGGCTAAATAGTAAGCAGCTCTGCTGAATGATCCACTGAATGGGAATTGCCTCAGAGGGTAGGGTGATTAGTGGTTATAGATCTCTTCTCTGCCCTGTAGTGCACGTTAGGTTTATTCCTTTTCTTTTGTGAGTGCAGTTAGGTCCGGTCTGGGGGTATGGGTTAGGAGTGGGCGTAGCGGTGAATAGAACCAAGTCTATCAGTGTAGGTATGTGTGCGCTATGGGAGGTGTCTCTGCTCTCTTTGGTAGGTGCTTCCCCCTCCCTCGCTCTGGGTATGTATCTATTCGGGGAGGTTCTATCCGTGTGGGTTTCCCCTCTCTCTGGCTGGGTAGGTGTCTCTTTATACGATTGGTTGTTCACAACAAGGGATGATGGATGCGACATATATAGGCAAGTACTTAATTCCCCGTTGGGTGACGGATCATAGGTCTACCTATACAATCGCAAAGGTAGTGATAACAGGTTTCGTAGCATGGTGGGTGGCTTATATACTCTTTAGTCAGGAGCATCAAAATGAAGGGGTTGAAAGCGACAGACTGGGAATCCGTTAGGAAAGTCCCTCAATTCAAGCTCTACCTAGGACTCCATCCACTGCTTGCTATAGGCATCGTTGGTAGGAAACATGGCAGGGTTTAGTGAGCCGTGTAATCGATCGTTATAACATAATAAGACTTTCACTTGCGGGCGTATCCACGCAAGCTTACGGGAACGATCGACCGACAGGAAGGGAAAGCTCGATTTCTTCAATAAAGTAAGTCGACTTCGGAATATTAGCGTAGATCAATTTCTAATGATGCTAGAGGCATGATCCAGCGGGATCTTGACCAACAACTATTCCTGCCAAGTAAGCCTCATTTTGTGGTTCGGCTACTGTATACCCACCCCACCCAGTCTGTGATATTGAGCCTAGTATCGAAATGCCTGATTCTGGCCACTCCGACTTCTCCCATTGGAAGGCGTGGCGTTATTGGTTCGATAGCTGTCTCCTCCTATCCTAGAAGGCCCTTATGGACTGCGTCCCTCCGCCTCCTGCCTTCTTCCAGCAGGGGCCCCATCCCCGCATATATTAGGGGGGCATCAAAGGACTTGAGAGCAAATACGGATACGGGCTTTGGAGGTTAAGGTTATAGCCGTATGTGGGTGGAACGGGAACGTAGCGGTGTTTGGGCGAGTGATCAACGAGAGCTCATACTAGTATTAAGGGAACCGAGGAGCTAGTGAGAGTTTGACTAGTGACTCAGGAGCTAGTGAGAGTGACGAGACCGAGATGTGGTCTGATCGGAATGGAATTCTTGGATTTCCCCTAAGAGTTTAGCGTTATCCCAGGGAACTAGAGAACCTTTCTCCTTTATTGGGCTGGTCTATTCGTCGTTGACTCAGTACCGACCAATCCTTCCTTGGGTATTAGAAGGTTTCGATGGCTTTTTTTGCGGAAAAGCCTGCGAAGAAGCTGGACAAATCAAGTCTGGTAGAACCAGTGGTTACAGGCACTAACATAAAGCAAGTGGGCACCCATTTCCTCTCCCGTGGGTCGAGCCCTGCCTTCCTTGATGCTTATTGGGTGGTGGGCGCTGGTCGAGCGTGCTCCGCATCCTCTCCTCTCCCTCTTCAATTTACTTATTGGCCCCTCAAATAAGTCAAAAAATGGTCGAGCACCTAAAGGTCCTTAACAGTCGAGCACCTAAAGGTGATGGCGGCCAGTCGAGCCTGCTTGCGCATTCAATTTACTTATTGGCCCCTCAAATAAGTCAAAAAATGGTCGAGCACCTAAAGGTCCTTATGGTCGAGCACCTAAAGGTCCTTATCAGTCGAGCCCCCTGTCGGGTCCTTGCTTTCCTAACGTCAAGCAAGCACTACGTTCCTTGCACTCGGAAGCGCAAGACCCTCCGGACCTTCCTAGCGATGCTGTTTTCATTTCTCAATAGTATCCGGGGGTTCATCCCGGCCCGAACATTAGCAATAGTACAACCGTAACGCTGGTTAATGCTGTATCCCTGTGCAGCTCTATGTGAAGCCCTTCTATCAATCCATCCATTCAATGCAGTAAGATTGGTGCATCAGTAAGTTGGGAAGTCAGTCAATATGGGTTGGAAAATATAGGGGGGGGTTTAGTGATAACACTTCAAAATAGAAGGAAGGTAGTAGGGTAAAGGGTTAATAGCAAGAGTGCCATATCTACAAAGCATTCCTGGCTTCATCAGGGGATATATAGATGCTGCTTCAGACAGTAATCTTAGTGGGTAGACACTATCACTATAAACCTTTAACCTACTCTGAAGAGTCTTCAGCTTTTTTAAGACATTATTAGGGCATCCCACTTGTATGAAAGCGAATCTCCTTAGAGATGTAGGTCGTTATAACGCCGCCTACAACCTCACTCTCTTCCCGCCGATGACAAACTTCTGCTGGTCATCCTTTGGATTGTCATACCCTTACAATGCCGCAGCAAGGTTTCAGGCTTACAGACCCCTTGGTGACTACTGAACCTTACCCCTTCTGGAACGAAGGGATCTTCTTTATACCTTCACCGGTTGGTTTATCTCGGGCGGTTATATATGTTATTTCCCCATTCATACCACCCTTGAATTTTCTATGTTATATTGGGTGCTGCGTGGTTCGCCCTCCTCTCCCGGCTCGGTTGGTTGGTAATCTCCGTGCGTGGGTTCCCCGTCTTCGAGCTCCTCCACTCCAGGAATAAAAGAAAGATAGAACAGGGATAACAACTATTATTCTGCCTTCTCATTAATCAGATCTTTTAGTGCTTTCAAATCAAGAACCAGTAGCGATTGAAACCTCCCCTCCCCCTTCAACAGATCAGTTTTCGAGAGTTGAAACATTTGAATGAGATCTATTATCTGCTTGCTGCCTATTATGCGCTTCTGGGTCAACTGCTGTTTATACTGACCTGCTTGCTTTCGTGTGAGTAAGAACCTCCTGTAGAAGTAAGAGCAGCTAGCTTAAGGATCAAGAGCAGCTGAAGTGAAGTATCATCAGCACAGCGTGTGATTAACCAGTTGATCCAGGGCCAGCAGCTCGATACCAGCCTTTGATCCCATCCTCCATCCTATCCAGCCATAGCACGCCTCGAGATCGGGGAAATTCCATAATGAAAGGTGGCATGGCTCTACCGCTCCACCCAAGGAACGAAGTATACGCTGAACCAGACCAGGTTTTCTAATAAGGGTATGTGATTAAGTTGTTAGAAGATGGGAAGCACTGAACCTTCTCTTCTTCGTTGTCCGAAGACGCTAATGCCAATAATAAGGTTCATAAAGAAGATCCCGATATGACGTATATAACGAAGAAAAAAGGCTCCGCTCCTCAGCCCGGCCCAACAAGAGGCTATGAAATAGTGTTTGTTTTGTATGAAGTCATACTAGTGTTATTTTAGAGTTATTGGCTTCGGTCCGGGTTTTTCTTTAAGAACTACCTAAAGACCTGCCCTTCGGCAAATTGCCTGCCGTGAGTGTTGTCGAGTAGTGTTTACTGCTGGTGCGAGGCAGTCTGTAGCGTCTTGCAGTTGGAGGTGTAGGGTCCGTCCTTTGGGCCTTTGTTCCATTCTCCTTTGACACCTTTAGAATGGAGGGAGTATTCTCAAGCACCTTTCACTATCTCGCTCGGTCAGTCTTTATGGTTCTACCCTTTCCTTCCCCAGCAACTAACTCTCATGGTTTTCATATGATTATCGGGATAATTAGACGTGGTATTCGCCAAGAAAATATCGGGGTCATTCATTTGACCAAGGAGCATTACGTCGGCTTTGAAGCAGCTGCATGACTCATTTCGTAGACGTGGTTTGGTTCTTCCCACCCATTTGTGGGTCTGTTCAGGAAGTTTTTTTAGGTATAAATAAAGAGGCAGGCGAAGCGGCAGGACGCCAACCAACCCACCCACCCAATCGAACTCTTCTCGGAAACCCACCCTGTTTTCCAACTCGCTCGTTCGGAGCTACCTTCCTACAACGTCAGGAAGGGGATGGCACTACCTGGTCCTCTTATGAGGCTGATGGAGTGGAGCCTCTGGGGTCATGGGCGACTGGGGGTAGGAAGGTATCCCTACTGCTTTTGCGGGAAGAGAGGAGAGGCAAAGGCATAGGTTTAAGCTATAGATCCAAGCCCCAATTAATGGATGAGTATACATAGTACTATGAGTAATATTACTTCACCATCCAAGGTAAAGCTGCCTTGCTTTCCATTTCCCCACGCACATATATAGGGATATGTTCTTAACTCCCTCCCAAATGTGTAATTTGAAGTGGCTTCGCGCCTTGTAAACAGGAAGTAAGGTTGGGTAGAAGGGGGTTGGTATTCACGATAGGAAGTCGACCGGTGGTTCTGCGGAGAATACGGCAGAAGCAAAAACAAAGGCATCATATATAGGTGGTAGAGACCGCTGGAGAAGAAGCATAAGGAATCAAAAAAGAATTTACCAAATGGAGAAGAAAGAGAATAAAGCCATAACCCCAACCGATTTGACAAGGTCGATGAGGGTCGTAGATAACTTGCTCGAGATAGATAGGGCCGGTTTCCTTGCCTCTTGAAAGGCTTTTTAATCAATAGCAGTGGCTCCTAAGCGATTCATTAAAGTGGTATAGAGAGGTGGCTAGGTCTTATAGTGGGTTAGTTTGTAACCAAGGGAAGGGGTTTGAATAGATAAAGAACCTCCTATTCCTGGCAGAAGGGAAGTGGTTGTTGGGCAGCACTCCAAGAACTAGGGTGAAGGCCGTAATCAAGTCAAGGGTAATAAGGTGATCCGGTCCTGAGAAGATAAGGTCTAAGCAGTCTCTCCTAAGCAATTAATAAAGCAAGTGGTTGTTTTGTCCTTCCTTCAAATGCTCTAAAGTTATGGTCTGTGAACCTACCTATGCAGGGGTGGTCAATATAAAGGTTGCTCAAGAAGAAAAACCGAAAGATAGGGTCCCCATAAAGAATTGTCCCAACAACCAGGGTTGGTTCTAAATCATATCCCGCCCAAAATTACGTCTATAAAAATACATAGGAAGTACGGTGCTAATTGGCCTACTTCCTTCCTAGATGATCCAACCTGTCCAACCGCAGGATGGGGAAATTCTAATCCGTGCTATCAAGCAATCGATCATGGGATCATGGATAGCGGAATCAAAGAGTAACCAGGCTGAACAGCCAGCATATCGTAGGTGTCCGGGAGAAGAAAAAGATTAAGAATTTTGTAACGAAAACTTCATTTTCTATATGGTAGGGGGGTGGCGTTTCAATTTCATAAAGGATATCTGATTTGGGTTTATGATTCTAGCTAGGGATGAAGCTTCTGATTGAGATCGTGTGGTGTGAGGAGTGTCCCTAATAATAGCTTACTGGTACTAATAGGATAATTTTCTTAAACAATGAATTTTCATTCCACAAAAGTCAAAGTAAAGTCAAGATCAAAAGTCAAAGTAAAGGGCAGAGCAACTCGGTTGACCACCGGGAGGCCGAGGGCAGAGTGGAGATTTTATTTACACCGATGCTACAGGTACTGAAACTGTTCAAGCTGGTGGTTAATATGGTTAATGAACTGGATCAACTGGCTCTACATTTATATGGAATGGACAAGGTCCGGAGGGTCTTGCGCTTCCGAGTGCAAGGATGTTCTCGCTCGGTAAAGCCTGCCCGTGCCTCTATCTATGATGCTTTCTTTGTTGCTAGGTATGCTGCAGTAACTAGGTAAGCTTCTGGATCAAGGGCTGGATCTTGAACTGGACGAAGAGAAGCTGGTTAAGGAGAAAATGAATCAAGGAGCGAAGCCGCTTGTCCGCATCGGGCAAGGCCCGCCCAATATGAAAAGTTGAAGTGCGGAGCAAGACTGCGTACCTGGCATATTCAGGCATAAGGTTGGGGGCTGGCAACAAGGTTAGTTGATCCATCCGGTGGTGATAAGAGAAGGTCTAAGCATTGGCTCCTAAGGGATTCATTCAGGAAGTGTTCTCACTGGTGAATGCTGTATCCGAAGCCCATGTTCTTCTATTTTATGTGAACGCCTGTGAAAGCTGTATAGTAAGCTAATCTAAGGCATGTAAGAAGAGGTTTCATGAGTCGGCGATCCGGTGGTAGTGAAAGTGTGGTGGGCAGTTAAGAAAGTCAGGGTAAGGGTTGGATAATCCCGTCCTGTCCTGATAAGAGAAGGGTAATTAGATGGGTTGGTTAATAGCAGTACCGACTAAGCGATTCATTAATCAAGTAGTATAGAAGGCTAACAGGTGTGGTAATTAAGGTGGGTAAATAGGTTGTGTGGAACCAAGGTAGGGGGCTGGCTGTTTTCATAGTGGCTACCCTTCAAAGTGTTCCTGGCTGGAATCATCAATGGGTTGGGCATCAATCCATCTCCTAGGGTGAAAGCAGTAAGAAAGTCAAGGGTAAGGAACGAAGTAGCTTGTCCGCATCTTGAAAGGTATTGTCTGTTCATATCAAACTTTAAGGAAAGCCTATTTCAGGTATCGTGGCATAGGTATAAAGCATGTTCGGAAGACTAGCTCAGTTATTTAATATAATCCAATCGCTAGGTAAATAATATCATCCGATCACCAAGCTAGGTACAGAATTTCAGCCAGTCGCTACCGTAGAATGTCCATCCAAGCGAAGGTAGAACGCCTCACCGTCTCAGAGAAATGTTATCCCACTTACTCAGGGAAAGCCTATCTATAGATCTGTCTAACCTATCAATGTGATGGTTTAACTCAAGTGCTGTAGGGCCTATCTGTTCAGTAGGTATTACCAAAATTTCCTTGCCTAAAGACCAGAAGCAGAGCAACAAGCTAATGTGTTATGGTCACACAAACTCAACCTCTGGTCAAATCAGTAGGAAGAACAAACAAGAAAATAATACTCTATATATTGTTAGGAAGATCTAGCTGAGCATTACGGAGATTGTTAGGAAGATGCTGAATGCATTAGTTATTAACCACCAGAGTCGGGATAAGGACAGAACTCTTACTTACCCGGATCATGCCAGACCTATATGCCTTTTAGGTTGAAGTCCAGACCATGTCTCGGATAACCACTTTCCAGCCAGACATCCTTTTAGGAATAAGGATTTGACTAGAGGCTTTGAGGATAAGGACATTACTTATATGCCTTTTAGGTTGAAGTCCAGACATGCTTCGAGGGTGGGATAAGGACTGAGCTTTTTGAGTGGAATAAGGAATGCTACTATTACTTACGCGATTATGCCTCACTTTGAGGGATAAGAAAGAGCATTAGATTCTTTCTTATATCATTAATGCCCATATGATTGCTTCACTCAAACTCAGAGGTGCGAATAGCTCTTGTACTGGTGCCATGGAAACCCCGCATGCCTAAGTGGGAGAGAGAACCCTGCCAACACATGCCTTCTTATTAGATCTTACTCATCTCCTATCCCACTCTGCGGGGGAGCCACCCAGATTGACCTCAATAAGCTTTTCATTATACAGGCTAGGCTAGGCTACTGCAACGTATCGGACTCTTTTTAGTCTCTATACGCCCAGTCTCCCTATTACTTTAGGGCATCTCATCTTCCACTCTCTATAGCCTTGAACACCCCAGTACCTTTTCTTACCTCGGCCAACCACCACCGTCACGCTATAGATTGCTTCTTGCCCGGGCTTACGCCCGGATACTTCCACTTCCTCTTGCCCGGGATAAGAACCTAACCCTTACCCTCCAGCGTTAGACCCCAACCTCCCCCAGCGAAGGAAGCAAGGAAGGAATACCAGTCAAGTCAGAACCTACTTAGGGTTAGACTTCCATTAGCTTCTTTACTTACGATTACCCCATACGAACTCTATTTACTTATTTACACCTATTACACTTGCCCGGGCGTAGCCCGGATACCTCTTACTTACTCAGAGATCTTGACTTACCGGGATACGCCCGGATAAGACTCTTTTTTATTGAGATGTCACTTTGGTTATATTCATATTCTATTCCCAACAGATAGCTCTTGGGCAGAGCACGGGGCAGGCTACAGTTAGGAGGTAGTTTCGGGGCAGAGAATTAGACCCGGGATTCTTTGGCCAACCACCTTATGTAACGCGCCAAACAAACTTATCGTCAACCGGAAAAAGTACGATTCGCCAACATAAAAAAGTACGATTCGCCGAAACCTAATACTAAATCATTTACCCTGTTACTTCCTTGCTATGTGGGGTGGGAAATTCAATATGCAAAGGTGGCGTTACAAGATGATATAGAGTGATCACGTAGCCTATGCAGTATGGTCAATTTAGTAAATGCAGGTGCCTTACTATCCGAATCAGGAACATGAGTCCAGTCTATCCAGATGGGAAATTGGAAAGAAAAGGCTTGACAAGTCACCCACAATAAAGTAAGTGTTCGAAAACTCTGGACAAAGACTTTCTTTAAAGAAAGTGAGCTGTTGGTGCGTGCTAGGATGGGTGGTACAGCTTAATCTTACTCTCCGAAGAGCTATTACTCTCCATAGAGATCTTACTCTCCGAAGCTTCAACAGACTGGTTAGTTCACTTCTATGCATCATTAGTGAAAGCTGTTATAGACCCCATGTGAATAAGTGCATTTCCCATTATTTTGAAGGTCCGGAGGGTCTTGCGCTTCCGAGTGCAAGGAAATAGAGCATTCCCCGATGATCGATTTAGGAAGATAAATAGCTTCTTTTTTGCTCAAAACCAGACCTCATTGATTGCATTCCCCAATAGAGTTATATGGGTTCTGACCCCACCTAATCTGAAGGTGGGCGAATCCATCTGCATTACCCATAGAACTCTTAAGTTTAGCGTTGGACCTCCCAGCAGCGCATTTCTCTGACCCCACCTAATCTGAAGGTGGGCGAATCTGTCAATTCATAAACATATTTACTGCATTACCCATATAACTCTGATGGTTGCCCCTCTCACTCTGATGCTTGGCCATACCACTCTGATCTGATGACTGAGATCCCAATTATATATGTCATTTCAGATCATGAAAGAGAAAGCTTCCGATGCGCATCTCTATTCCCGTCCGAAAGGCCCTTTGTGTGCGCTTGACCCTTTTCAAAACCGTTTGAAAAGCCACTTGCGTGCGTTTTACGGCTACTTCAAAAGGCCCAAGCTGGGGACCTAGCGGGGACCCTAATAAATAGCCTAAAATGGCCATTTTCACCCAGGCTTGCTTTCTCTGAACCAACTGGATCCACTCCCATGCCATGATGACGGATCCACTCCCACTCGATGATGGATCTACTCCCCGTGCTTTTCTCTCTGAACCGACTGGCTGGATCCCATGAGAATGGATCCACTCGATGACGGATCCAC
>Ga0115844_100116_pt1 | contig 17590 bp, 21 predicted proteins | sample InSIn1gowninarea_FD_83858 | JGI IMG/M metagenome (GOLD analysis project Ga0115844, IMG submission 83858) | reverse complement strand
AGGTCATAAGTGTGCTGAGAAGAAATTATTCTACATAGATTGTGAAGAGGAAGAAGAAAAGGAGCAAGAAATGTCAAAAGAAGAGGATATACTCCCGGAACAAAGCCTAGATGAAGAACAAATAAATTTGACCATATCCTGTAATGCATTGGCGGGAATTACCACTCCTCAAACCATCAAGATAGAAGGACAAATCAAGAAGAAAAAGGTAATAGTGTTGATTGATTCAGGAAGCACCCACAATTTTATTCATTGTAGGGTAGCAAAAGAATTGAATTGCTTCCTATATCCAGAACCAGAGTGTCAAGTAATGATTGCAAATGAAGGAATAATAAATTGCTCAGGAAAGTGCAATAATATCAAGCTATCCATGGGAGAATATGTATTGACTAGCCCAATGCTTTCCATTCCAATGGGAGGTGCTGATGTTGTACTAGGAGTCTAATGGCTACAATCCTTGGGTACAATAGCTTTTAATTTTCAAGAACTTTTCATCAAATTTTCTACAGAAGGAAAGGAAGTTGAATTAAGGGGTATTGCAGGGAAACCAGGAAAGATAATCAGCTCTAATGGTATGACGAAGCTTTTTAAAAAGGAGCAAAGAGGTGTAATTGCACAATTATGTTCACTAGATGTTTCCACATCACAATCATCTATTTCTCCAGATCTCCAAAAAGTCTTGGATAATCATTCCAAGGTATTTTAGACACCCAAAGGTCTCCCACCTATACGCGATCATGATCATGCTATTCATTTGATTCCAGGAAGTGTTCCTCCAAACATCAGGCTGTACAGATATCCCTATATCCAAAAAAGTGAAATTGAACGTATGGTTGCAGAAATGCTAGAGGCTGGTATAATTCAATCAAGTCAAAGTTCTTTCTCTGCTCCAGTAGTATTGGTGCACAAAAAGGATGGATCATGGCGCATGTGTCTGGATTATAGGGAGCTCAACAAGCTCATTATTAAATATAAGTTCCCCATTACTGTCATTGATGAATTACTGGATGAATTGCATGGATCAATTTAGCTCACCGAGTTGGATCTTCATTCAGGATATCATCAAATCAGAATGAAGATTGAAGATATTCTGAAAACGGCATTTAGAACTCATGAGGGTCATTATGAATTTTTGGTCATGCCTTTTGGCCTTACCAATGCACCTTCAACATTTCAAGGTTTGATGAATTCAATTTTCAAACCATTCCTTAGAAAATTTGTGTTAGTATTTTTTGATGATATACTAATCTACAACAAGTCTTGGAAGGATCATGTTGGGCACGTTGACAGGGTGCTACAACTATTGGAGGAGAAACAATTATATGCAAAAAGATCCAAATGTTTCTTTGGAGTCCAAGAAGTGGAATATTTGGGTCATATTGTATCTCATGAAGGAGTTAAGGTAGACCCTAGCAAAATTAAAGCCATTAAGGAATGGAAAATCCCCACATCCATAAAGTATCTGTGAGGATTTCTTGGGTTGACAGGGTATTATCGCAATTTTGTTAAGAATTATGGGAGAATAGTAGTGCCTCTAACAACATTATTGAATAAAGATGCATTTTCATGGACTCTGGAAGCAACAAAGGCCTTTGAACATCTTAAAGAGGCAATGTGCCAAGCACCAGTCTTAGCTACACCAGACTTCACAAAAACCTTTATTGTGGAATGTGATGCTTCAAGAAATGGAATTGGTGCTGTTCTAATGCAAGATGAAAGACCCATTGCTTTTGAAATTCATCCAATCAAGGGAAAGTTTTTAAGCAAAGCTATTTATGAGAAGGAAATGTTGGCAATACTCCATGCACTTAAGAAATGGCGACCCTACCTAATGGGAAGACACTTCAAGGTAAAAACGGATCATGATAGCCTTAAATACTTTTTAGAACAAAGATTATCCTCTGAAGAGCAACAAAAGTGGGTCACAAAGATGTTGGGTTATGACTTTGAAATCATCTACAAAAAGGGGAAGCAAAATGTGGTGGCAGATGCACTCTCAAGAAAGGATGAGGATGTGGAAGCATTGTTGTGCGCCATTTCTATTATCCAACCAGATTGGATAAACGAAGCAAGGGAGGAATGGAAGAATGACGAAGAAGTGTGGGCACTTATTCGAAAGCTACAACAAGATTCCCGTACGTCTGATACATTTAGTTGGAAAAATGATTCATTATGGTACAAAGATCGCTTATACCTCTGTAAGAATTCCCAGCTAAAACAAAATATTATTATGGAATTGCACACTTCTCCCTTAGGAGGGAACTCAGGGTTTTTAAAAACTTATCACAGGGTTAAGAAGGAATTTTTTTGGGATGGCCTTAAATCAGATATTCAAAAGTTTGTGGCGAAATGTTTGGTTTGCCAAAAAAATAAAGTTGAAACAATTAAGACACCAGGTCTATTACAACCTTTATCCATTCCAAGCCAACGTTGGGAGGAGGTTTCAATGGATTTTATCACAGGGTTACCCAAGTCTGAGGGAAAGAGCGTCATCATGGTGGTAGTTGACAGACTTACCAAGTACACATACTTTTGTGCATTATCACATCCATTTAAAGCCAATACAGTTTCTACTACATTTATGGAAACAATTCAAATGCTACATGGAAACCCGAAGATTATTGTAAGTGATAGAGATCCCATTTTCACTTGAAATTTTTGGACAGAATTATTTTGTTGTCTTGGTACTCAGTTAGCTCATAGCTCATCTTATCATACTCAATCTGATGGGTAAACTGAGATAGTAAACAAATGTTTGGAAGGATATCTTCGTTGCTTTGTATCTGATAAACATATACAATGGGTCAAATGGTTACCTCTGACTGAATGGTGGTATAACACTTCCTTCTATACAGCAACAAAAATGACCCCATTTATGGCACTTTATGGGTATCAACCACCATCCATCACATCATATTTAAGAGAAAATTCCAAGGTTCAGGCAGTGGAACATCACATCAAACATCGAAAATAAGTCCTCCAACTCTTAAAGGATAACCTCGTGTTGGCACAAAATAGAATGAAACAACAGGTAGATCAACATCGTAGTGAAAGAAGTTTTGATGTAGGTGATTGGGTATTCCTACGGCTACAACCATATAAGCAAATGTTTCTAAAGCAAGCTAAGAAGGATAATAAATTATCACCAAAGTATTATGGTCCATACAAGGTGTTGTAAAAGATTGGTACTATGGCATACAAATTGGAGCTTCCGGAAGCTTCTCAATTGCACCCAGTTTTCCATGTTTCATGTTTAAAGAAGGTTATAGGCAACAAGCTCCCAGTTCAAACAATATTGCCAGAACTTGACGAGGAAGGAAAAATTATATTGGAACCGGAACCAGTCACAGAAACAAGGACTGGACAGCTACGAAATCGATCAATTTCAGAGTATCTTATCAAGTGGAAGAACTTATCTGCTGAAGATTCCACATGGGAGGATGAGAATTTTATGCAGAAGTATCCAGGACTACTCAAGCGTTGAGGACAACACTTTTTTGAAGGAGAGGGGCATGTTGGGTCCCTATAATACTAGTGATTACCCCATTACTATGGTAGTTATACCCCTTATTTATATTGTTGTGCCCCTATTACCCCCATGTTTTTATTTCTGTGCCCCATAGAATCCCCCTATTGTTATTTTTGTGGCTTTATATTATTATTGTTAGGTCGGCTGGGTTATATTAAGACTCCTTAGACTCCTATATATAGAAAGGAGGCTTTGTCATTTGAATCATCCAAGAATTGTTCATTTATGTAATTTAAAGGAGGTTTCCCCCTCGAAGAGGTTGAATTCTAAGGCGTTGATCTATCTTTTCTATCTTTTCTTGAGCTAGTTTCATAACAATAGGAGTCAAAGTGACCAGTTCCTCCTTGTCACCTTGTTGTTTTATCTTGAGAATTTCCAGCTTCATGAGGACCTGCTTGTCACTCAACTTCTTGTTCTCTTGTTCCAGATATGTGATGACATACTTGGCTCTCTCCAAATTGTCCATCAATGCTTGGAATTGAGCCTCCTTTTACTATATGATGATGTCCTTTATTGTTTCTTCATCCTGAGCCTCTAAGTCAATTATTTCCATGCCATGATGAGTATAATGCTGCTCCGGCTCATCATGATCTGTCAAATCAAAGTCTCTCTCTTTCTCCTCATCATCAAAACTTTCCTCTACCATCTTTTCTTTCCCTTTATGCAGCTACTGCACCTGTACCTGTTGTGTTGATGAAGAAGGAAAAGCCCCTTCCACATCCTGTGGAGCAAGCATTTTCCTATGGGTTGATGAAGAAGGCAAGGTCCCTTCCACATCCTGTGGAGCAAACACTTGCCTATCAGCTATAAACAATATCCTTGTGCCCCTCTGATATGTCATGTAGGTCCTGGGAACCTCAGTAGCTCTAGTTTCTTTGGCCTTCTCATTTGTCTTCACCTGAGCACTGCTAGAAGGTCCTCTTGATTATTGAGACACTCGTCGAGGAATTTGAGGACCCCTGAAGATGTCATGAGTAATAAATGTCTCCCAAGAGATGTTGAGGAGGCTAAGATGATGAAGCACAATCATCTTAATCAGGGAATAATTATAGAGACTACTCATCTGTTGAGGGTATGTATTTTTCTACACAAAATGGGCCATATTCTCAATATTCTTGAACAAGAAATAAGGGAGGTTTAACATCATCACCCTAGTAAAATGCATGAGAAGCCTGATGTGATAGGTGTACAATCTAGAAAATTTGCCCTCACAAGTGAAATATTTCATGATGATTTTCATCATGGGGACATACTTGTCTTCAAGAAATTTGAAAGGAAAATCTCTTTTCACCTCATTTATGTATTGGGGTTTGATATAAGGCTCATAATAGTGTTCATCCAGGTCTTGTGTCTTGTACCACTTGTCCCCTACATTCGGAATCCTGGTTGCATCTGCAATAATGGAAGGTGAAACTATAAATGTCACCCCAACAAGAGTCACCTTGTTGTCTTGAAGATGGGCTACAAAAAACTTGGTGAGCTCAAGATGGTGTTGAACTCTCTCTACCTACTCACAAAACTCATAGCACCATAGATGTTTGAAACAAGTGGCAGCCAACTAAGAGGCCTGCAACTCTCTGAGGTTTGATGGCTCTTCCCTGATAATTTTTCCTCCCTTGTTTGGTTTTCTCTAATGCTGAGGTCTATCTGTTGAACTGTCACTATCGATGCTTTCCTCCTCCTCATAGTCTCTGTCTTCTTTGTCCATGTTTGCAAATTTTGAGGTTATGCACTCCTATAAAAGGGATGAAGGGAGTGAGTAAGAGTGATTTAGGAGTGATGGAATTGGAGATGAACTTGTGAGGTATTTTGGTCGGCTAGAAAATGAAGGGGAGGGTATGAATCATGAAAATGGGGGAGAGGAGCTTAGGTCCTTTTTTGAGACATAGCTTGTGGGATGAAGGATGAGGGGGTATAGAATGTTGTGGAGTGATATAGGGAAGGGTTTTAGGGTTTTAGTGATGGGTGATGGGAAAAATAGAGGGGATTAGAGTTTCTAGAATGTCACTGAGGGAGAAACTAGGGTTTCACATTTGTCATGGTAAATTCATTCAAACACTGCAATTGCAACTTCAATGATAAGGTAGAGGGAGTGCACTTACTTGTTTGAGAGATGAGAGGGTTGTTTGGAAGTTTTTTTGAAGTTTGGAGGCTTTTTGGTCTTTGTTTCTCAATGCTCAGTGCCCACTACAGACGCACAGCGCCACCTCTCAATGCGTAGAGCAGTGTAATTTTGCATTGTTGAAACCTCCCAACGCGTAGTGTCACCTCCTGAACACATAACGCCAATTCAATCCAACTTTTGACTACCTTCCCAATATCAAAATTGAGCATGGGATAGCTCGTTGAAAATATTTCCAAGTATTCCTTCCATAAAATCTTTAATTGTTCAATTTGGAGCTTATTTTCCCTATCAAAAGCTCAATCTCCCAAGACTGGTCAAAATGTGCAAAGTGAGGCTGCCAAAATGCAGTGTTGTTTCAATCAACTTTTGGAGGTCTTCCTCAACTCAAAATTGATCTCATGATAACTCATTGGAAATATCTCTATGTCTAGTTATCATTCGACTCATCACACAAGTCATTTGGTCACTCCAGATAGGAGAAATCTTGATTTTCCCAAGGTGACTCTAGAAGTGCATCAACTCTCCTAAGGAAAATGATGTTTTGGACATTTCTCCCAAACCATGAGACCTGTGTAAAAAAGGGAGGTTTTTGTTCTTGGGTCTATGGTGGAAAAAACCCTCTCTTAATTTGATCAAATTCATCTCTTGTTGCTCAGAAACATCATTTTAATAAAACTTATCCCAGTGTGTGGAATAGGGGATTTGTAGAAATGAAGGGAAATGAAGGGGATGAAGGGCTTCTAATTGCTTGAGAATTTTCCTGGGAAGTAGGGAGGGATGTCAAGAAGTAGGGAAAAGTGGAATTTCAAGGATTGAGTGAGGGGAAGGGGTCCAAAAAGGCAGAACATAGGTCTAACCTAGAAAAGTGTCAAATTATAGCAATAGGATAGGGTTTGTGGGAAAATGATGAATTTGACGGAAAACAGTGATGGGAAGTGTTTAATAAGGTATGTTAAGGGTAGGGGAAAGTGTATGAGAATCAGGATACAAGTTTTGTTGATGATTTGACCATCCAAGAAAAATTACCTTCAAAACCCTAGGAGAGGGAAATGAGACTTATCTAAGAACAACTGAAGCACAAACAAGGTGTAAAATGACCCATTGGAACTTGAAATAATGATGAAAACTCTTTGAATGATGGTACACTCAGTCGAATGGTGACATGGACCAATACTTGGAAAACTTAGGAAGGAGTGAAAACAATCCTAGACTTAATACCTAGTGACCAAATTTTACTTGAAGACAAAATTTGACATTGACATCCTAAGGTTGTAAACAATGACACTAACATTGGCTCCATTGGGGATGGTAGCTCCTTGGAGATGCCAAGAACACCATAGACCAAGTAGCCTTATCCATTTGGCATGGAGTAAAAAAAAATAACTCAATCTGAAATACATGACTGAATACTAATGACTCAAAGACACAAACTAACTTTTACTCAACTAAAAACTGAATCAATACTAAAATACAACTAACAAACTGGAAAAGATGCTCAAATGGAGATTATTCAATGAAACCTACTCTAATTGTTCCATCATCACCTGATCAAGTGAAATGAAACAACCAATGCAACCAAGTAATCATTCTAACTGTTGTTTGAATTCTCTGCGAGTGCTTGTTTATGAGCAAGAAGAGAGAACTACTAAAATGCAACTGCCATGAAAACTTTTAAATATATCCAAATTTTCCCATATTGAATAATATGGATTCTCTATCTGACTCCAAAAATACTGCATGAGGATCTTGAAATTCATGTGCACTGGGACTTAGCTCATCCAATGGATTACTTTTCTTCTCCTCATACCATGAATTCAAACTTTCATCTCAGCTTTGTGACGAGGCTCCTACTGAAAATGACAAAGAAACCGGCTATCGAATCAAGTTTGTATCAATACTTTTTTCAAGCTCACAGTTAGCTAATGGAGAAGGAATTTGACTGTAGATATCGTCCAACACATCAGCTATTGGATCGTGAAAAACTTGAAAAGACTGTTGCAACCCATTTTCTATTGGTTCCAATGAGACTACATGATTTTCTATAAGCTGCTCATCCTTTATTGAAGATATACTATGAAAATTTCCCTTCAAAAACTGAAATGATTCAAAAGATAATGGTACGGAATCATCTCGCATCATTTGATCATATGTTACTATTGGAAATAATACTGAGAGGGGGCGGTGAATCAGTATTATCAAATCAATAAAAAAAATTCATTTCCACACTTATATACATATATGCTACTTTTGTTAATGGAACCTGCGTGTATATGCGACTATGTCGAATGCAACTAGCGTATATGTAGAATACATATGATTCAGTTAATCCATTAAATGTTGATCTTTAGCTAGTGCATCAGAACTTCATTAACCATATAAGCAGTAAGCAGGTGCAGTAAAACATAACATATCATCACACACAAGAAGCACACATGAACACCATGATATAAGGTGGAAACCCATTGTGGGTGAAAACCACCTGCTGCAAGTCGTCTCTATCTTTCTTTAATGAGAAACTTAATTTTACAATCTTTTGTATTGGTGCAGTATTATACCAGTACGTAGGCTACAACCTGGAGAGGACTACAACCCTCTCTCGTTTTCAAGAATCTCCTAGATGGGAGCTACAACCCTCTTTGCTCTTGTACTAGCCGATGTACTAGTACGTAGGCTCCAACCTACAATCTCCTTTCATCCTCTAGGGACCACATTTCATACATTTTTAGACTGGATACTCCTAAAGCACAACATTATAATCTGAAGGCCACGTTTCATCAAATTTTCATATTGGACCCATAAATATCATTGAAGCTTAAAACAATCAATACTAGCATCATCAATTTCTGAAAACTAAACATTGAAACCCTATCAACAACACAGAGCAGAACACTTAACTCTGCAACAATATTCAGAACCCACTGTATCATCAAAATCATGCATTAGAATGCATAAGCTACTTGGAAGTTCTGAACCAGCGTGTATACGCAACTTCACCAAGGCGAACTAGTGTATATGTCATTAATTACTTATTCATAACTTTGTTACACTTCCTGACTTCAGACATACCCGGATCATTATATATATAAGGATAATATATGAGTAAGCACCTAGATCTAGTCCATCAGATCACATGAATATGAGTCATTATGATTAGTTCTCATCCATCAATACTGAAGCTAAACACGATCAACCAAACAGCATATGCAGAATACTGACACCTTTAAATTGTCATCAGAACCCATCAACAACCAGAACCACCTGTGACTTCAAATATCATATCTCAAAATGTATACGCTACTACAATGAACCAAACTTACGTACATACGTGCTTACACCAAAGCCAACCTGCGTATAGATCTATAAATATTCAATCATGAGTTGCAGCGATTTCAAACTTAAGTTATACCCAGTTCAAATCATTACATGCATCAGTATACAGATCTAGAATAAACATAATCAATCATATAGAGATAGTTCATTTCAAACCATTTGATCCCGATCTATCCTTAGATCTTGTTCTCCATCAATCGGTGAGATCTCTCCTTAGCCTAGATCAAGCACTGTATCATCAATCCATAACTTGCATATTGGATCTCATCCTTCATCATATATTCAAGACTTTTTCGATGCCCTTGCCTAATGATCTTCTTCTCCTTTTATAGTCTTAGGCCTTGCTCAATACCAAGGTCCAAAACCATAACAAACCAATACCATGGGCGCAATACTTGGGATCAACACATTTGACGAGATACTATGGTCCAAAACCATAGGTTCAAATACCAAGGACTAACTACCACAAACCAAGAGTAAGTTCTCCAACATATACGCACTTTTCCTTGCATGAAAGTGTGTGTATATGCATACCCTCCTTTATAATGTCTAACCCACGTGTATATGCGGCTTGGTCACAATGAACCTACGTATATGTATTTTCTCTTCATTCTTGTAGTTTGATCATCAATTCCTTGCTGCTAACCTTCTGCTCATCAATTCCTTGCTACTGATCTTCTGCACTATGATTTGTCATCTGTGTGATTTGCCATCAAGGACAACACTTGTCTCATAATGCCAACAGTTCCAGCTTCCAAGTCTTCATCTGCAACCTGACATTCAATGGAATTCGGGGGTTGCAAATATAGATATGAGAAGTCTTGAACAAGGATTTCATTGCCCTCTAGATGTTCCAGATCAAAACTTATTGACAATTGATTTCTGATTGCACAAAAATTGTCTCTAATGAACTGAAATGAAGTAAAACAAAGAGGCAAAGATCCTTCACTTACTTCAAACTTTTCTACACTTTCCTCCTCACTTCCATAGCTGATATGCGACGGCTGATCACTGTATTCAAGCTGCTGAAAGTGAACTTCTTCCTTCCACAAACCAACTGTTGATTTGTTTGCGGGACTAGCTTCTATTTGAAGAACGTAATCATTATCATATTGATCAAACTTAGGCAAATCATAAACACGTGATCAAGCATACATGTGAGATCAACATATCTCTATTCTCCAAGATGATCTATAAAACAATCATTATCAAATCTATGACAACTAGGATAAGAAAGAAAATGTTTTGGATCAGCCACTTGCTCTTCTTCAATCAGCGAGCCATGGTCTTCTTGAACATCATACTCATTCCTTATGATGATATTTTTCATCATCTTTTCCACTGCACTAACCAAAATGTCTAGCTTTATCTTTAAAGATGTTGATTCCTCTATATCTATGATCTTCCTCTCTTCTTCCTTCAACTTTTCCCTTCGGATTAACAGATTAGCCTCTACATCTACTGCATTGTTTTGCATCTCTTCAAATGTTGCAAGGTTCCTTTCTCTTAGCTGAAACTCCATTTCTAGATCAAAGGCTTCTGGATAATGCAAGAGAGCTTAATCAGGAGGAGGTCTTATATTAATAGGCATCAAATAATAAACTTAGTTAAATTTGGTGTAAAATTGTTGTACTGTCTCCCCTGGTTGTCTTTTCAGCTAGTTATACTCTTCTAGAATCAAGAAAGGGTTATGTCTGACCATCCACTTGTCGAGGAAAACTTTGATGAACTACTGGAAATCTGAGATGCTCGCATCAAGCAGGGTTTTGGACCAACTCTTGACTTTGCCTTACAAAGAAAGAGAAAAAATCCTAATACTGAAATCCTCTTCATCAACTTCAAAAAGGTCAAGAAAAGACTCAAAATTTAGTACATGTCTCTCAGCAGTGATGTTTTCACATTCACCAACAAATCTTGGTAGATATAGGTAATGATTTTTAGGGAAAGCATGGGATATAGGAGGTAAAATCAGAGGCTTGTATCTATCTGGAATCTACAAGGTATAAGAGCTGTTGGTACTAATTTATTGCCATTCTTTTCTTCTAAAAATCCATCATTTATCTATCATTTTCTCCCATAAACCCCTCATAGTCCATTGAAATTGATTAATGAAGCATTATAATTGTTATTTTACATTAAATTTAATTTGTGGATCTTTATGTTAAAAATTGGAAATTTTCAACAAAATTATGGGATGTCATGACTTCATGTAATTGGTTTATGTTGTGACACGTGGCATGGCAGGAAAATCGAAACAAAGGATAAGGATGTGATCTAGGATGTACATACATCGTGAAAGATCTATTCAACATCGAATCTGGAGCTCTTGAATACATGGTCAATGCTGGTCAAACCCAACCTTTTTGGTTGTAAAAGCAACAAAAATCTGAAGTTACCTAAACTGATTTCGTTTTGTTTTATAAATCAATTAGGATTAGAAAAAAATGAACCTAGCCTTTTTTATTGTAAAAGCAGAAACATCTAAAGCAACAATGCATTTATGTTTGGATGTAAATGGTAATAACTAGGAGGAGGCAAGGGCAGGCTTAAAACTGCGTATTCCAGAGCTTTGTTCTAGTATGTAATTAATTTTCCAGAACTTAATCATAGGCAGTGTTTCATAAATTGTAGTGTTTATGTGTTAACATTTTCATCACCTGAAGTTTTCTAAGTGTGCCATCGAAGCGTGGAAGGGCCCTACGTGAAGATTGGTACACTGTCATTTCATTTTCATAGGATTTAGCCTTCAGATATGAATATTGTTTGATGTTATTTCCTTGTTTGTGAGTTTATTAATTCAATTAGAAGTTCTGGCAAGTGTTATTGTATGATTCATGGTTATAGCTTGAAAATTCAATTGCTAAATTATTGAACAAGATCTTGTAAAATTTTTAATTGAACATTGAATTTCAAAGTATCTCTATGGACTCTGTTTTCATGAATTTGAGTTTTAGTATGCTTAAAAGAGTTGTTGGTTTTCATGAATGCTTAGTGTGTTATCTGGAAAGAGTTTTTGTGAACTATATCCTTGTAAGAGGATTGAAGACTCAGACTAGTAACACTATGTTTTAGAATAGCTAATTAAATTAGAGGATATAAGTGTTTAAATTGTGAAAGGAAACATATTCCAATCTCTTGTAAAAGAGTGTTGTAGCCTGTCACAATAGACACTTATTTAGATAGATGAGATCCTTTAGGTCTATAAACTTTAGACACGTGCCTCTAAGTTTACCTACCTTGGTTGAAATTAAATTTAGTCTAATCAGTTGGTGCATGGAAAAGAGGTAATGCTTCCTAATGAATTTCAAATACATACTTATAAGATGGCGGCAGATTTAGGAATTGATCTCAATGAAGCCCAACAAGAGAGAATTTGGCAATTGAACCAGTTAGATGAAATGAGGCAGCAAGCAGAGGAGACAACAATCCTAATGTAGAAACAAAGGAAGCAGTGGCATGATGCACACATTAAAAGGAAACAGTTCAAAGAAGGAGACTGGGCTTTACTCTTTGACTCTGAATTCAGAGATCATAAAGCCAAATTTACAACACATTGGTTGGTGTTACAGGGATTAGTGTCCACACGGATCTACTCTATCCCACTAAGGAATGGTAGTGCCTTAGAAACTGAAACACAATAAAGTCTAACTTGCTTCCTTTTACATAAATATATAGATAGAGATAGAGGGGATCCAACGTGTGTCTTCCGTTTGGTTTCTTCGTTTGAATCCTTCTCCTCCTTGAAGCCGTTGGGTTCCTGCCCGCTTCTACACCCAGCTATTGAGAATATCTGCGAAATCAAGGACACCAGATACTTGCAAGAACAATGATCTACTATGTAAACAATCTAGGGTTAGATAAATTGACCATTCACATGTATAAGCATAAACACATAATGCACAAGTAAATGGAAGGAACGAGAATAACTTTATTGATCAATAGAAGTCAAGGGAGTTACAAGCAGCTGCTCCAAACCCAGCATCAACCTCTTGACTTGAAAGAGTTCTCCTAGAACCTCATGCAAAAGCAAATCACCCAACAAGCTCAAAGATATCCTCTAGAAACTATCAGCACTTCCTTGCATTTAGCCAAAATTCCAACCCCTTGGATCTCATGGAAAGGGATCCATTTATAGGTACTTTGACAAGGTTATGATTCAGCTTCCATGATTGTGATTAGTGTCCTCCAACTGATAGTCCATGCTTCCACTTGGTGAATGAGAATCTATGACTCATCCAAGGTCGAATTCTGAGTAGCAGTTGTCACATGAGAGAGAAATGGAAGATCCCATGACTCTCCACCTTGCAGAGAAACACTGCCATTTGTCACTTCCTACTCCAGCGCACCTAGAACAAAGGCTACCTGCTCTTAAACGCAGGTACCTAGTGTTCTTCCTACTCTTAAGCGTAGGCAGTACATGGAGTAAGTGCTCTGGCTCAAAATTGTCCTGTTCTGAGTGGTTTTTGAGAGGGACTTTCTTGGAGGAGATGTAATCATTTGACCTTTCTCCTTTAGGGGCTGAAGCAACCACTTTAGGGACTAAGAATCCCTTGAATTATGGATATTTTTAGCTTGGAGTCGCAGGACCCAAAAATATCTATAACAGATTGCCCCCTAAAGCATGAGGTCGATATTTTTTCATTTTTTCAAAAACTGTCGGGTGAAATGCTTTATAATGAGGATTCAGAGTTCTTTTCCAGCCAAGAGGAGACCTGTAATAAGATACAACACAATACATTATCTTCATATAATTTTCATGATCTAGCTGAGGCGGGCATTCCCATGCTCAGCGTTATAAAATCATACTCATGTACATAGGACAGATAACTGTCTGAAATTAGACTGATGATTCTGGAAGAGCCATCACCCTGACGGGATGATTATATGTGCCATAATGCTGTACATCTGATGTTTTTATTATCCTGAATATATCGCAGCCCGGATGGCTGAAACTAGATCCGGGGTCTTCAATCTCTTCCGATCTTCACTCGAAGTACAAGTTGATCCATGTGAAAAGTGAACTGGCGTCGAACATGGAAGACATCGCTTGATTACCGGTCAATGAGGTAAACCGTTAACAAGCGCGAGAGGAATCACCGATAATGATGATGACCCTCAAGGTACTACAGTACAATCTACGTGGCGTGAATAAATGACTTGGCGTCGAAAACCACGCGGAATCTTTCAGTCGAAGGCCATTGATGAAAACCTATCGCCGAAAGTGAGAAACCTGCCATTAAGGCATGCAAGCTTCAAAGTACTGAGGGGGGTATTCCTAGATCGACTTCTTGGATAATGAGCTGATGTCGACAAGAAGTGATCCGTCACAGGAGGGCCTTAATGAATCCCACATCAGTGACACGGAAAGGAGCTAATGATTTTGTGGAGGTAAAAAACTGACTGACGATATGAGGGTTCAGGATGGCGGTCATCAAATGGATGAAGGATAAGTGTATTGTGGTGGGTGGAACAGGTTGAACTCTCTGAAACTCTTGAACATGTAACGACACTGACAGATGGATTGGTAGCATTACCCCAGATATGGATGGTGTAGGGAGACCATGGTGAAATGACCGGTGAATGAAACAACCCAACCCGACATGGATGCGGAACGAAAGTGTCATGTTCAAGAGCGACTTGCTACCGACAAAGTTTCTTCAAGTTGCCTTCCCAATTTTTCCCCAGTCATTACTGACCAGTACCTCTTTATTTTTGTCAAGCTTGAGGAGGATAACATATGCTTGTTCTATAATCCGCCCTTCGGGTGAACCCATCGCTTCGTTTTAGCGAGCTTAGCGATGGTGAAACTCGTTCTTGCCTGCCACGGACAAATTTGTCGCTATTAGATTTTAACGAGTTTAACGACAAAGATAACTCGGTCCTTTTCAATTTTAGAGAGTCTGAAAACGTATGTAAAGTAAACTCCAGGGTTTCCTTTTTCGTCATGTAATCCCTTAAGTCCGAAAAAAGTATAAAATTATACAGAAGGGATGAAATTTCGATCTTTTTAACGAGCCGAATAAGACAAGCGCTCGATCTTTCTGTGTAATAGTCTCTCAAATCCAAAAAGATTAAAATAGAGAGGAGAGACAGTACTTCCAGTACTTTAACGAGCTGGAGAGGCTAATGACTCGGCGATCTTTTCATTTTTAACGAGTCAGTTGAAAAGAGCTTAAAGGAGACTCGTCTTTTGAGGAACGAGTGATGTAATGGGTAGCAGCAGATTCCAGGTAAGGGTTTGGAATTTTTCAATCACGGCAATGTTACAAGGACAGCTAAGGATAATCACTCTTCGCAGCTGTTCCTCAAAATGGGTAAACAATCAAATGGAATTGAACGATTAGCCAATGTGAAAGTGGAGGTGACGACACAAAACACATCCAAGGCTTTGAGAGGCTGAGTTTTTAAGTTCACGATGATCATTTACCGGTGTAATGCTTAGGTTTATTTTTTAACGAGCATGAAGTCTGCGGTAAAACTGCTCGATACAATGGTCGATTACCATAAAGTTTCCTCGTTCCGTTCAAAAGATCATATTGCATAGCTTCAACAGATTAGTTAGATATGAAAATATATTTGAAAATGAACTAAGACACTAATATTTTACTCGAAATATGTGCAAGTAGATTAAAAGTGCTCTTTACCCTTCATTTTACCGTTTTCATTTGAACTTTTGACTGTTGGAGCTTTGGAAGTGCTTTCCCTCCCAATTTTCACCAGCTGATTCCGAGAGATTTTGTGGATGATTTTCGGCGCCGTCTGGACTAGGTAGGAGCTAACCCCTAGCTCTTTCATTTCATTCCTCTTTTTCTTCATTCTTTGCATGTTTCTCCGGAGAACTGGGCAACAGGGGTTTCAAAATCGCCCTACCCTCCAAGCGCACCCTTTCAGTATCGAAAGGTGTGCTTGAAGGCAATTTTTATGCTGCCTAGGTGCTCTTAAACGCACCCAGTGCACTGGCTAGGTGCGCTGGGCACCCAGGATGCAGTTTTGCACAGTCATTTTCAGTGAAATTTTTGCCTATTTCTTCCAAATTTGAAATCTTACTCCTCTCTTGTTGGTTTGCAGAGATTGGTTGGAGCAAAATGACCGTTACATGGCGAGAGCGAGAGCATGAAGAAGAGGATATGATTGTCTTACAAGATCTGGCTACTGTGACTGCATTGCGTAACTGTGGTTTTCTGAAGTTCTTCCGCATTTCGAGTATGAGGCAGCAGATCAGCCTACTACAGTATTTGCTTGACACCTGGGATCCTGCCACCCAGGTATTCCAGATTAAAGGGAAAAACATCCCTTTTACTGTGGAGGACATCTATTTCTTGACCGGCTTATCTAGGCGGGGTGCCCCCGTCTCTTTATCAGGACCATCCCCTGGGGGTGAATCCGTGAAAGACTACGTTCGCCGATACTGCAGAGAAGGTTCTCAGCCGGGTAAAGACGGCAAGATCCTTATCAGAGATGTCACCAGTAGGTCCTTACGGACCATTCTCTTTACCATTGGTAGGATGGCAGGCAGCGCGTCAGTCCATGCAGCCAACCGCTCATATAAGCAGTACACCCTTGAGTGTCTTGAACCGAAAATATTCAACTGGTGTGATGCAGTGTTTTTGATGATCAAAGAACAGTTAACCAAGGGGAAGAGTGGCCGATTGAAGAACTTCGGATACGGTTCCATTTTGGTCGCTTTTGCCCTGGAGAGGATACCTTTGATGCAGCCGCAGTATATTGCTCTTACTGTACCTTCGCCGACTGAGCCACGGATGCAGAGATGGGTCGATCACATGTCTAGGCATGCTGGTCAATCCCAGATATCCTTCTCTGTCACCTTCTTTGGATGGTTTGATCATCAGGAGATGTACTTTTCTGAGTATCCATACACGGGTATGGACTTCCGGGGTGACCCAGACTTACCACTGCCGGTTGGCGAGCGATGGGGCGCTCTTGGTAATCTTTTCTGACCATTTTCTATTTATGTTTTGCTTTCATAATGTTCTTGTGCTTTATTCTATCAAGACTTATCCAAAATTTATGTGTTGTTACAGATATTGGTCCTGTTCGTCCAGCAGAACGTCCGCGAGTTCCAGCTACTTCCCCAGCGGAGTCGCCAGTTTTGTTATAGGGATTAGTGTCCATACGGATCTACTCTATCCCACTAAGGAATGGTAGTGCCTTAGAAACTGAAACACAATGAAGTCTAACTTGCTTCCTTTTACATAAGTAGATAGAGAGAGATAGAGGGGGAGCCAACCTGTGTCTTCCGTTTGGTTTTCTCATTTGAATCCTTCTCCTCCTTGAAGCCGTTCGGCTCTTGTCTGCTTCTACACCCAGCTATTGAGAATATATGCGAAATCAAGGACACCAGATACTTTGCAAGAACAATGATCTACTATGTAAACAATCTAGGGTTAGATAAATTGACCATTCACATGTATAAGCATAAACACATAATGCACAAGTAAATGGAAGGAACAAGAATAGCTTTATTGATCAATAGAAGTCAAGGGAGTTACAAGCAGCTTCTCCAACCCAGCATCAACCTCTTGACTTGAAAGAGTTATCCTAGAACCTCATACAAAAACAAATCACCCAACAAGCTTAAAGATCTC
>Ga0115844_100115_pt1:12500-17598 | contig 17598 bp, 8 predicted proteins | sample InSIn1gowninarea_FD_83858 | JGI IMG/M metagenome (GOLD analysis project Ga0115844, IMG submission 83858) | reverse complement strand
GATGAAAAAGACCTTACGCTATTCCTTTAGAACGTCAGAAATGGCGGCCCTACATCAGAGGGGTCAAGCTACTAGCCTTAATAGATCTTCGGGAGACTACGGGGGTAGAGAAAAAGAGTTCAAAGGTCGGTCTGTCTTATTGTATTGATTTCCGAAGTGAACTTACTTTGCTTTAGCTTAGCGTGATTGCTTTAGGAGTTAGCCTTCAGAATGTCGAGATGGGGATTCCCTTTCTTCTTTCTCTGATTGCGCAGGACCTTTTAATATAAAATATAATAGTTGTAAGGGTCCGGCTTTAAAATAAGAGCCGAAGCCCCTTGCCGCTTTTAAAGCTAGCTCCCCCTTACTGATTAGGGCTGATTGAAGCTCTCGAGCCCCTTCCGAAGTTGAGGATTCTCTTCTTTGGAAAGATGAAAGAAAGAATAGAAGAAAGTGGAGCATGAGGATTGATTGGATTAAGCTTCCTATTTGGGGTTGGCGTTCAGTCTCTTTCTGGAGATTGTTCTGAGAATGAAAAGAAGAAATAAATGCTGCGAGGCATGGTACCCTACGAGGAAGGCCTGTTATGCTTAGGTCGAAAGCGCGGATAGACGGTATAAGCCAAAGAAAGCCTCTTTACCTTCTACCTTCTGCACTTAAGAGTCCCTTCTTTTGACTTAACCGAAAGCGGATCGGTAGAGAGAGAGAAATTCACTACTATGTTCCATCGCTTTCTCCTTAAGAGCAATCGGCTCCTGGTGCAAACGGAGATCTTGGAGGTAAGGCCCTTCCTAAAGCCGATGGGGACTTTCTTCTTCAAATCCAAAGTCTTCAGTCTCCGCTACTAGGGCTAAGGCTGTAGTTCCAAATCCAGAATCTTATTAAGCGCTTAAAAGAAGAAATAGATAGAGATAGACAGGATAAGAATGGAATATAAAAACTAAGAAAGGGGCATCTGTCCTGGTAAGCTGATATGAGATTCCGATGGCTGTATGGAAGAAGGCTAGCGGTGTAGCGCACATCATTTCTCAAAGAGAGTGAGGCTCATCGGGCGGCCAAGGATTTTACTTTAGATTGATTCACTTTAGAAGTCTTAGACATTGATTCAGTTAGAAGTCTATAAGGTTCTTCCACCCTGAGCAGCTAAACTAAACTTCACTTACATAGGCTGGGGCCAGGTGGCGTAGTCCCCTAGCTAAGAAGGAAAGCAAGATGGATGTAACTGATCTAGGGCTAATATGAATTCATTCCTTTAAACCAGTTAGTAACGGGAAATTCCTCTTCTTTGTGGATTGCCTCTGAGAGCAATTTTTGATGAAAAATACGGGGAAAACAAAAGTGAAAACTTTTTTATCTCAATTTATAAGCTAAAAAGCTCTTAGTTTTTCCCGGGAAAACGCAACTTTGATCGGAATGCTGTGGAATAACTAAGTCACTTGCTTTAGCTGCCGTAAGATATTGTAGGTGCTTAAATGACCGGGTGCCATAAGAGAGAGAGCATTACATTCATATTCATATCGGGGAAAGTCGCGGGGGCAAGAACAGTGGCAAGAGGTTCTTTCTCTCCTTTTTCCCTTCTTTTATACGGGGACGGCTAAAGCAGCAGAGAACCGACTGGCTGCGTGCATTCCCTCCACAACACCCAATGCAATCAGGATCAGGAGCTATAGCTAGGGATTCTGTGACTAACCGCTTTAACGGAGTGCCCTTACTAGGTCCGAACTCGATGATGGAATGGCTGGGCTGGGCAAGGGCTATGAACGGCGCCTGGAATCAGAGATGAACCAAAACGTCTGTCTCCCTAAGAAAGCTTGCTTGAATAAAGGCTTACAGACGTACTCAGTAAATCCTTTTTTTTACTCGCAATGCTCCTCCTTGTATTTGATTGTTTTTTCATTCTTTCTTGTTGTGCTCGATCAATCACACAAAGACTCATCGATAAGTACAGGTGAAACCAACCCCCGTCATCCAGAAGAGGAAGTAGATTTCAAGTATTCTTTGGAGTAATGGCCTTCGTGCTCTATTCTAGTCTATTTATCTTTGGGCACGACTTCCAAGGGAAGGGATTGAGGTGGGCTTTACCTTCACTTTTCTCATGATATTTGTTAATTTGTGGACTGACGACAGCAGCACTAGTTACACCTCTCTCTTAACTGCTAGGCCCTGATTCACAGCCCTAAATGAAGGGACAATAGCGGACCTCGCCCCATGAAGTAGTTTCTTTTCTTGCATTTCGAGTCAATTCCTTTTAAAATAGAAAGTATAGCTTATTATCCGATAAACATATAGGCGGACAAAGCTCTCACCTTAAGGAGGAGACCTGTCGTAGAATTTTAGGAATGTAGTAAAGCAAGGACGGCTGCACTCTCATTCTTTCATTGGTCCCTCTTCCTCTTCACCTGGCCAAGCCCCCTCGATCAGAAATAATTTCTCTTCCTTCCATCTATGACCGGGATGGAACTTCTCCTCACAATTAGAGTATAGCACAAGAAGCCACGATTTCGCCTCGACTCTGCCTCAGCCGGTCTGAGACGCTTCATTCTTGGAAAGGTTGGCCTGGACTACCTTATTAGCAGGAGCAGCGCGGTTGACTGGGTGGAACCAATCGATCCGATGCCCCCAGACAAAAGAACTTCTCTTATTTATAAGGAAGGAAGGCCTCAGACAAGCCCTACCATCGCTTGGCAACCTTCTCAAACTCGGCTTCATACTCCCGTGGACACCTGACCGAAGCTTATCAAGTGCACCAGCATGATCGTCATACTTGCTTGGCCAAAAGCCTTCATTCAAGGCCGCCACAAACTCTCTCCATAACACATAGACCTGCGACTTCTCATACCACCTATACCACTCTAAAGCTTACCCTTGCAAATGGAAGAAAGTCAACATCGATCCTACGCTTCACTTTGATGGTATGCAAAGAATTATTCTACTCGAGAAAGACAACCGATCTCCTCGAATGCCGGAAAATGAAGCTACAGCTACTCTAGCTCCTTGGCTTGACTTGGCTTTAGAGGGACTGGGTTACGACTCCTCTAACTAGCAACCAATAGAAAGAGCAGACCTGCCTGCGAGGATACCTGCAGCCGTATCAACAGGAGTTTCTATTTACACATCGGTAGTAGCTAGCCTGCTAATATCCACATAGATTGAACTAGACTCATAGCAGAAATAGACTATCTAACCTAGCTACTCTCTCTCTTTTACACCAATGCCATAGGGTGAGACGAAACTAGCCTGAGTGGAAGATGTCTGGAAGGAAGACATCAGAGGTACTCCGATGTTCCAGCTTTGTTCTAAGCTAAAAATAGATTGCAACAAAAAATACGGGGAAAATGAAACTTTTCACGTGAAAATTAACTTGATGTTGAGGAAGAATGCAGTGATAATGGTTCCGTTCATGGGAAACCTCATACTGATATGATATGAGGATGCCACAACCAAGTTGGCGTGGATCCAAGGTCGTGCTAGCAACATTTTATATGTTTATTTTAGATCCGCTACATGGAAGGGAACCCGCTAATTCAGTGCGACGTTGTGTTCTTGCCTAAGAACCCGTTCCCCCGTATGGAGCCACCGTCGCTTTCGTTGGCATGCCACAGTTCCTCTCTCTTCCTTGACCAAGGGAAGATCGAGTCAAAGTGACGACAGAAGTAGGTGCCCAACTTTGCGCACCCGGAGTCCTTCGCCTACCTCCCGGATATCCGTTTTTTACAGCTGTCAATGTCCGCCGTCTTGTACTATCCGGTATTCATTCTTAGCAAGTCTAATAAGCACTTCCGCGCCCCTCAGGACCCTTCTTCTTATGAGCGCCGTAGCTAGAAGGAACTTGTATCACCTGCCTTTTGGATAACCATATTCCTAAAGGTGAGACAATTGGTTCCCGAATACCATCAAAGTGATTTCGAACATCACCTAAAGAAATCCAAACCTCAAGAAGAAGGCCCCTAAGGACATGAGTAGAGATAGTAAGAGTCAGTACTCCTTGTATTCACTTTATAGCAATAGCAATCTCATCCCAAGTCCGCTATCCCTGACTTTAGGAAGGAATAGAGTAAGGACTTTACCTTTTAATACTAGAAACGGTACTTGCTCTAAGGATTCCCTGTCTTAGAGGGGGTTGCTATAGCTGTCTTTCTTGTAAGTGGTATCAGTAGTAGTATGAATATGAGAACAGGACATATTTCTTGAGTTATTGCTTGATGGATTGGTTTATTGGGTTCTTGATTGAGGAAGAAAGCGATGTGATGTCTTCAGTTGCTTGCTCTTTTTCCCTTAAGCGACTTCGGGCTCGGGTAGGCAACTCACCAGGAAGAGAAGGGAATCCAGGGGAAGTAGAAAGAGCACTTACAGGCTTTCCTCAAAGCTCACAGCTAGTCCTCTTTATTAAATCAAATTCCCAAGCAAAGGATTAGAAGGTAAGGTGCCAAGTTCAAGGCTAAGCTTAGTCGGATTCTTCCCCTAGGTGAACTACCTTTAGCTTTCGAGAAGACAGTGACAGCAGAAGACTAACTTGAGGATGTCACGTGGAAGCTTTCCTAAATCCATTTGACCGGAGCCGGGATCAAAACTACTTATATAAGTAAGGAAACCTGAGCCTTCCCAAATTCAAGAGATTCCACTATAGCAACTCAACTCTTCAGATCAGGAATCGCCTTTCTTATCTATTTTATTTCACGCCCTGAGCTAACTCATTTATCTTTCGACTGGAACTCCTAAATAAGTAAATCCGGAAGTGACTTCGATACCTTTCCAAGAATCAGGATCCGCCTTACTTAAGCCCCGACTTCGCTACACTTGCTTATTTATAGAAGGAGGAAATTCCCACTCGAAGGCCCTAGTACTACTGACTTTGCACCAGATTCAATTGCAGCCTTTTCTCGGCATCCCTTCTCAGAAGAAGAAGGCGAGTCTCCTCTCCTCACTTGCCTGGCCCCACTTAAGTTAAGGTTTCGCATCGATAAAGAAATGGTTTAATAAAAAAAGGACTCGGGCGATTTCGCTCACTGAATAAAACCAAATCTCGGCATTAGCAGCGCGTAGGCCTTCAACAGGAGCAGAAGTGATCAACTATACCACACCCTCCCAAAGAAATTCGACTTCTTTCCCCGGAACAGCA
>Ga0115844_100115_pt1:0-10000 | contig 17598 bp, 8 predicted proteins | sample InSIn1gowninarea_FD_83858 | JGI IMG/M metagenome (GOLD analysis project Ga0115844, IMG submission 83858) | reverse complement strand
TTCCTTCTTTTTGCTCGGGCCGATAGTAGCCGTGGTAGTAATGTCCCGGAGCCCGGCTACCGACCCGAGGCGCCGATCGGGAAAGTCATAAAGGGACGTTAAACGTAATTCTAGAAGAGCGTTACCACAACAAAAAAAATCCGAGTCTTGGCAGTTCAAGTGAAAGTTTATTAGACTAGTCCCACTAAGATGGCGAGGAAACTTACTTCCGAGAGAGCTGCTTTCGCCTCGGTAATTACCTAACGAGAGAGAGCCGATGCCAAAGTCGCCCTTTACGCGAGGGAACGCCAGACAGACTTACCTCTGCTAACTACGTTTTATATAGACTGGAAGCTAGAGAGATACTATACCTTAGTATAGTGCCGCTACCAGAGAAGGCTGTTTCATGCTAGGCGTCCAGACCTACTACGCTCGAGCCGCATCCCCGGCACACTTGCTATATCCACTAAGGCTTCATCCCACTTCATTCTACCAACTATACCTGAGAGAAAGCCGTTCTATAACAATTCAAGACAACAAGAAAGCAAGAAAACGATAGCGATCGGTTTGGGAGCGTCACGGGCGGGAGGAGGGCGAGAGCTGAGCCCGCACGCTCTATGCTTTTCCCCAGCTTTCCCTCCAGTAAAAGATTCGCTCGTACCCCCTGTGTCTAGGGATTCCTAGGGCATGAGTTAAGCATATAGTTGATTTCTCTTTCTTTCGATTGAGCGTCGGTACTTTTGGAGTCTCTCTCCGTAGGCGTGCAAAACAACAAAGCCACTGCTCTTCGGGGCGGTGAGGTGGACAATCCCTTACTCCAGCTTCAGAGGAGCATCTTTGCATGAATCAATACTAACTCCTCAGTCAGCTGATCTTCGATTTCGGAGATTAGAGCAGAAGAACTCCGTAACGACGGAGAAAGGTTTCGCCGAAGCAAGTGCCTTAGTTCTTCTTCATATTTTTGGTATTTTTCTAATTCTAATATAATAAAAATAAGCAAGCACACTTGCCCATTTTTATTTTACGATTTTTCTTTTTCATTTTCACTCGATTCATAAACTTCTCTCAACCCAATTCGATTCTTTTTTCGACCCAACCCGGGGGAGGAGGGGCTATATGGGACATCTATCTACGGGGGCCTGCACTTTCTTATAGGGAAAGGGGTGAAGGACGAACTTCATTCGGTAGCAGCGGGATATCGAGTCATTGGTAACACCGCCTCATTTCGGAACCGGAAAGAAACCCGACTCACTTAAATGTCCTAGCGAGGGGTATCGATAAGGGTTGGATGCGAACCCCTCCTATGAGAAAGAAAGGAGCCTAGCAGCCTTTTTTCTGTCTATTTCTGATCGAACTCCCTTCCTGTCATCGTATCTTGTGTCAGAATCGCTTTCAGGCTTCTTATCGCTTTCCCATCAGTGGCAGTTTTGTCTCCCGTCCCTACCGATAGTAACTGATCAACCTACTGTTGGAGTTCAAGAGCATATCTTTTTCCATTATTGGTATCTTTCTATCTCGGAGTGCACTAAGGCATCAATCTGAATTCCAAGCCCTATCGCTTGGGAATAAATGCTTCCCTAGCTGCTTGCCGGAAAAAAACGAAGCCTTACAAATTTGAAATGCATCCCTCCAAGCGGATAAAGGCTTAAACCTATTCATCTATCCTATCCCTCGCTTTACTCTTCCCGGAAAAGGTTATCGTTCCCATGAATCTTGATCCGCCTCCTGGCATTGATAGCAATTGATCGAATTCCTACTCTGGTTTGAGAAGCTTTTCAGTTTTCCTTATCTTTCGTGCCTTTGAACTGCCATGAAAAGAATTCGAAATACGTATATCTGGTACTAAATAAACCGCCTTCGCTGGCCAACCCCTATGTCTTGGTACTCTACCCTCCCATTCATAAGAGAGTGGTAGTTGTCACCGGAAGCAGGTGAAAGCAGTGAGTTGAGTAAGTCTTGTCAACAATGCTTCGCACAACTAAATACTAACACACTGTTCACTTCTGTACTTCTCCACCGCCAAAACACAATGACTTATGCAATTCATACAGGCACGCATGAAAGACGAGCGAAAAACGATGAATTTGCCTTAAAAGCTCGCGGGCCCCGACCGATGGTCGTTCCTAGGCCCAGTCAACCACTTATGATGACTTCGCCCTTACCTACCAGTGCTGGAGCCTCTCCTGCCGATGTCACCACTGGTTCAGGTACTTTCACCAGTACTTAAGCCAGCACCTAGCTATGCCCATGTCGTAGCTTCTGCGGCTACGAGAAACCTCCGGACCCCGGCTATGGAAAAAGATCTGTTATTGTCCATGCCCTAGCCGTTGCTTCCGCTGGATCAATGGGATCCCAATCTCGATTTCCTAGGTATGCTTGCCCTGTTCAGAAACTGAAGCTACTTTTTCTCTTTCACTACACCAAACCCACGAACTTTCGCCCAAACGCATACAGTTGATTCCACAGGTACCACGGGCATGCTACTAATGCCTGTTGGACTTGGCAAAACTTATTGCCTTACCTACTGGAGGAAGGAAAAAAGAACTTAGCTGGTTTTTTTGTCGACAATCGGAACCTGAGAATATTCAAGGACCCGTTACCGGGCAGGGTAAAACCAACAGCACAGAGGCTCTGCAGCAACAGGAGCCACAAAGACGATTGTAGAAAGATGCCAGGATTATACTCAAACAATAGCAGCGGTACTCTCCGAAGTAAGCCCTGAAAAGAAAGGTGCTACATTATAGTAACCAGAAAAGGGCCTCGGCCCCAGATGCTATGGAGCACCTTTCCTTCCTTGCCAAGGAAGGGCAGCTGCTCGACCAAGCAACCAATTACCACCCTATGACGTAGCCACTCACCTGGGAGAAATTCCTGCTCAGATCTCAATCCTAGACTTTTTCTGCCGTCCTTAGGCAAGCTCGGTTGTAAAGGGAAAGGCTCCAGGATTACAAGCCATGATCTAAAAAGTGATTGCCCCCCAACCCTTTTACAGTTCCAGAAGCAGAGGGAGCAGCTTCAGTAGTTCCATCTCTCTAACCCGAAGGAGTTCCGGTGGAGGGTGAGGACCCGGATAGAGAGGGACCTATGGCAGTAGTTTAAGTCGGCCCAGTAGCGGAGCTAGCAGCAGCAAAGCCTTTTTTTTAGGGATAGTGAAATTCCGGATCGAAGAGATTCACCCGTAGTAGATAAGGGGCAAAGCCAGAGGCAAGGCTATAGGCGCCTCTATCTGTATGGGGGAATTTCTTGCTCAAGCTTCTCGATCTGGGAAGGAACTGCTCGCTACTACTACATACGATGCACTATTGAAAGGCTCGACCCGGCCCGGAAGAGCGATCCAGGCATTTTGAAATCGTGATCCAAAGAGAGTCCTAGTCGCCATAGTCAGAGATTTAGATGTAGTTCCGGATGATCCAGATCCAGTCGATTTAGCAGTCGCGCTGTTGCCCCCGAGTCTTGGTTTGGGAAGCATGTGAGTTGGAATGTACTATCCTCCCGACCGGCCAGCGAATGACGCGAGCGCGACAGGTAGAAAAATTCATGATGTGACCATGACTCCCAAACATATCGACCCGAGTTGCGGAATAAGATCGACTTTTTTGAGCAGGGAGCGAGTCGAGTAAAAAAGGCACGATCTCGAGGCAAGAGGAAGTGGAAGCACAGGGGGAAATAGAATCCACAAACCAAAAGTGAAAAGCAAGATGAAGAGGAATTCAGACCGATATAAGAGCAATAGAGTTGGCAAATCCACTTCCCGAGAAGACAGAAAGAGGTCTTTATTTGAAAAAGACAGAGACAGAAAAGAGGATATATTGTTCCAGGGGCAGAGAAGCCAAAAAAAGACATGAATCTTGCCACTGGACTATACAGAACGAGATACCGATACAAATACCGTCGGGGTAAGCCGATGGTATACCAAAGGGGTAAGCCAATCCGATAGAGAGATGCCGTTCTTTTGTGCTCTAGCGTAGAGCTCCTGTTACTCGAGTCACAGAACCCGAGGGAAAGAGCTTATCAGCATGCAAGTTGATAAAACCTAAAGGCAAGATGCGAAGATACGAGCTTAAAGTGTCCATAAGCTTGAAGCATATAGGGGCAGCGAGCCCTTATTAGTAAAGTAAAGCTCCAAAAAACGAGAGATTAACCTGTGCGGTGCGGATCTGACTCGACTAAGGAAAGATCTACTCCGAAAGATCAGAGAAAGAAGAGCGTTTGATCTACTAATAGCGGCATAAGAACAGCAACTATACTGGCATTTGCTTCAACCTAAGCAAGACGCATTTTTGAGACATAGTAATCCATACTCTCTGTCGGGGGGCTTAGGTTTGGCGACCTAGACTCTGTCCACCAAACCAATATCAAATATCTCCGTTGGGGACCTAGGCTTGTGGCACCCCCTATCTCTTAAAGGCTGTTCAAAATGAATATCTCTTTCTTTCTTCTCAGGTACAGTTGCTTTCCTTGATTCGGGCACAGTGTCTTCGACAAATCGTTGTCTCAGTCTCTGTCTCATCTCTGGTCCTGTGGGTTAGTCACCTTAGTCCAGTGTATCAGAAAGGACATCTGTCTTTCCGAGACATAAGGAGTTAGACTCAGCCTTGATATATAAGCAAGGTCAAAGTATAAAAACCAAAGCGAATCTCGTTAAACCCCGCTCCTCGGCTTTCTTTAAAGCCTTGTGACTCCCATCCCATCAAGTCAGGAACCAAAGACTGAAACTAGCCTAGCCCCGGTTAGGCGGAGATCAAGGGATGCGCGGAGCTCCATCCTTTTTGTTAAGGTTCGGGAATCATACATCCCTTATCTGTGAGTCGAGAAAGATTTCCATCGCTGGCGAACTTGAAGCAGAAAGCTAAATTCAAAGAGAGGGAAAACCCCTCGATAGAAGGAGTGAGACTATACCCTTATCTATGAAAGACCGGTTTAGAGGGAAGCATCCGCCCCTTTCTTCAACATAGGGGATATTGAACCCTAGATTTCCCTATCGACTTTCCCATTACTTCTTACCAGGAAAAGGCATACCAAAGATTTTGGGAAAGACACATTGAAATGGAAGTTCGAGGAGTAGGCGCCTGTTAAGGCTAGTCATCATTAGCTCTTTGTCTTTCTAGCCGCTTTCCTTGCTTCGCCATACCGGCGAATGGACTTACTGACTAAGTAACTTAAGGTTTGGAACCCTTGCTAGCTGCTTTTGTGGAAAGAAAAATCTCCCTTACTTTGTTAACTTACGTAAGGAGAGCACCTTTAGTACGCCTCCATTTTCTTATGTGAAAGAGGTGCTTGCTTTATGAAAGTTCAACCTTCTTTCTTCGATCAGAATACGGATGAAATCAAAAAGGCCATCATTGAGGCAAACAATGCAATAGCTTGATACGATATGCGGTGGCCCCCGGACAAAAAGAAATAAAATTAGAAAACATTTGAACTAAGCTGCTATGTATATTTTTATATAAACCCGTACAGTAAAGTTATATAATCGAAAGCCTGCTCCCAATAGCCACTATGAAATCCACACTCTAAAAGGTTAGAGTAGACATCAGCTAGATAAGAGGGGTCTCGCACCTCCTCTTCCCCAATCACCATTCGGGTAAATTGTTCGATAGACCAGCAGCAGGGCAAGTCAGCCCCTATTTCTTCTATTCTAGCTTGAAAGAAATGAGAAATATTGAAAAATGCGTCACTTAGATCATCTTTTGGAGAAGAAGAAGTCAGCCGATTTAGGACCTCAGTGGACGCCTCAGAAGCCGAACTATTGGATACCTGGGGGGCCCCACTAGAATCCGTTTTTTCCGATGGAGAAGATTCCGAAATGGAAATCTCAATCCAATCGCTGGGTGAATAACGATCGGGATACGTTGGATATAGTCGTGTTCCATACTGGCAGATTTCAAATTTTCTTTTCATTTATTGGCGTTGGTAATTCAAAATTCTTAAAGACACACCGCTTGCGTATTCCGAAGACCTAAGCAAGCCCGGTGTGCTTCTTAATGAGGAACAAAACAAGAACTGCAAAAAAGCATTCTAGTTGGAAGAGAGGCGGTAGGAGTTTTCCCTACAGATTGAATGGGAATGGGTCAGCACGGTGCAGCCTATATGAGGAGCGAAGCGCTGTTCACGTCACAGCCACTATGTTGCCTGTGACTATATACGATATTCTTTTTTATCGTAGCTAATTCTGATTCAATTGTGACAACAGCCGATAAGCAAGCAGCTTGTATTCGTATAATAAGAAGAATGCGGTGCTTCCTGCTTTCAGGAAAGTGAGGCACTACAGGTATTGGATTCCGCTTGAACTAATGAACCAGGAGTTGTTCCCAGTGAAAAGGAATTTATAGAGTCCGACTTCCCTGCGTTAAGCATATAGCACATGAATCAATAGAGGAAGAAGTAGATGGACCATGATCGGATGTGGGAGGATATCTCATACTAAAGAAAGAGCTCTGCTCTCTCTTATGCAATAGCTCAGTAAAGAGTTCATTCTTTGACTCCTAGTATGAGTGTGAAAAGGCAGTCAAGCAAGGTGCGAAGCGCTAGTTGAGCTAGGAGTTTCCTTCGGGAAGTCATTCCAGGAGAGAAAGCCAATCAGGGAGGAAAGCAAGTCAGTCAATCCGGTGAATAGCTTTCAGTCTCTCTTTTGCTTGACTAGGAGCTCTCCTGATAGTTGCTCTTCCGCTTTTCTGGAATCTTTCTTCCGGAAACTCTCCCAGTCGATAGTAGGGTCTGAGGTCGATAGGCATCACTTTCTCGATTTCAGTATTACGAATATCTTAACTTGTTGTCTTCTGGTCTACGACCAGCCTCTACCCCACCTTGGACGCATCACTGGACCAGAAAGAAAGGTGCGGAAAGTACACACAAGCAACTCAATTCCATTCCTTTTCTACTCCGCCCCCACCGAACTACAGCCCTAGACCCTATACAGCAGCCCGGGCTAGAGCCTCAAAGGACTGATCTTCCTTCTTGGCCTTGACTCCACTTGGGCAGATGGGAACTCCATCTTCACCCCAATGCAGCCATCGAACCAGCCCAGCCGGGGACCCCGAATGATGAAAAAAGTAGAATTGACGGACGGACTCTTTCGAAGCTATCGGTACCATGATGTGTACTGGACTGAGCCAAGTTCAAGCCCCCAGAACTGAGAGCAAGAGGAAGACGGAATGCCCTTGCCAATGTCACGGAGAATAGAGCTCTTACGTACCAAATGGTTCAATCTTCTAATACACAGCTCCCGTCAGATGGAACGTCTACCAATTGTGAATGAGCGGATCGGGCTTGCTTGGAATGGTGAACAGGCCCTGACTGGAAGTGCCGAAAGAACCACTACAAGAGGGGAGCCGGCTTTCACACCCATGCTATGACCCTTGCTATGAACTTCTCATGCCAATTCCCCAAGACCTCTTGTACCCTTTTAGAGCTAAAAAGGAGTTGACCAGCCCTTTCGCCCAATCGATTTCCTGCATCATTCTTTTGGGCATTCCTTCTTCTGGCCAAAGATACTTCTGGAGAAAGGTCCGGCTTAAGACACCTTGATTTGGAAAGCGATCGATGATCAATCCATCTGTCCGCACTTCCTCCTGGTCCTGCTGTATCTCTGCCTAGGACTTTTTTTTCTTTCTTGACCCTGGAGACCTCCCGTAAGTGGCCTCTTACCTCTCTTGCTTCTAAGTGAGCACCCAGGTGAACCGTAGTGCCCAGGGCGTTCCCCTTTCATTTCTAAGTCAATTATGCTTCGGTCTTGCTTTCCTTTCTTCACTTCATTAATCTCTCTTCACGCCCCCGCCTTTGTACAATTAGAATCCTAGCACACGTCTTTTTGAACTATGAGAGCTGTTTGTATACTTGCGTAAGAGGCTTTTTCCGTGATTCCAGTTAGGGACTCGCCTTATTTCATATCTTTTTTTGTACTGCCCCATAAGAAGAATCAGTAGGCTCAAGTAGCCTTTTTGATGCATAAGATATGGAGGGCTTATGCGCCCCAATCATTCTATTTTCGTTTGTGGCCCCTTTGAAAGCTTCTTTCATTGAATTCAAAGATCGATGGCTTCAGCTGCGGCTAAGCGAACTACCTATTCTATATATTCTATAGAAGTGAATATGAAAGAAAAAGCTCTTCTTTCACATAGTGGGAGGCTGGCCTTCTCTCTTCCCAATTCTCCCAATGAGACCTCTTTCACTCACTTAGTGGACGACCCAGAGGACTTTAATAAAGCCCCCTTTTGCCTCATCCTGATCTCCCTGAAAAGAGGGTGAAGTAGCGGCTCCCTCCTAAACCTATTACTGGGGTAGAGTCGAAGCTATGGCACCAGAAAGTAAAAGAGATTCCTTCCCGAACCACTCGTGTAGTCTTCTTCCTGCCTCCCAGTTAGGCCCTATCTCGCTTTCCAAGTCTCATTTGGATGAGGCGCCGGCGCTACTAAATGCAACTCTCATTTCAACATTCTTTCTTCTCTCACAAAGGAGTGTCCTATGATTGTGATTGGACAAGGTAGAAATTTGACTGATTTTGATCTCTTCTATGAGGGGAAGTAAAGGACCAGTATGATGCCATGCTAGTAGGAGTAGTGATGTCAGAAAGAAGGGCGATGAGCTTCTTGCGTCTATAGGAAGGTTGATTAAGGAAGGCATTTGAAGAAGGGAAGGGGTATCGAAGAAAAGGTATCGGAGAACCAAAGCAGGCTGTTAAGGGTAAAGGCGAGATGTCTGGTTTGCAATGGGAAGGCGCAGCTAACCGAGCAGAAAAAGTTCTGGTTAAGGATTCCATTTAAAGAGTTGCAAGGAAAAAGAGCTTTCTCGGGCAAGCAAGTCTGCTCTGTCAGCGATTAGTTCAGCACGGTTAGGTCAGCTAGTCAGTCTGCTGTCTTATAGGTGTTAGCGAACATAGTGGTAGGTTCTTGTTGTTGAAAGCCCGTCCTTCAGCCCAAGCCCCCCTTTCGTCAAATAGGGAAGCTTCGGGAATTAGGAACGGAACTCCTTATAGGATTAAGTAAGGTCCTAGCTCAACTATTCCTCTTGAATAGGAATTTGCCATTATGGAGGCTGCAGTGGATTGGCCTTAGTTAGTCTTCAATGGCTTATTAGGTCCTTGCATAGCCACCTCTTTCTTTCCCTCTTTTTCTCTAGAGATCTAACTAAAAGGTTCAGCAACAGTCGGAGAAGCATAACTTGTCCTTCCGGGTCATAGGGTATTTGGTCGATCGCCTCACTGCATTTCCACAGAATGGATTTGAAGGATAGATATGATGAAGATCTGTTTAGTGGCCTTTTTTCCCCAGCATCATAAGTTGGTAGATAAGAGAGGTCCCTAGAAGGATAGCTTTCACCAGAACTCCAGGGGGGTGCTTCAAAAACAGTAGCTGCACTTGGATAGAGAGAATTCTCAGCCTTTGACCCCCCAGCATCCCCTACAATCAAGCTCCTATCCATCCGATTCGCGGTCTCTATACGTATCCCTCTTTTCGTGCTATGTTCTAGTTACGTCATGCGCTCTAGTAAGGATCTAATGGTTGCTAGTTTATAGAACGAAAAACGACCACATTGATTGGCGCTTACTTCGCTCTCACGGCATCAATCACTGCACTGTACGAGCCACTCCTTTCACTGTACCAGCAACCGGAGAAAGCACGGGAACAGAGACAAGACGGAGATCACACTGGAACATCTTAGAGACAAAGCTATAAAAGGTCCGGAGGTCTTGCGCTTCCGAGTGCAAGGTCCGGCAGGGTGAGGACCGACAGGGTGCGTAAGCACGCTCGACTGTTAAGAAGAGGGGCTCGACTGCTAAGGCCGCCATCGTGAGCCTGTCGAACTCTCGACCTATGGGAGAGGTAACGAACGCTCGACTGTCAAGGCCGCCATCGACGGAGTCACTCACTATTCCGATGGTGAGGACCGGTAGGGGCTCGACTGTCAAGGCCGCCATCGACGGAGTCACTCACTCATTCCGATGGGTGAGGGTGCGTTAGTACACTCGACTGCTAAGGCCGCCATCGACGGAGTCACTCACTCATTCCGGGAGTCACTCTCC
>Ga0115844_100111_pt1 | contig 17691 bp, 26 predicted proteins | sample InSIn1gowninarea_FD_83858 | JGI IMG/M metagenome (GOLD analysis project Ga0115844, IMG submission 83858) | reverse complement strand
TCTGGGTATGATTGATAACCCAGCAGTTGAAATTAACGGGGAGTGTTGAAATATAATTTCAACTATTGTGTAGGGACAACGATGGAAATGCAATTAATTCCACAAAACCACATGTTTCATATCGCACCACCTTTTGCACAAAGGAGTATTTGTCAGAGGGCCTCTGATCACACTGACCGAGTGACACATGTCAAGTGTACGGCTTGAATACCGCCCATTCCCTGGCCGGTAAATTTCGTGTGACTTAGGCAAGCAATATACGTCCGATTGAAAGGATGGTTGATGACCATAGATTGAAGTCAAAGATGCATACAGGCCTGAATATTGCATGACGTGAATTTTTTTGTTTGACCACTGTAAAAGTAATTAATGTAAAGTTATTGTGATAGGTAAAAGTTGGTAGAAATCTTAACTTTTAATGTTTTTATTTCTTACGGAGGTATGGGTAATTTTTTTTATTTTGGTTGCATATGTATTGTATATGATATATATGTTTTTGTTATGAGTTGACTTTTTTGTATTGCAAAAAAACATACGCACAGTAGTGCAAAACTAGAGCAGGGTTAGCGTGGTGTGCAATGCACAGAAGTGTGAAACAGAGCAGCGACGGTATGTATTTTTGAGAAAACGTAATTTCCAATATGCAATAGTGTGATGATTTTTTTTTTGGTTGTTAAAACGAAGGGAATCAAGCTGCAATATGAGCGAACGAAGAATTGTTTTACACAACAGTGTACATGGTGTGAGTAAAGAAATGGGTTTTCACCCCGCAGTGAATGTAATGTAAGAATTTTTTTTTACAGCAGTATATGTAAAAGTTTTTCACATAGTAGTGAATGAGAATTGTATAGAGAAGTGTAAATTTATTTTATGGAGGCAGAGTAATTTTGTTTTTTGTGAAAGTTCTTGGTGAATCCCTTTGACAGAGAGGAAGAAAATTGTATCAGGTATTTTATGAATGAATACAATTTTATTTTGGTTGAGAAACTCTGCTTTGCTCAGATTTTTTTTTGGCTTCCCTGTGTTAAAGATCCTGTGGACAAAACAGAGCATTTTCTTTGTTCTTTTGTGTTTGAAATTACTAGAAATTTCCAACAGAGTGGAAGGATATGGTATATTTATGTCTGGTTTTAAACTTGAATGAGGAGACATCACATCAGACTCAGACCATTTCCATCTCTACATGGTGTGAAATAACTATATGGCTTAAGCATGCTATTTCAGACTCCTTTATGGAACATCCTTATCTGATTAACAGAGTAGAGGATCACTTTGGACCATGCTTACCACTGGTGCTGTTGAAATTTGAAACTCTGTACGAATCTAGGCAGTTTTTAAAGTGTCTGCAATCACAGTGGAAATCTAGGAATAAAACAATTGGATGTGGAGAGAGCAGTAATTACCTAATCCTGGGTAGGTTTGATAGGCTTTGGTTAGTTGGTAAAGTGGGGATGTTTCATCCACATACAAAGGTTTAGATCCGTAGAGACAATTGTGCCCCGTGAGGTTTGTCTTGCCCAGGCAAAGTGGTGGTTTCATGCAAACACACTTCGGGGGTGGGAAAAGGCATGTTTGCCACAACGATAATATGAAGCATGTTGTCAAAAACAAGAGTCTCATGGAATCCTTATAGAGGGTTGTAAGCTAGTTATCTTTCATTCTGATACTTTTATAATGCCATGTTTGTGATATTTTTATAATGGTATGTTTGGCACACAGTAGGACAATGGCATTAATAATTATGGTCCTATGACACTAATTCTTATATATCAACATTTGTTACAGCGAATTACCAATTATGTGTGGAAGAGTAGATGCTTATGGTTAATATTAAATTATATTAATATCAACATTACTAATATTAATGTTAATGTTAATACGAACATTGCAAATATAAGAATTAAAATAGAAACTAGATATTGATATATTTTTAAAATATAATCTACTCTTTTTGTGATACTAAGAGACTTGAAGATGAAAAATAAATTATGTTGGATTGCTAGGTCCTTGATGACATTATTTCTTTTTCAAAGCATTTGTCACATTACCAGCTTTCTTGACTTGTTAGGTCATCAAAACTACAGTGATGGCAGAACACTTCTCTCCTTTCCTTTTATCATAGAAATAAACTATTAAAGAACCTCACCTAATACCTTACTTTCTTAAGGTTAGATAAACCATATTAGTCATTGGTAGTTGGCTATAATAAAATATGATCTAGTTATTTTGACTAAAGATGACTATAAATAAAGAATATTAACTATTATCCAATATAATAAATATAAAATTGACAAATTTAAATCATGATAAACTATCAGTAATGTTGGGAATTTTTCTGGTAAAATTCCAATAACAGAAAAATAGCTTGAACAGAACAAGGATGCTCTGTTTTAAACAAAGGATCTTTAACACAGTGGAAACTTAAAAAAAATATTTGCAGCTGTCAAAATTTTCACACACCAATAGAATTTTATTCATTAATAAAACTGTTGTTACAAAAGAGTCTTCCTCTCTCACAGAAGGATTTCACCACTAGCACTGTTTCAAATACAGTTTTTGACTTTACTCTATCTCTTCAGAAAAGGAAAATCCTCTTGCTTCAATCACCCTGCTGCATTACAAAAAAAAACTTCTGTCTCTTCTAAAGAGATCAATGCACTGTTGTGTGGAAATTACACATCAATTTTTCTCACGCTGCTGCGTTCTATTTTTTTACTTCGCACTGCTGTGCATTACAATTCATACTCATTCTCTAAAAACTAAAACTATATATATCTTCAAGGTTATGCGTGAAGGGTTCAAAAACAACCACCAACCGAATTTACAAAATAATATGGGCCTCTGACACAAATCGGCCCTTTTTGGTGCTCTGCTGGGTAGATGCAGTGAACAGTAAATGAAACCCATAACCTATTAATTCTTTTAGCTGCTCGAGGCGCATATTTCTTAGTCTCGGCCATTCTTCTTCTTTAATGTTGTTTGAGAGCAGTTAAGGCACAAAGCCTCCTTTCTTCTTCGGGAACACAAAAGATAGGTTAAAAAATAAATGAGGCATGGTGGACGCGCGTTGAAGGTGGGAAAAAAATGGGTCGTTGATTAAAAGTGAATGGATGGTGAGAATCAACTTGGAAAATGGTACGATGATATCACATCGCATATCGCAGTCAGTGGATGTAGAGTGGAGGGCTTTAACGAGCACAAGAAAAAAATTGCGATTTGCGATCTGCGATCTCATTGCATCGTAGGACCGCTTTGCAGGAAAATAAAGAACGTAGCGTGGCAACAAATCGCGGACGCGATTTGTGATATGCGATAATATTGCATCGTGGTGTCGCGAAAAATTCAAGAGGACATGCGGAGACAATGGTCATGAAATGCGATTTGCGATCTATGATGAGGTCGCGTCGCAAGGGAAAAATAGTGATACAGTTGAAATTATCATTTCAATGCTCCCATTTAATTTCAAATTTTGGGTCATCAGTCATACCCAGAAATTTCCTCAAATACTCAAAACTTTTATGTCCCAAAGGCTTGGTCAAAATGTCTGCAACCTATTCCTGAGTCCTGCAATGTTGTAAATTTATTTCTCCATTTCTTACCAATTCTTTGATATACGGGAGCCTTGTGTCAATGTGTTTTTTTCTTTTATGAAACACAAAATTCTTGGACAGGGCAATAGCTGAGCTATTGTCACAAAAAATCACTGCTTCTTTTGCCTGCTCTTGGCCTAAGCTCCTTAACATCCCTCTCATCCAAACCACTTGACATGCTGTTGCTGTAGCTACCACATACTCTGCTTCTGCTGTAGACAACGCCACAATTGGCTATTTCTTGGAAGCCCATGAAATTTCTCCTGAACCCATGTGAAAGAGATAACCATATGTGCTTTTCCGATCATCCACACTTCCAGCCCAATCGCTATCAGTGTATCCAACTAAATCTGAACATTCTGAAGTAGTATATAAAATTCCAAGACTTTTTGCACCTTTAACATACCTCAAAATTCTTTTTGTTGCCTGCCAATGTGCTTCTTTTGGCCTCTCCATGAATCTGGAAATTAAACTAACAGCAAATATTATGTCAAGCCTAGTTGCAGTTAAATGCATAAGGCTACCAACTACGCTCTTATACAAGCTAGGATCAAAATTCTTGTTGTTGTCCTCTTTGCCGAGTTTTAATCCCATTACTGTGGGAGTGATTGTTGCCTTGCACTCTTACATATTAAATCTTCCCAACACTTCATTTACATATCTTGCTTGTGATATAGAAATTCCATTTTCATTTTGATCTACTTCTATTCCTAAGAAGTATCTCAGAAAACCCATGTCAGTCATCTCAAACTCTTTTTTCATGACTGAATTAAAAATTTCAATGAGGTAGTCATCATTACCTGTAAAAATCACACCATCAACATACAACACCACAATTAAAATTTTACCATCCTTTTCTTTGATGTAGACGGTGGGTTCTCCCTCACACTTGTTAAATTCATTTTCTAGTAGATAGGAATCTATTTCACTGTATCATGCTCTTGGCGCTTGTTTCAACCGATACAGAGCTTTCTTCAATCTGCATACTTTATGTTCTTGGCCTTTCTTCTCATAGCCTAGAGGTTGTTCAATGTAAAACTCTTCCTTTAACACTCCATTTAGGAATTCCGACTTCATGTCCATTTGGTAAACTTTCCATTTTTTTTGTGCTGCTATCAATAGCACTGTTCTCACGGTTTCCATTCTTGCAACCAGTGCGAAAGTATCCTCATAATCTCTCCCATACTGCTACTTGTATCCCTTGACAACCAGCCTTGCCTTGTGTCTTTCAATTTTTCCTTCAGCATTGCACTTGGTATTATAGACCCATTTGACTCCAATGACTTCTTTACCTTTTGGTAGCTCAACCAAATCCCATGTCTTGTTTCTTTCTACGACATTCATCTCCTCATCCATAGCCTCTATCCATTTCTTGTCTTTAATTTCTTCTTCGAAGTGAATAGGATCATCAACATGACAATATAAGGCAAATAAGGAATTCATTCCTTCATCATAAATATCGCTTAAGTTTATGAATTTCTTAACTCTTTCATTTGGTGTGCAAGTGCTTGAAGATGCACTTGAATTTCCTCCTTGTGGTGTGCTTGGAGATGCACTTTCATTTCTTCTCAAGGGTGTTGCTTGCTGTCCTTGTGTTGGTGCTTCTGTTTGGAGATGTATTTCAGCCATCTCCTCATCTTCTTCATCATGAGACAAACAGTTTTTAACATTCACTGTTTTCTCTGTGCTTCCATCCCAAGCTTCCTCCTCAATAAACTGAACATCTCTGCTCTCAAAAAACTTCTTGGAAGATGGGATATACAACCTGTAAGCTTTGGATTCCTCACTGTATCCAATGAAGATACATTTATCCCCTTTGTTGTCCAACTTCTTCCTTAGCTGATCTGGAATATGTCCATAGGCCACACATCAAAAAAAATTCATGTGGGTGACTCCTTGTTTCCTCCCACTCCATGCTTCTTCTAGAACTTTGTTCATCACTACTTTTGTAGGACACCTATTCATGATATATACTGCACAATTTACAGCTTCAGCCCAATAGTCATTTGGCAAACTCTTTGACTTTAGCATGCTCCTCGCCATATCCATGATTGTTCTGTTCTTCCTTTCAACAACTCCATTTTGCTGCAGGGTATACCTGGCTGTAAATTGCTTGTGAATTCCATTTTCTCTGCAAAAACATAAAAATTCTTTGGAGATATACTCACCTCCTCTGTGAGTTCTCAAAACTTTGATGCACAACCCACTCTGATTTTCCATAAGTGCTTTGAAATTTCAGAATTTTTTAAACACGTCACTTTTATTCTTCAAGAAATAAACCCAAGTCTTTCTTGTAAAATCATTGATGAATGGTAGAAAATGTTGGTTTCCTGCAAGAGATGGAGCTTACATTGGTCCACATAAATTTGAGTGGACAATCTCTAAGGGTGCTTTTGCCCTTATGCTTTTCCCTGATGGAAAACTTTCTCTGTGTTGTTTCCCCAATATGCAACTTTCACACAAGCTGTCTGGTTTCTCTATCAATGGTAATCCTCTTACCATTCCTTTTCTGCTCAACAAATTAAGACCTCCAAAGTTGAGATGTCCAAATCTCAAGTGCCACAACCAATTTTCATCCTTTGGCATGCTTTGGAAAGCCTCTTGGGTAACTTCCGCAATTTCTTCCTTGTTTTTCAAATCTGCTCATATTCTAAGAGGGAACATTCTGTTCCTTGTCATCTTCACTTTAGCAATGCATCATTTGCTGGGTGCTTTATCCATGATGGTGCACACATCATTTACAAAGAAAACATTGTAACCCTTTTGAACAAGCTGTCCAATACTCAAGAGGTTACACCTCATTCTAGGAACATAATAGACATATGTTATAGTTTTTCTTTCACCTTTCTTTGTAAATATTTTGACTTCTCCTTTTCCCATAATGAAATTTTTCTATCAATCCCAAGTGTGACTTGTGATTTCACACTTTGATCTAAAGAAGAAAACAGGGCTAAATTTCCTGTCATATGGTTGCTGCAATCGAAGTCTAGAAACCATATGTCTTCATTGTTTGTTTCAGCCATGTTACAAGCCAACAAGACATTATCTTGGCTGACATTTTCTCTAGTAATATTTGCATTAGATATATTACTCACATAATGTTGTTTCTTCCTACATTCATTGGCATAATGCCCATATTTTTTACAATAATAACATTGGACATTGGATTTTTCATAGCTTTGTCCTCCTTGTTGGCGGCTGGCTTGAACTTGGTTCTGATTTGGATTGATGCCTCTTCCTTTAGCATTTTATTGACTGTTCTTTCCACCTCTATTTTGGCTTCTACCTCTTCCTCTCTGGTTTCCTCTACCTTGACCTCTTCCTCTTACAAAGGACATTTGGGTCTTGAAGGCTTGCTCTAGAGATCAATTTTCATTTCTACTCAACCTATGCTCATGTGTTATCAGTGATGCATGAAGTTCATCAACTGAAAATTTTGAGAGATCCTTTGTCTCTTCCATGGTGGTGACAATCACATGGAACCTTGAGGGTAGGACTCTCAATATTTTCTCCACAATCCTCCTTTCTTGAAGAGTCTCTCCATGATTCCTTATCTGTGTGAGCAGACCAATTACATGTGTGAAGAATGAGTCAATATTGTCTGACTCCTTCATGTTCAGATTCTCAAAATCTTTCCTTAGCAATTATAGTTTTGCTGTCTTCACTCTCTCCATGCCTTGATAGCCTATCTTGAGAGTTTTCCATGCTTCCTTGGATGTCTTGGCTACTGCTATCCTTGGAAACACACTCTGGTCCACTGCTTGATACAAAAACACAAGGGATTTTGAATCCTTCTTCCTATTTCTCTTCAACAACTCTTTCTCTGCCTGAGTCAATCCATTAAACTCATCTTCATTTGCTGGTTCTTCAAAGCCAAATTCAACAAGCTCCCATAAATCTTGTGAGGAAAACAGGGCTCTCATGGTTATTTCCCAGTAGTGATAGTTTTTCCCATTAAATAGTGGGAACTGAGTATTAAACATACCCATGCTAGTGCTAGTGATAGCCATTCCTAACACTCTCAGCTATGCTTCAAATACTTCAATGTGTATTTAAAATAACAGACTCTCTTCAACAACAACACAAAAAAAACTTGAGAAATACCTTGGATTCTTTTTTCTGAGTCTTCAGTTTGCTGGAGAAGCTGCTGCAAAAAAATAACCTTCCTTCATCTTCTTTGATACCTTCAAAGAGCCTGGATAAGCTCTGATACCACTGTTGGGAATTTTTCTGGTAAAATTCCAAAAAAAAAAAAACAGCTTGAACAGAACAAGGATGCTCTGTTTTAAACACGTGATCTTTAACACAGCGGAAACTTAAAAAATTTAGTTGCAGCTGACAGAGTTTTCACACACCAACAGAAATTTATTCATTAATAAAACTGTTGTTACAAAAGTGTCTTCCTCTCTCACAGAGGGATTTCACCACTAGCACTGTTTCAAATACAATTTTTAACTTTACTCTGTCTCTTCAGAAAAATAAAATCCTCTTGTTTCAATCACCCTGCTGCATTACAAAAAAAAAAAAATCTATCTTTTCTAAAGAGATCAATGCACTATTGTGTGGAAATTACACATCAATTTTTCTCACGCTGTTGCCTTCTATTTTTTTACTTCGCATTGTTGTGCATTACAATTCATACTCATTCTCTAAAAACTAAAACTTTATATATCTTCCAGGTTATGCGTGAAGGGGTCAAAAATAGCCACCAACTTCATTTACAAAATAAGATGGGCCTCTGACACAAATAGACCCTTTTTGGTGCTCTTCTGGGGTATATGCAGTAAACAGTAAATGAAACCCATAACCTGTTAATGCTTTTAGCTGCTCGAGGCGCGTTTTTCTTGGTCTCAGCCATTCTTCTTCTTTAATGTTGTTTGAGAGCAGTTAAGGCGCAAAGCCTCCTTTCTTCTTCGAGAACACAAAAGATAGGTTAAAACATAAATGAGGTATGGTGGACGCGTGTTCAAGGCGGGAACAAAAATGGGTCGTTGATTAAAAGTGAGTGGACGGTGAGAATCAACTTGGTGAATGGTACGATGATATCACATCGCATATCGCAGTTAGCGGGTACAGAGTGGAGGGCTTTAATGAGCACAAGCAAAAATTTGCGATCTGTGATCTCATCGCATCATAGGATCTCTTTGCAGGAAAATAAAGGACATAGCATGGCAATAGATCGCGGACGTGATTTGCGATATGTGATAATATCGCATCGTCACGTCAGGAAAAATTCAAGAGGACATGCAGAGACAATGGTCATGAAATGCGATTTGCGATCTGCGATGAGATCGCGTCGCAAGGAAAAAATAGTGATACAGTTGAGATTATCATTTCAACAAGTAATATATTGAAACAAATAAATATGATTATTGTTATTATTATTATTATATAATTAAATTTAGTAATAATATTAATACTATTTGTTAACCAGTATTATTATCATTACAATAGTATCTTAAATGTTAGTCACAAAGCTCGACATTATGCTTGTATGAATGAAATAATTATTTGAATAAACTAAAGGTAGCCTTTTTGGTTATTGTTATGAAAGGAATGAACTAGGATTGTATTAATCTAATTATTGTAAGTCTACTATCTAGGCAGTTTTGGTAAAATCTGACATGTTCCTCCATTTGCTTCCAAATAATTCTGTTAGCGAATCTGTGAAATGCTTGTTGCATGGTTACACACAAGAAATAGGGGGAAAATTTAGAATATCAGCATAATGAGAAGGTGCAGCTTTGATAAAGTAGCCGTGTTCTGATGGTTTCTCTTCAAAGGTACTTTTATATCCACTCTAGACAACATTGAACTCATACAAGAATATAATGAAAATGTTTGGAGCTTTAACAACTGTGCATACTAAGATGGATACATAAGATACTACTTATGATTGATTTAGGAAGCTTCAGCTGCTCCTTTCTCATGCAATATGGAAGGTTTATCGTTCTTTTGTCAAAAAATAGAGAATTGTAAAAGATGTCGGTTTTCATTTTAGCTGAAAGCTATCTTTGTAATTATAAAAATTCTTAGCAGTAGCATCACTTGCTGCAAATGCGGCTTTACTAAACTTATATAGTAGGTATCAATTGGTGCAGCTAAATAGGTAGCATAGTATATATCTAAGCACATAATTTCAATGGTGATGGGCCTGGTTTTTCACTAGCTCCTTCCAACTAGTATTTGCCATTCTTGACAACCTTGCTGCTGGAACACATGTTGCCATCCATGCAAAATTCAAGTTGATAAACTAAAATTTATCTTGACGGTTAGTCATGTTATTTATAATTAATTAAAAATGGATTGCATTGAGAAATTCCTCTCTCCTTGAGGTGGAACTCAGTACCAGTATAGTAATTGGTTACTCTCTCTTTGCACAAATCACAGCCGAGTGCTCATAATATGTGCAGAAATATTAGCAGCTCGAATAGACTTGAAAATTATAGCATATGAATAAAAGTTATAGTTATTGTTTACGTCTCTTTTTAGCTTTTGGTTAGAGTAATCACCATGATACCATTTTCACAGGTCATCCTAGTTTCCCTCCATCTCACAAACAGTGGAAGATAAAAAGGACTAAGAGGAGTTAGATGTTTGTTAACTCTAAGGCTAGGCATGTTGATCCCAATTTTGGTTGGAGCCATAAATATACCGATAACGTCTTGGATTTCTTATCATTATGCTCTCATTGTTTTATGCCATCGAAATGTGTTCTCCTCTAGTTTGTAGTGTGTAAAAGATAAAAGACAGGAGGCTTGATAGAGAATGTCTCCTCTCTTGCCCCATGCCACTTGCGAAATGATTTTTTACTTTTTATTTTTTTCCACTTAATGAATACAATTTTATTATGCAATTGGAGTTTGCACTAAAAAACAACCTACGTATCTACCGCTTCCTAGAAGCAATTTGTTGAAGCTGTTGAAATATAATTTCAATTTCGTTTCTACAATGCCTAAAACTACCGCAGCGAAACCATAAACCACCTGACGCATTTCGGACCGCCTTTTGGTGTGAAGTGGTTTCCAGACAGTCGACTCCGATGCAACGAAATCTTAACGCGCATCCATTGCATTTTTCCTTCCGTACAGGTTTATCAGAGCTTAACGTTCAACATAAAGGAGCCTCCCAAAATCCTCCACAGCCGTCCGATGGGTTCCAAAGATCTCTTTCGTCCATTTTTCCAATCTACATTATTGAATTTGCGTGGAGTGAACTAAAGTTGGGTTGAACGCAGTTTTGACATTATGGAATTTAATAAATTCTCATATGTGTAGATAAAGTATTTATGTTTATGTTTATTACAACACGTAAAGTAATTAAGTTTGTTCATTTTAGTTTAGACATATGTTTTTTTTGTTTAGTTTTCATATAATGAGCCAAATGAAAAATCCCGTTGTTGTAATATTTACTTTCGCACATGGGATGAAATGTGAGCTCGCGGTAGCGAAAGAAAATAGGGGGAACACAATAGTGAATATGATATCCATTTTTGTGGATGCAATGTAAAAAATATGAATGCACAGCAGTGCGAATAGAGAAAATGAGGAGGAAGCATGAAAATTGTATGGTGTGAGTAAAGATTTTTTTTGTAAATGTAAAATGTTTTCACACCAGTAAATGTAAATGTGTTTTCACACACCAGTAGTGTAAATTCGCATGAGGAGACAGAGTTTTACTTTTGTCGGCTGAAATGTATTTTTGGTGAATCCCTCTAAGTGAAAGAGGATGAATGTTGTATCAGACATTATGTTTTTAATGAATACAAATCTTTTTATGGGTGTGTAATAGTCTTTTCTCAGAATTATTTTATTTAATCTTCCCTGTGAAAAAAGATCCTATGGAGAGAAGGAAACAGAGCATTGCGTTTGTGTGTTCATTTTTAGTTTCTTTGTTTTTGGGATTTTACCAGAAAAACCCCCAACAGTGGTATCAGAGCAGGTTCAAGCTCTTTGAAGGTGTTCAAGAAGTTGAAGGAAGGATTTCTTTTGCTGCAACAACTTCTTGAGCAGAGTGAAGACTGTTAGAATATTATATATTACGGAGCAATGGAACACATAAAATATTGCAGAAATATAAACACAGAAAACGCACAAAACAAGAGAGACACATATATATGTGGTTCACCCAGTTTGGGCTACGTCCACCTCGAATAGCCAATCCTTCCTTTCTATTATCCAGCAAAATGAAGAGACACAACCTACAGCAAAACTGTTGTAATATCCTCTGTATTCTCTCACAGTCTCACCTCTATGTTTCTCACTCATAGAATACACATCTATCTCACAGCCTCAAATACAATGCCCTAATACAAAGAGAGGGGTTGCCTTCTAGGGAAAAAAACCCTAAACTAAACATAAGTTCTACCGTCAGATCATCTGCCTAATGAACGACCCAGATTAACTAGAAATTACTATACTTTTACAAGGCAATTTTACAGTTGTTTTTAGCTTCGGGGGCACTGCCCCCGAACCCCCCCGCCAGGGGGGGGCTCCCAAAAGTCGTTGCCGCCCCCCCTACACCCCCCTTGCAGCAATTATTTTACGGGTGGCATTGCCGCCCCATTTTGAACTAGGGTCCAATGTGGCGGTATTATAGAAGATAATCAGGCTCCACACCCAACAATCTCCCACTTGGAGACTAATTGTAGCAACTCCACCACTGGTCCATTTGCTGGACAATGACTCCTATTTGGACCTGGTTGTTTCTCATCTTCATCGTCATCCTTGAAGACCAACTAAAACTGAGCATATTCTCATTTTCTCCCTGGTTACAACTTTTGTTAGCATATCTGCAGGGTTCTGGCTAGTGTGTATCTTTTCCAACTTCAACTCTCCATCTTCCAACACTGATCGTATGAAATGGTACTTGAGTTGTATGTGTTTAGTCTTGGAATGAAATGTTGAGTTCTTTGCAAGATGAATGGCACTTTGACTATCACTGTATAACGTGCCCATATCATGCTCCTTACCCAATTCACCCATAAACCTTTGTAACCAAATCATTTCTTTACTAGCCTTTGTAGCAGCAACATACTCTGCTTCTATTATTGAAAGTGCAACAATACTTTGGATTTTTGAAACCAAACTGACAGCTATTCCACTAACAGTGAATACATATCCTGTAGTGCTCCTCCTGTTATCTCTGTCACCTGCCATATTTACATCAACATATCCTTGTAGGGATATGTTTGAACCACCAAAACATAATGCTTGATTTGTGGTACCTTTCAAATATCTGAGAATCCATTTCACTGCCATCCAATGTTCCTTTCCTAGATTGTTCATGTACCTGCTTACAAATCCCATTGCATGTGCAATATCAGGCCTTGTGCAGACCATTTCATACATTAAGCTTCCAACTGTTGATGCATATGGAACTTTAGACATATAATCCATGTCTTCTTGGGCCTTCGTCCATATTGATAAAGAAAATAGAACAAAGCTTGAGGCAAAGTCAAAGAAATGTACCTTTATTAGATATGGTGTTAATGATTTTGGTTATCACTTATATGATTATGAAAATCACAAAATCATCAGGAGAAGAGATGTAATATTCAATGAAAAGGTCTTGTATAAGAATCAGCTGCAGGAAAAGAAGAAAGAAAATGAAAACAAGGAATACACAGTTCTTGATGAAATCACTAAAAAAGTAAAGGTGCCTGAAAATAATAATAATGAACAACCACAACAATAGAAACCACCACAGCAACAATAGGCACCCCAAACACCTGAAAGTGGTGTTAGAAGATCTATCAAAATAAGTAGACCCCCCTGAATGATATTCTCCTTCATTATATTACTTATTGTTGACTGATTTCGATGAACCCGAATGTTATGAATAAGCAATGCAGGTTGAAAGTAGGAAGAAGTGGGAGGTAGCCATGGAAGAAGAGATGGACTCCTTAATGCATAACCAGAATTGGGATTTAGTCAGCTTGCCTGCAGGAAAAACTACATTGAAGAATAAATGGGTTTACAGGCTGAAGGAAGAAGATGGAGGAAAACAAAGGTACAAAGCTAGACTTGTGGTGAAGGGGTTTGCACAGAAGAAAGGTATTGATTTTGATGAAATATTTTCTCTTGTTGTTAAAATGACTTCAATCAGAACTATTTTAAGTCTTGTAGCAGCTGAAGATTTGCATCTTGAGCAGTTAGATGTAAAGACAACCTTTCTCCATGGGGGTTTGGAGGAAGAGATATATATGCAGTAGCCACAAGGATAGGAGGTGAAAGGAAAGGAGAAACTAGTGTGAAGGTCGAAGAAGAGCTTGTATGGCTTAAAAAAGGCTCCAAGGCAGTGGTATCTAAAATTTGACAAGTTTATGTCTGAACAAGTTTATACTAGATGTCACTCTGATCATTGTGTTTATCTGAAAAAGAAAAATGATGGCAGCTATATTATATTGTTATTGTATGTAGATGATATGCTTGTTGTAGGATCTAACATGCATGAAATAAATGTGCTCAAAATAAAATTGGAAAATTCATTTGCAATGAAGGATTTGGGTGCTGCAAAACAAATCCTTGGTATGAGAATAGCTAGAGACACGAAAAATTGTAAATTAACATTGTCTCAGAATGAGTACATACAAAAGGTGTTGAAAATATTTAACATGAAAAATACAAAACCAGTTAGTACACCTTTTGCTAGCCATTTCAAACTTAGCAAGGAAATGTGCCTAAAGACCCAAGAAGACATGGATTATATGTCTAAAATTCCATATGCATCAACAGTTGGAAGCTTAATGTATGCAATGGTCTGCACAAGGCTTGATATTGCACATGCAGTGGGAGTTGTAAGCAGGTACATGAACAATCTAGGAAAGGAACATTGGATGGAAGTGAAATGGATTCTCAGATATTTGAAAGGTACCACAAATCAAGCATTATGTTTTGGTGGTTCAAACATATCCCTACAAGGATATGTTGATGTAGATATGGAAGGTGACAGAGATAACCGGAGGAGCACTACAGGATATGTATTCATTGTTGGTGGAACAACTGTCAGTTGGGTTTCAAAAATCCAAAGTATTGTTGCACTTTCAACAACAGAAGCAGAGTATGTTGCTGCTATAGAGTCTAGTAAAGAAATGATTTGGTTACAAATGTTTATGGGTGAATTGGGTAAGGAGCATAATATGGGCACGTTATATAGTGATATCTCCACAATGCTATGATATTGTCTACTTTGGGCCTAAGCCCTCATGGATTTGTTTTTGGGCTTTACCCCAAAAGGCCTCATACCAATGGAGATATGTGTCCATCCTTATATACCCATGATCTTTTCCACTTTTAGTCAATGTGGGACTTTGTTCGTACACCCAACAATCCTCCCCTCGAACAAAGGACCATCGAGCCTCCCCTCAAATGATTATCCAGCTGCAGTATTCTCCCCTCTTTACCAACCAGGATTCTCCACTCCAATGCATTGGAAGCACACGCCTTACATGGAAGCACCACCTGTCTCGAGAGCTTGCTGTAACCGAGCTCATCCACGGGCTTACCGGGGCTCACCGTCTTCATTCGACATTCCGAGGATTCTTGGCTAACTTTAAATATGGCTCCGATACCACTTGTAAAGGACTCTGGGACACCAAATATCTCCACAATGGTATGATATTGTCCACTTTGGGCCTAAGCCCTCATGGATTTGTTTTTGGGCTTTACCCCAAAAGGCCTCATAACCAAAAGGCTTTAAAATAGAGTAGTTTACCTTTTTACCTGTCCATGCTTCCTTTGGAACACCACCATCCAAGGAACTTGAAGGCCATCTATTTATTAGATAAACAACAATATCTATAGCATCTGCCCAAAACTGTAAAGGAAATCCTCCATGCAATCTCATGCATCTTGCATGCTCCATGATTGTTCTGTCCATCCTTTCTGACACACCATTTTCTTGTGGTGTTCTTGGAACTGTATTTTCTCTGCGAATTCCATGCTCTGAACAGTACCTATCAAACTCTTTGCTGCAATATTCACCTCCATTGTCTGATCTAAGACACTTCAATTTCTTTCCTGTCTCAATCTCAACCAAAGTTTTCCATTTCTTGAAAGTATCAAATACATCAGATTTATTCTTAATACAATAAATCCAAGTTTTTCTAGTTGCATCATCAATAAAGGTAACATAATAATGAGAGCCACCGGGAGATGATACCTGAGAAGGTCCCCATACGTCTGTTTGCACAAGCTCTAATTTTTTTCTCTTCTTTTCTTTCCCAACTCTGAGAAATCTGACTCTCTTTTGTTTTCCATAAATGCAGTTCTCACAGAAATCCAAATCAACATTCTTCAAACCTAGAAACAAATTCCTTGAGTGAAGAATCTTCATCCCTTTCTCACTTATGTGTCTGAGCCTATGATGCCATAATGCTGCATCTGCTCCTTTGGAAGTCAAAGCATTAACAGAGTTAGAAATACCATTACATAAATACAATGTACCAACCTTTTCTCCTTTTGCTATTACCAGGGCTCCTTTGGTGACCTTCCAAGCTTTATCTGTGAAAGTTGTCACACAACCTTCACTGCCTAACTGCCCTGTTGAAATCAGATTTTTCTTTAGATCTGGAACATACCTTACCTCCTTTAGTAGCCATTGGTTTCCATTCTGCTGTTTTACAAGAACCTTACCCATTCCAACAATTTTACAGGGTTTATCATCACCCAGACGAACTTGTCCAAAATATCCTTGAACATAGTCATAAAAGTATTTCTTATCAGGTGTGGCATGAAATGAGGCCCCTGAATCTACCACCCAGGAATCAGTAATATTTTCGAAAGAAAGAATCAAAGCATCTTGTAACACCTCACCTGTCACATTTGCTTCATGATTGTTTTCTTGCTATGCATCTCCTTCTTTTCCCTTCCAAGATCTACAATCTTTCTTTAGGTTCCCTTTCTTTCCACATTTCCAGCACACTATCCCCGATCTGGACTTGGATCTGCCTTTCCTTGATTTACTGCGATATACTGAGCTCTTTCCTCTTTCCATTTTTCTTCCTCTAGACTCTGCACTCAAATCATTTCCCGATGTCTCACTGGAGCTTTTCCGTCGCATTTCCTCACTAAGGATAGCACCGACAACATCATCAAACTTTAAATTACTAGATCCAGAAACAAAGTTACTAATGGCCATTACCAAACCATTCCAAATTTCTGGTAACGAGCACAAGAATAACAAAGCTCTAATTTCATCATCAAAGTTTACCCCTACAGAACTTAACTGACTTATAACTGTATTAAAATCATTTAAATGGTCTGCAACAGATCCACCTTCCGACATCTTCATGTTAAATAACCGTTTCATAAGAAATACCTTGTTTGAGGCTGAGGGTTTTTCATATAGTTTCTACAATGCCTCCATCAAACACTATGTCATGGTTTCCTTCGAAATGTTGAAGGCGACAGATGTAGCAAGGAACAACCGTATTGTTCTGAGTGCCTTTCTATCGAGAAGGTTCCATTCTTCGTCTTTCATACCCGTCGGCATATTTGATTTTCCTCCCAATGGTAGGTATAGGTCTTTCTGATACAGATAATCTTCCATCTACATCTTCCACAGTGAGAAGTTTTGGCCATTAAATTTCTCGACCCTAAACTTAGCATCTTCCTATTGCTCTTCAGCAGATCCTTTTCTGCCTGAGTTAATCTAGTAAACACATTTTCATCTGCTGGTTCTTCAAAGCCTTCTTCAACTAATTCCCATAAATCTTGAGAAGAAAACAGGGCTCTCATGGTTATTGCCCAATAGTCATAATTTTTACCATTTAGCTGTGGGAGTTGGGTGTTAAACATACCCATACTAGTGCCTGTGCTATCCATTCCTTGCATTCTTAGTTATGCTTCTAAATCCTTGACTGTGTATTTTTAAAACACTGACTGTCTTCAACAATAACTCAAAAAAAAACTTTGAGTAATACCTAAATCTTTTGTTGACTCAGTCTTTGTTGGGTGTGGAGCCCGATTATCTTCTATAGTACTACCACATTGAACCCCAGTTCAAAATGGGGCGGCAATGCCGCCCGTAAAATAATCACTACAAGGGGGGTCCAGGGGGGGGCGACAACGACTTTTGGGAGCCCCACCTTGGCGGGGGG
>Ga0115844_100110_pt1 | contig 17828 bp, 8 predicted proteins | sample InSIn1gowninarea_FD_83858 | JGI IMG/M metagenome (GOLD analysis project Ga0115844, IMG submission 83858) | reverse complement strand
CTTGTTGAGTCTCTATCACGATGATTTTGAATGGATTCAGCCTATAGACTATGAACATGTTCCCTTTCGATGTAGAAAATGCCATGCACATGGTCATCTTTTCCTTGCTCTGTTCTGGCTTAAAAATAGGTCTTGGGACAGAGCTCATATATTCTCATAAAAAATGTATTTGGAAAAAATAAAGGAGGATTTTGTGAACCAATCCATACTGAACAAAAATGTCTCTTTTTGTTTTGAAACATCTTTCCTACCGCCCAGAATGTGTCTTTGAAAAACAGGTGTAAGACAGGAGAAATATGCTTGTGAAAAACTGCACCTACAGCAGTTTCATAGTGCAAGTTTGGTCATTCATTTCTCTCAGATCATAATGGATTTGAAGAAATTGGAAGAGGTTTTTGTACTTAAGTATCTTAGGAATGAAAACCTCTTTCACTTTTCAGAGATGAGTTTTTAACTGCTCAGAAACGCTTCTAGAAGTTGACTAGTAAAAACAAGGAGACAAAGTTCCTCCTTTTTTTCTTTTGGTCTCCACAAGGATCTTCGAAATCAATTATCCTTGTTGTTCTTCATAGAATTGCATTGGATTATCTTGTTTTACATACACTACATAATTTTCTCATATATACGTGGTAAGACAAAACTTCTTTAATGCTACCTGAGCATTATGAATCAATACTGGTTATGACATAATGACCATTTTCATAACATATAGCTTTAGAGTTCATGGATGTCCTTCTTTTATATGTTTTGCCCTTGCTGGATGTTTGCATTTTGTAAATGATCCTTTTCAAAATTTCTTCTTCAAAAATATTTCCCTTTGTCTCTCAAAAACCGGCCCATGAAGTCATAGTATGCAGCTACAGTAGTTTCGTAGTGCGCTACGAAACTACTATGCATTTGGCATCACCTACAGCAGTTTCGTAGCGCGCTACGAAACTACTGTGTAATTTCAAAAACACAGTTTTGAGACCAAAATTTAACTTTTTTTGATCTTTCTTTTGCTTGAAATGGCCTCTTCATTTATCATGAGGCTGTTCAAAACTGGATATATAGACAACATACTTCAAAGGTAAACTTCAAGAGGTAATTCATCAAAACTTTGGACTCATCCTTGCTTATGTGATTTCTTTTAGCTACAGATGTTCTTCATGCTGGCTTAGTTGTGTCTTCAGATCTCCAAAACTACATTCCTCTTGTTGAGAGATGACTGTCTTACCTGAGTTGAAATGGAGAACTGCCTCGCTTGAGCCTTCAAAGAACTCTGATGTATGCTAACCCTGAGCTTGCCAAGTGCTTCTTATGCATGAAAGGAACACAAAAATGACCAAGACCAATTCTTCCTTACCTTACCCTTTTTCTTTGAAACTTTTTCAGTGATAACAGGGTGAAGGTTTGGGAGCCATGGATAGAGATTCCTCTGATCTGCTGAGTACAAAGAGCATTCTTTATTATACGTCCTAGTCCTTTAGCCATTAACACAAAGAGAAAAGGAGAGAGGGGATCTCCTTGTCGAATGCCTCGTGAGGGCTGGAAAGGGTAAGAAGGAATGCCATTCACTAGAATGGAGAAAAAAAGAGTAAGAAATCATATTCATTACCCATCTGACCCAGGTAGGAGAGAAGCCAAAGGCTATGAGCATTCTTCTCATGTAATTCCAGCTTAATTTGTCAAAAGCTTTTGAGAGATCAATTTTGAGAAGCATACCTTCTTTTTTGTTATGCTTTAAAGAATGGATTATCTCATGAGTGAGAATGATTCCGTCAATAATTTTCCGTCCCTCTACATATCCCAATTGTTATGGTGATATTAATAGGGGTAATAATGGTTTCAGGCAAGAGGCTATGACTTTGGATATTACTTTATAGATAACATTGCAAAGAGCTATTGGCCTGAATTTATCTAGAGTCATAGAATGCTCTTCTTTGGGTATGAGTGCTATGAAGGTAGCATTTAGAGATGGAAGCATCCAATGCAGAGTTCTGAATTCTTCCACCACTTACCAAATATCCATTTTGATGAGTTCCTAGAATTTGTGAAAGAAATTAGAGGTGAATACATCTGGTCCAGGAGCTTTCCCCTCTTTGAGTTGATTCATGGTTGTTTCAACTTCTGAAAGAGTAACAAGTCGGAGGAGTAGTTGATTATGTTCCTAATCTTGGGGATATGCTGGAGGATCCTTTCTATTACGGGTTTTCTGTTTATTTTTGGTTCTTGATGAACACTTTTGAAATGATGAAGTAGTTCTCTTTCAATGTCCTCATGTTGTTCCATCCTTTTTCCCTGCTGATTCTGGAGGTGAGAGATATGATTGTGCATTCTTCTTTGAATGGTGATGCGGTGAAAGAATTTTGTGTTCTGCTCTCCCTCTTTTAACCATCTTACTCTGGATTTCTACCTCCAGAGGATCTCTTCTTGCTTTCTTCTTTCATCTAGTTGCTTCTGTAGGCTCTGTTCTTTTTCAGTTAAAGTTTCCGTTCTCCCACTTATTATTATAGTTTGTCGGACTTCCATCATTTCTTGAGCCAAAGCTTTTTTGGCTTGGAAAATATTTCCATAGGTTGTTTGATTCCAATGTTTGATATGTGCTTTAAGCTGTTTGAGCCTCTGTTGAAATTGGTACATTTTTTATCCTTCTAGGGGTTTGAAGCTTTTCCAAAAGTAGGTGACCATATGACTAAATTCCGGGTGGGTAAGCCAGAATGCTTCAAAACGGAAAGGTCGTCTGGCTTGGTTGCTAGGTCTTTGCCATTGTAGCGATATGGGCCAATGATCTGATCCTGAAAGCGGCAAAATTGAGGCAGTGAAGTCTCCTCCTACATGAATTGCATTGTCATATATCAAAAATCGATCCAACCTTGAGGCAATTTGCTGCGAACCTGATCTCTTATTGTTCCAGGTATAAATTCCATTGTTGAATGGTAGATCTATGAGCCAATTATTTTGTATGAAGTCCTTGAAGTGGTTGTTTTCCACTTCTAGTCTATTTCAGCCGCCCCTCTTTTCTTCCATTTTAGTGATCATATTAAAATCATCTCCTGCAATCCACAAAGGATGAGTTCTGGTTGAATTGATCCCTGCAATTATGCTCAACAGAGCTAGTTTGCTCGCCCCATCCTGAGGGAAGTATACATTGGTGAGGTGTCCATGTATATTGGTTCCAATAATGTGAAAAGTTGCTTGAATGATATTATGGTTTGCATGGAAGTCAATGAGGGAAATTTCTTGGGTGTCCCATGTTATTGCTAGCCCTCCTGAAAGCGTCTACTGCCATTGACTGGCTTCTTGGCCAGGCTTTTGCTAGAATGGTACCTATGGTATTACTAATACATTTTGTTTCTTGCATGAAGAATATGTGAGGTTTCTTCTGTTGTATCATGTTTTTGATCATTCTGTATTTCCCAGGGCGATTTAACCCTCTTAAATTCCAAGATGTGAGCTTCATGATTCAAGATTGGGTAGCGACCTATAGTACTTTGTTAATTTGGAGTATCTTCCTAACTCCACCAACATTTCCCTAGTGATGGTTCTTTGCAGGTCTGTCTTTCTTCCTTTTTTCTTGGTATCTTTGGGAAGGTTTTTCCCATCCCATTGACTGCCTGGCTATATCCCTAGTGTTCGCTGCTTGTGTGCTTGTGAGAGGATCACCTCCAAACTTTCTAGCTGTTTGTTCGGGATTTTATCAAACTCTTTCCGTTTGCAAGGACCAAATATATCTAGATCCCTAATGTTAATACTTTCAGGCTCTTCTTCCATATGTTTGGGTTCACTACTTCTTGCTAGCAAGTCATTTGGATGGTTTGGTTCTTGGTAAGAGATAACCATTTCCATTCCATTGAGTCTCGATTCAGATTCCTTGGTGGGGTTGGATGTTGGGCTAGTCATGGTCTGAGAGGGCTTTGGGTCTTTCTGAGAGCCTGAGGACGGAATGGTCGTCGATGACTTGAGAATATTTTCACTATGGATGGGGAGTACAATCTCTTTTGAGGTGGATTGACCTAGGATAGAAAAGTTGTTGTTGGTAGAGGGTAGGGATGAGTTAGCTGTGGGAATTTTGGATCCAGAAGCAGGTTTTTTGTGATGTTTTTTTTCTGATATTGACTTTGGTGAATCCATCCTCATTGGTTTTTTCTGTTGAGGTTTGGGTATGGTGAGTGACATTTAGGGGGCAATCAAGGAAAAGATGACCATGTGCATGGCATTTTCTACATCGAAAGGGAACATGTTCATAGTCTATAGGCTGAATCCATTCAAAATCATCGTGATAGAGACTCAACAAGTCCGAGAGTGCCTTGTCGAGATGCATGTAAACACAGATGCGAGAATAGGAGATGTATCTTCGTAGCTTACTTTCTTCAGCTATCTTGATGAAGTCCCCCAGACCATTTCCAATGTATTTTAGAAATTCTTCATCCCAATATTATAATGGAAGGGAATACAAGTGGATCTAGACAGGTGCCCAACTGAAATCTTCTTTGTCTGGATTGAATCTTTCTATCTAGTCTCTGAGATAGAATCCGACGGAGTTGAAGAAATAAGGACAACCGTCTAGGAATCTATTGTGGTCTTCTATGCAGTTAAAGACAGCCGTAAAGAAGCCTTTGGGTCCGAGCTACAGGGTCATATGGCCCTTGGGTTTCCATTTGGCTGCAACCCATCCTTGCAGGGCTTTCTCTGTTGGCTAGAAGCCAATAAATTTCCCTATGAGAGCGTGGTCCTTCATAAATTGGATTTGGGCATTCATCTTGTGCCCAGGTAGTTCTATTTTAGGTCTCTCTGCTGCAATGGACTTGCAGGTGGCCGAGGTGGCTTTGGAGATCTCGTTGTTCAATGCTGGATTATCTTGCTATTGAGTAGGAAGCAGTGCCTCTGCGTCTTGTGGTGTTTGTTGGGTCCCTTGTTCAGTTGAATCAGTCTTCTGTACTTTGTTGGTAGGTTATATCATATCAAAGTCCTGTTCAACCTCATGTTGAATCTGTATCTTGTTGATGCTGCTTGGGGGAGGTTCTGCAACCTCCCCCAGAAGGGGACCCATATTAGTGGTTTCTAAAGGAGTTTAGAAGCTGCAGGTCTGTTGTTGTTCAGAGATGGTCAAGTGTTGTGAAGCTCATTTGAAACCCTAAGTTGTGCCTCTTCCAGAACCTCCCCCACTAAGATTACTGAACAAATTCATCATTACCTAAGGTCATCCTAATAATTTCTTCTTTAGTATCCTTAGACCTATAATAATCTCAATACTTATTGTTGAAGGCTTGATGCATTTGAGCCCAAGTTGTGATGATATCCCCAAGTAAACCCACGAACTAGCACAGAGCTGCATCCTTGAGGGTAGATGGAAATAGTTTCAACCTCTTCTCATCATCTGTATAGTCATAGGTTCGACATACAACAACAAACTCAAATAGGAAAGTGTCGCGATCTTTTGTGGTCAGGCCATGGAAATGAGGAAGGGAAGAGGGGCTTATATTTTTCATATTAGTGTCCCCATTGGTTTCCCTAATGGGGAAGGCACCCTCAACTCGTTCTCTATTCCCTCTGTCATTTTTGTTTTCAGCCATTGGCTCGGTAGGAATGGGTTCTTCTTCTTCCCCTGTAGGTTCTTCAAATATGTCTGGTTGCTCACCTAAGGGTTCCTTCAGTTCACAACCATCGAAGAAGAGGGAAGGTTGGTTGTTGGATGGAGTGGGGTTATTTGGCAAAAATTTCCCTAAGTTATCCCTATTCCTATGAGGCATGCAAGGAAATGTTTCCGGTTTGGTTTTGTGATTTTTTCAAATTTTGAAAGTGCTTTGCAGAACTGAATTTGCAGATTGAATGAAAACTACTAACTGAATGAAAAACTAATTGCCGAATTGAAATCTAACTTGCAAAATTAAAATTGCAGACTGAATGAGAACTACTAACAAAATGAAAAGATCAGCTACTTGCTTGAAATCTAACTTGCATAATGGAAAGGAAAGCAAAGAATACAGAATGAAAAGCAAACTAAATTACTTTTGCAGAAATGAACTTAATAGCAAAATAGTAGAAACAAGTAGAAGAAAGAAAGCAGTAACCACGTATTACTCAGACTCCTCCCCAGCATAGGCGCCAAAATGCGATGAGCACCAGTATTGCAGCAAAAATTCTGCAACTCCTGGAGCTACCAACTTTACTTTATCAACTTGGGGTTCGTACAAACTTGGAGGTGATAGTGCTGTATACACAAGTAAAAGTGATGGTTCTGCCTTTTGTCACTATTCAGCTGGCGAGAGACCACTAGGGTTTTCAATCCAGACTTCTATGGATTCATAAGAAGCTTGGTTCCTTGATGAAAGAAAGAGAAATCTACTCTAAGAGAGAGCTAATCTACTACAATAATGAAAGAGACTAAAATTCAGTGCTAGGGCATATCATTTCCTAATTAACTGCTAAGATCTATGCTTTGCAATGATGCTAAATTAATGTGAACAAAATGCTACTATCCTAAGCATGGAAGCTAAGAACATCAAACACAATTGCTATGCATGTAAAGGACTGTAAGAAATCTATTTTTTCTTTTTATGCTTTTCATGAAAAGTCAAGTGTGCAAACTAATCTCTCTTGGTGATGTGACAGGTGGTTTAGGTGGCTTGATGGATGGATGGAAGGTTCAGGAGAAGGCTAGAAGGTTTGGGGGGCCCTTGGGTGACCTTGGGAGGATTCCTAGAGGTTTTCCCTCAATTCGGCCTCAAAAAAGTCCACTACAGGAAAACCTACAAGATGTACTAGAAACGTACAAGATTCCCTACATTTCTACAGGATGCAGCCATGAGAAAAATGAGGGGTGTTGGAGGTGATGGAAAGCTTAGGGAAAGTGTTTGATGGGTGGAATGGAGTGAGAAGAGGCCTAGGATCACTCAGAACCTAAAACCAAGTTTAGGATATGGTTGGATTTGCTCAAAATGCTTGAGGAAATTTCTATGTAAAATGATGAAATTGGTGAAGGTTTTGATGAAAACAAGAAATGCCTATGGGTGAATGAGGTTGGAAGGTGGTTTCTTGATATGAGATCTCTGTCTACTTCTGAAGTGCCTGCTCTGCATCAAACATGTGTAATTTCCAAAAAATTCATGTAAAAAAGAATAATTCTCATGAACTAGAAAAGCATAATTTAATGAACTAACTGTCTTCCTTATGCTTGAAGAAATTGTTGAATAACATGGAGTCATGGATGAGGTCTACTGCAAGAATGAAGATAGAAGAGATGGCAATGAAATTCTACTTTGCAAAACTGATCAAATGCTATCTTAAGTACATCAAATTCTAAATATCATGAAGGAAATGGAAATCTGTCTTTTTAGGTTGCATAAGGGTATTTTCCTCAAATTATGATCCCAGAAGGAAGAAGTGAGGCAAAGACACCTACTGACACCTTTGTGGGGCCTCTTTTATCCCTTCTAGTCTGCTACTGAAGTAAGGCATAAATGGAAGCAAACTAATAAACAATTAATCAAATCTACACTACTTGTAATGAAATACTTCTAACAACAGTTTAACCATGAATCTATGAAACTAAGCTAAGCATAAAAATAAAAGAAGAGGAGCCTTTGCTACTAGGGTTGGGCCCTAACCCAAGAGCTTCATCCCTCTGAGTTAACTCAGTACTGAATCAAGAACAAACTCATTCTTATTGCCAAAACATAAAATTACATCAAAAAGTCTTCCACAAGTCTGGAGCTCGAAAATAGCTAGAGTTTTACAACAAAAACTTGAATCCTAATGAGGCTATAGGCCTCTCTACTTATACAACTAAAGTCTCCAATGACTTCCTTAAATTTAGGGAGGCTCGACTCCCAAACTCGAGATGAACTACTCCTTGTCTATCACTTGCTCAGTTGCCTTCTAATCTTCAAGGCTTGGTTGCTTGCACTCCGAGCTGGTGGGATTAATGAAGGAATATTTGAATGGGGAAGGAGTAAATGAGGAGGATTTACCTCCTACAATCTCTCTCCCTTGTCCCTTTCGAGTTTCTAACCTTATTCTTTGCCAACATTCCTTGATTTTCTCTTCCAAACTTGCATTCAATGCATATTAGTCCACTAGGCATAATATCTCACTTTAACTCATCTCATCAAACAAAATATAGTCAAAACATGTAATAAGTTGAGAGAAAAGTTGGTTTGACTAAGCTAGGAGGTGAATTAAGGCCCATATAATTACCCAATGATGAGGCTCATGAACGACATCGGGAAGTTGGTTGCCCAACTAACCCCAACGAGGCCCACAAACTCTTGGTGTTACATCTTCTGGGGCTAGGGTTTTGGTTGTTTAGGGTTTTCTCATGTTTTCCAATAATAAATAGGCCCTTGAACCTCATTGTAACAAATTTCAGAGGCATGTAGCCGCCACATCTCTTCTCAGAGATAAGCTACCATCGCTCGCTATATTATTTCCATTCTGATTGTAAGCATAGTTCAATATTTTTCTATTAATGAAATGAAGTCTTTTTATGTTGCATCTCTGTGTTTATGATTATATATGTAAGTTGTTGCGTTCCTTTTTAAGTTCAAATCATTAATTGTATTTAATACTCCATGTTTTTTAATACTTCTTCGGTAGTAATGGGTTCTTCTTCTTCCCCTGTAGTTTCTTCAAATATGTCTGGTTGCTCACCTAAGGGTTCCTTCAGTTCACAGCCACCGAAGAAGAGGGAAGGTTGGTTGTTGGATGCAGTGGGGGTATTTGGCAAAAATTTCCCTAAGTTATCCCTATTCCTATGAGGCATGAGAGGAAATGTTTTCAGTTTAGTTTTGTGATTTTTTCAAATTTTGAAAGTGCTTTGCAAAACTGAATTTGCGGATTGAATGAAAACTACTAACTGAATGAAAAACTAATTGCTGAATTCAAATCTAACTTGTAGAATTAAAATTGCAGACTAAATGAGAACTACTGACAGAATGAAAAGATTAGCTACTTTCTTGAAATCTAACTTGTAGAATGGAAAGGAAAGGAAAGAATGCAGAATGAAAGGCAAACTAAATTACTTTTGCAAAAATGAACTTAATGGCAGAATAGTAGAAACAAGAAGTAGAAGAAAGAAAGCAGTAACCACATATTACTCAGACACCTCCCTAGCAATGGCACCAACAAGTGATGAGCGCCAGTTTTGCAGCAAGAATGCTACAACTCATGGAGCTACCAACTTTACTTTATCAACCTGGGGTTCATACAAACTTGGAGGTGACAGTGTTGTATACACAAGTAAAAGTGATGGTTCTGCCTTTTGTCATTGTTTAGCTGGCGAGAGACCACTAGGGTTTTCAAGCCAGACTTCTATGGATTCAGAAGAAGCTTGGTTCCTTGATGAAAGAAAGAGAAATCTACTCTAAGAGAGAGCTGATATACTGCAATAATGAAAGAGACTAAAATTCAATGCTAGGGCATATCATTTCCTAATTAACTGCTAAGAGTTATGCTTTGCAATGATGCTAAATTAACATGAACAAAATGCTACTATCCTAAGCATGGAAGCTAAGAACATTGAACACAACTGCTATGCATGTAAAGAATTGTAAGAAATCTATTTTGTCTTTTTATGCTTTTCACGAAAAGTCAGGTGTGCAAACTAATCTCTCTTGGTGATGTGACAGGTGGTTTAGGGGTGTTGATGGATGGCTGGAAGGTTCGAGAGATGGTTGGAAGGTTTGGGGGACCCTTAGGTGACCTTGGGAGGATTCCTAGAGGTTTTCCCTCAATTCGGCCTTAAAACAGGCCACTACAGGAAAACCTACAAGATGTACTAGAAACCTACAAGATTCCCTGTATTTCTACAGGATGCAGCCGTGAGAAAAATGATGGGCGTTAGAGGTGATGGAAAGCTTAGGGATAGTGTTTGATGGGTGGAATGGAGTGAGAAGAGCCTAAGATCACTCAGAACCTAAAACCAAGTTTAGGAGATGGTTGGATTCGCTCAAAATGCTTGAGAAAATTTGTATGTAAAATGATGAAATTGGGGAAGGTTTTGATGAAAATGAGGAATGCCTATGGTTGAATGAGGTTGGAAGGTGGCTTCTTGATATGAGATCTCTGTCTATGTCTGAAATGCCTGCTCTGCATCAAACATGTGTAATTTCCAAAAAGTCATGTAAACAAGAATAATTCTCATGAACTAGAAAAGCATAATTTAATGAACTAACTGTCTACCTTATGCATGAAGAAATTACTGAATAACATGGAGTCATGGATAAGATCTACTGCAATAATGAAGATAGAAGAGATGGCAATGAAATCCTACTTTGCAAAACTGATCAAATGCTATCTTAAGTACATAAAATTCTAAATATGATGAAGGAAATGGAAATCTGTCTTTTTGGGTTGCATAACGGTCTTTTCCTCAAATCATGATCTCAGAAGGAAGAAGTGAGGATAAGACACCTACTGATAGCTTTGTGGGGCCTCTTTTATCCCTTCTAGCCTGCTACTGAAGTAAGGCACAAATGGAAGAAAACTAATAAACAATTAATCAAATCTACACTACTTGCAATGAAATACTTCTAACAACAGTTTAACCATGAATCTATGAAACGAAGCTAAGCATAAAGATACAAGAAGAGGAGCCTTTTCTACCAGGGTTGGGTCCTAAACCAAGAGCTTTAGCCCTCTGAGTTAATTCAGTACTGAATCAAGAACAAACTCATTCTTATTTCCAAAACAAAAAAATTACATCAAAAAGTCTTCCACAAGTCTGGAGCTCAAAAATATCTAGAGTTTTACAACAAAATTTTGAATCTTAATGAGGCTCTAGGCCTCTCTACTTATACAATTGAAGTCTCCAACGACTTCCTTAAATTTAGGGAGGCTCGACTCCCAAACTCGAGATGAACTACTCCTTGTCTATCACTTGCTCGACTGCCTTCTAATCTTCAAGGCTTGGTTGCTTGCTTTCCAAGATGGTGGGATTAATGAAGGAATATTTGAATGGGGAAGGAGTAAATGAGGAGGATTTACCTCCTACAATCTCTCTCCCTTGTCCCTTTCAAGTTTCAAACCTTAGTCTTTGCCAAAATTCCTTGATTTTCTCTTCCAAACTTGCATTTAATGCATATTAGTCCACTATTCATAATATCTCACTTTAACTCATCTCATCAAATAAAATATAATCAAAACATGTAATAAGTTGTGAGAAAATTTGGTTTGACTAAGCTAGGAGGTGAATTAAGGCCCATCTAATTACCCGATGATGAGGCTCATCGACGACCTCAGGAAGTTGATTGCCCAACTAACCCCAACGAGGCCCACAAACTCTTGGTGTTACATCTTTTGGGGTTAGGGTTTTGGTTGTTTAGGGTTTTCTCATGTTTTCCAATAATAAATAGGCCCTTGAGCCTCATTGTAACAAATTTTAGAGGCATGTAGCAGCCACATCTCTTCTCAGAGATAAGCTACCATCGCCCGAGCTATATTATTTCCATTCTGATTGTAAGCATAGTTCAATATTTTTCTAACAATGAAATGAAGTTTTTTTCTGTTGCATCTCTGTGTTTATGATTATATCTGTAAGTTGTTGCATTCCTTTTTAAGTTCAGATCATTAATTGTATTTAATACTCCATGTTCTTTCCATATGCTTTTAGGTGCATGAATTTTATACAAAAATTTCTAGATGCCTCATTGTAATATGTCGTGTTTGCTGCAACGTAATTTTTTTCATTGTCTTAACTCTTCTATCAAATTCCCAAATCCAATGATTAGTTGAACGAATTGTGCCATAGTTTTGTTTTCTCATTTGTAGTTTCAAAACAAAATTAGAAATCATGTTATAAAGGCAGGGACTTGCTACTTTGCAACTATTTCTCTTGTTATAAATCATGATTTCTTGTTGTATTCAAGTCAACCAATAAAGATAATAAGATCTTATTTTGTTCATTAGAGTCTCCACACATTTTAACTTGGATTTTTATGCATCTGTCATAACTTATTTTCTAACACATTTCAAGGTAAATGGGAGATATTATTCTTGTTCAACATAGAAGTTTTGTGGTTTTAGCTAGTTCTATTAAAGTTAACATAGTTTTACATTTCGCGATATATATTGAGTGTCATGTCAAAGAAAGCATGAATTCACTTCACAATTAATTATTAGTGGTGATTTAATATGATTTTGATTACCATAAACAATATAGAAGTGGGCATTACTCATTTGATAACTTCTTATTTTTCATTTTTTTCTTAAAATCTCATAAACATTTATTTTTTAAACTTTAAATACAATTTAAAAAAAAATGAGAAATACTTGTTATTAATAATAGCCTGATGTATAAAATTAACTTTAACTTTCATAAGAATGAAATTATTCCAAATTTAAATTCCACGGCCATATCAATGCCACCACTCTTTTATTTTAGAACATTTGTATAGGAATGAAAATTGCACATAGAAAAAGAAACACCATTATTTTTTTCTTTTATTACATTTTTTTGTGATTATGCAATTTTTGTTCAAGTTAAAATTCGCATAGATTTATTATCTTGTTGGCATGTTTTATGGGGTATCACTAGGATGTGTTGGTTAATGCTATAATTGTATGCATAGCTAGAGAAATTGAGTGTTGGGATGATACTCCTGGTATTTTAGAGGGGAAAGTGCATGAAGCATAATAGTAAACACAACATGCTAATCTTTAGCATGTGTGGTGCAAAATGCTAAATGCCCCTCCATGGTTACATAAATACATAATGTTCATCACTTTTCATGACAAAGTCTATTTTGTACTTGGATACCTAATAAAGCCTCATTATTGAAACCCAATTTTATCTTATGCTTGCTCCCTAAGTTTTCGTCAAGGGAGTGTTAGCATTGGTATTTCCTAATACATCATTTCCCATATGCCAATTATTGTAAGCAATTTTGTTATTTTCCTAGTTATGAGAGCTATCTTTATCTAATATAGAACCCCTTCCCATTATTATAAATAATAATGTTTTGTTATATTCAACACAACTGATAATATAATATAATTTTTTTCAATGGAGACTCTGCTCATCTTAAGTTGGATTTTTATGAATCTCTCATAACATATTTCCTAACACATTCCAAGTAAATGGAAGATATTGCTCCTATTCAAACAAAAAAATTGTTATTTTAATTAATTCTACTTGATTTAACATAATTTTATATTTCATGATATATATTAAGTGTCATGCCCAAAAATAATAAAATTCACTCTACCCTCTTTATAGAATTCATTTTACCCTTTATGATAATTAGTAATTTAAATAAAATAGATATGGCCCTTACTCATGTGATCAATTTTTATTTTTTCTTAAAATCTAATAATTTGTTTTTCAAAAATAATTTTAAATATAATAACAAATACTCATTATTAAAAACAAAAAAAAAAATTGAAAATCTTCCAAATTTAAATTCCACACAAATATCAAGGCGGTCATGCTTTTTTTTTATTACTTTCATATAAGAACGTAAATTCCACATAACAAAAGCAACACCACGGCTGTTTTCTTTTATTACATTTTCTCTTTATAATTATGCTTATTCTGTGCTTTATCAGAAACATGACTTCTCAGAAGAATTTTCTTTCAAAAAATGAATCGCATATATACTTTCACTTTAAAGTTGGAATTCGCATACACTTTTAGCATGTGTGCACAACGCCGAATGACCCACGTAAATGGATGAATGGCGTACACTCTCCGTTAAAGAGTGAGTTCGCATAACAATTTTCTTTCGAAAAAGAAATCGCATATACTTTCGCTTTCATGTTGGAATTCGCATAAACTTTGCCATGTGAATGCACGGAAATGTAAATTGCAGAATGCCCGATGCCCCTCCTGCACGGCAATGCTATGATTATTCTTTGCTTTGTCACAAAGGATGAAGAATTCGCATCAACTTTAGCCATTTGAGGTGCAGAATGCCGAATGCCCCTCCTTGCGGCAATCCATGAAATGCGGAATGCTGCTTGAGTCATTGCTCATCCTTACATTTCCATTCCTCTCCCTCCCTCTCAAATTTCAATCACAGTTCCTGGATTTCTCCCTCCCTTCTGTTCTTCTCTGAGGCCACAAGAACGTTAAAGAAAGCCATGGCCAGAAGCGACGTTTTCAGTGTTGAGCCACTCATCAAACTTATGAAAGAAGTAATTCAGGAGGCAGAAAACCGTGGAATTCTGCAAGCTAATTTGACTCATATGGATTATCTTCTGCATTATACTACCACCGTCCTCCAGGGTCAACTGCCTGAAGCGCCCCGTGAGACCCTGAAGGTGTGGCTGCAACTGCTGCATAATTGCCTCACACAGGCCAAAAGCATACTCAGTCGCTCAAATTCACGGCAACTGTGTCTCGATTGTCTTAGCAACAACTCGCAGAGAGCGTCGAAACAAGTCAAAAATTGGAAGGTACATTTTGATTACCTCTTTCAAGCTCTTGAAAGTGACATTTCAGTATTTGTTAGAGGTCGCGAAGCTGTCATCGCTCCAGTCATCGCTCCAATCATCCCACTAATGAAGGATGTTATGGAGGAGGAGGAAAAGCGCCACATTCTGCAAACTGAATTGAAGCCTCTGGACAATATTCTGCTCGACATAAGCGCCGTCTTCCAAGATCAAGATAAAGCCGCCCCGGAGCCCCTCAAGATTTGGTTGCAACTGCTGCATAATTCCCTTACAGAAGCAAAAAGCATACTCCAGCGCTATGGTACTCCATCACAACGACAATGGCGTCTGGACTGTCTCATGGAGAAGCAAGCGAGACCCCCAAAACAAGAAATTAAGGAAAGGAAGGTATTTTTTAATTACCTCTTTCAAGGCCTTCAATCAGAATTTTCAATGTTTGTTATCGGTGACTACCTTGTCAACAGAGATCCGATTCCAGCTGTGACCACGTCAGAAGAGTCGGTACAAGCGCTCTCTCAAGATGAAGCCTGGACATTGTTCAGGAGAATTGCTTTCAAGGACGACCCTGTTCCTACGGATATAGAGGAGTGTGCTCACAATATTGTGGACGAGTGTAAAGGTTTTCTTTTGGCCATCAACTTAGTCGCCGCAGCAATGAGGGGGAAAACCAGATTAGGTGAATGGAATACTTGTTTGTCTTCCATAAAAATTGCAAATTCTTCTTCTGATCGAAATACTCTGCATCCTCGCTTTGATCCAGAACTCTATCCACTATTAAGATGGAGCTATGATGCATTGCCCAATTCAGACGTCAAGAATTGCTTCCTCTATTGTGCAATGTATCCCAAAGATGAAAAAATTAATGTGGAGGGATTAGTGGGAATGTGGATTGCACAGGGGTTCGTCAGGAGCAAACAGGGGCACCACTTAATGGACATGGCCATTGGGCGAAGCTACGTGAATCTTCTTGCAGATCGTTGCTTCTTCCAAAATGCTGCCCCTGAGGCGCATATCTTGCAGCTTCCAGAGTACATATCTATAAGAGTTCACCATGTTGTCCGTGAGATGGCAATATATGTTGGCGAGGAGGAGGAGAACTGTTTATTCAAGGCAGGTGAAGGGCTGAAAATTTTTCCAGAGATCCAGAATGAGGATTGCAAAAGGATATCAGTTCTTAAAAATGGTATTACAAATCTCCCCAACGAGTTGCAATGTCCAAAACTGGTGAGTCTCATGTTATCTGTTGATAATTCAATTGAAGAGATTCCACCAGGATTTGTTGCCAGTCTGACGTCTCTGAAGGTTCTCCGTCTGCACGGCAGCAAAATAAATTCAACCCCATCTTCAGTGGGACAACTAAAGCAGCTTGAGTTTCTCAGTTTACGAGAACTCGACAACATCCAGGTTTTGCCAGGAGAGATAGGGCATCTTTCATCCCTTCAAATCTTGGATCTTCAAAATTGTTTCAGACTACAATCATTGCCGTCTCGGCTTGGTGACCTTAAAAATCTCAAGCATCTTCGTCTTGATGGCTGTTCGAGGTTAAAGGTGATTCCACATGAAATCTCCCAACTTACTTCATTAAGCACCCTCGAGGCGTGGGGAGTTGAGTTAAGTGTGGAAGCAGAATCGGAAGCAAGCATTTGGAGATTGAAGGGTTTAAGAAATCTGACGATGCTGACTATAGAAGTGCGAGAGGGATTGAGACCAAGAAGAATTGAGGAGGGCATAATGGGAACATGGTTGGACACGAGGCACTTAAAATTGAGGTTTGATGGTGATCATCTTCCTCAGGACATGAAGAAGATGAGTAAGCTTCAGCATTTTGTACTGTCTCTCTACGAGGGGTCAAGTCTGCCGGATTACATTTACAACTTCCAACATCTTCAAGGCATATGGTTGCGGGGGTGTCACCAGCTACGGGAGCTGTCTCCGTTGGGACGGGTGCCAAACCTGAAGGCTGTGTGCTTGACTAATTGCCGTGGTTTGAAAGAGTTGGGAAAAGGGAATTCCGGGGGATTTTTAATGTTAGAGAAATTGGTTCTTTTTCAATTATGGGATTTAGAAAGCATTGGGGGAGCATCAGATAATGGTGTATGGAATGAAAGTACACTGCCCAGACTGCGCAGGTTGCTTCTAGAACAATGTCCAAAGTCGAAGAGACTTCCGATGGGGATGGACAAGTTACCCAAATTGAATAGAATATTCGCTAGAAAAAACTGGTGGAATGAAATCATTTGGGAAGACCGTGATATGAAGCTACACCTTGACAATTATTATCTGATATATCAAAATGTAATTTTTCCCTCGGAAAAAATATCAAAATGTAATTTTTATCATTTGTAAATTTATTTATTTATTTTAATTTTTAAAATTATTGTTACACAGACATGGTAGAACAATGGTTTATATTCGGCCTGGAGTATGCCGTAAAACTGCTTCTGCTTGGCTAAGAGCTCGTCTTCCTCGGACGTAAGGAAACAGGTTAACGGCCCAAGACCCAGAGGCATCTGGCAGGAGTGAAAGCCTGCTCCCTTACGGACCACCAGCGGGTTATTACAGGTGGCGTGGTTTTCCTATTTAACAATGATGAGTCAAGCCGACACTCACGGATGGCAACCAGAGATGGCTGTCCTCATTGTTGGTTTGACACCTGAGTTGATAGGTTTTGCCACCTTCGGAAAAGAAAAAAAAGAAAAAAGAAAAAAAGGAACAATGGTTTATAAATGAAAAGGTTTTCCAATTGAAATAAGGACATTGACAAATATATTCTACATTGATAGACTAACAGACTTGTTTAAAGTTTCGCAATTTTTATGCAATTTTTCCAGAAAGGTTGGGTATATTTCTTAAAACTTTTTCAAGTTTTTACCTTTTTTTATTCATTAAATGCTAAATTTTATTTTATTTTATGAATTGTATTTTATTAGGGTGAGATATATTATTTCAGTATTAAGTTAATGGTTTATAATGGTTTATAATATGAATAAAAAATTGGAATATATATTTAGTTTAAAATATAACTAATTTTATATTTGAATTAAAATTAAATTTTAATGGAGTTGTCTTTACTGCTATTTTTTAGAAGTTTTTTTGGTGGGTTTTTTGTCAAATTTCTCTAAAATCCAGCAGCAATTTATTGAAATCACAAGCTTGATGGGTAATCCCTGCACAATCAAAGCATCCTAAGGGTTTTTGAGGGTGCTGAATCAGAATATGCGGTTAAAAAACCAGTTTAAATAACGCAAATCAAGATTTAACCTCAAATTTTTCCGCCACACCAGAAAGTCCAAAATGTCGCACTAAAGACAACGCCAATTTTAACTAAAAAAATAGTTTATAAAATAAATAAATTTTTCATTACACATTTTATGATATAAATGTAATTTTGTAAAGGTTCTTTTAGGATTTTTTTTCAAGGTTTAAGTTTTAGATCATAATCAAATGTATCTAACTAT
>Ga0115844_100108_pt1 | contig 17930 bp, 8 predicted proteins | sample InSIn1gowninarea_FD_83858 | JGI IMG/M metagenome (GOLD analysis project Ga0115844, IMG submission 83858) | reverse complement strand
GGGACACCTTCTTTTATTAAGTGGTTTAAACTAAATCAGTTACAACAAACTTCTTATAAATGACTTTTATACCTTCAATTTGCATGATAGCTCAAAAAAAGTCATCGGATGGAAGCGAACACGAGACTAAATCATAGTGTTTGTTGCTTTGATTCCTACTTTATGAATGACATTCAAATCCGAGTTCGTGTGGTCAAGTTATGGCTAGTCAAATTTTTGGTCAAAGTAGGACAAGTGCTAAGCTTAAGGAGGCAACAAATTGACTAAGACCCAATGGACAAAATCTGACCAAAGGAATAGTTGAATTTGTAGCATCCTTAATTTGTACAATATCCCTTCTTTTTAGGTGAACGATTTTTAACCAATAAGGCTTAATATGTGAATATATATATGTATATAAGAAATGATTGGTGGGATACTAACCCCACCAACCAACCACATACATTTATATAATGCATGGTGGTAGGAAGTCAAACCTTGCCACCAAACATACAACAATCATATATATGTAACCAAAAAGGATGGTGGTGCAGGCCACCTCCGGTGAACTTGCCCACTAGAGTATCATATATCACTCAAGTAATCGGGAAATAAATCATCACCATATATGTCATGCAACCAATTACAGTCAATGTAATCGCTGATCGTGTAATTGAATGTGCAATCAAACTATGTTCCATTTAAAAAAAATTCACTATTATGGGTAGGCGAGGGGTTTGATACGTTGACCTCCACCCACCTAGTCTTCTCAGCGAGCAATAAGCCACAAGCTCACTCCTTGGTGGCTCTGCCAACTCACAAATATTTAAACCCTAGTCATTTTCATAGTGGCTAGAGTGGGGTAGGTAGAGGTTGGAATCAAGAATGTGATACCACAGACCAAGGGTAGAATTCTAAGTGGGTCCATGGTTGGAATCCTGAGCAAGGTATCCTAAAGATTCTTTGAAGATTCCCTAGAGGGCCTAAGGTTAGGGTGTCATAACTAGGTAAGTTTATAGCCCATTTTGTACATTTTCACGCCAGGAATTCAGTGGTGACATCCGTTTCTCCATCATAGTTGTCCATTTTCAAGCCATCATGCAAATTGAAGGTATAAAAGTCATTTATAAGAAGTTTGTTGTAACTGATTTAGTTTAAACCACTTAATAAAAGAAGGTGTCCCCACTATTGCATGGGACCTAGAGACATATCACACATTGGATGAACTTCATAATCAAATTGTTGTGTCTTCATATCGTGTTTTCTTATGTTTTTTCAACTTCTTGTTATGTCGTTTAAATTTCATGGTTGATATGCTCTAGTATATGAAATTATAAATGCATCCTTGAAGTTAAATATCTAGATAGGTTGCAAATATTTTATCTTGGAGGAAAATTGCAGATTTCATAAATGGAGAAAAATGCAAAGGATTCTACTCTTATTGCAGTGACAAATCAAGACTCCTCGCAAGAAGAAAATGAAGGAACTATTGATAGAAGTTATAGATCGACAATCAACCTTGAGGAACAAAAATAAGATATCAATGAAAAGTATGATGAACAATAAAAAGTAATGGTGCTAGAAGAAAAAATTCAAAGAAATGTGGCTAAAAATAAATATTAAAGGATGTTACTACAAATTTTTGGTGAAAATTATTTTGATTTCAAAGAAGAAAATTTAGATTTGAAGACTCAGTTGGAAGAAGGAATGAAGATAAAATTTGAATGAGGAACAAATAGAAAAAGTTAGAGGATCAACGCTACATATTGAAGGTTGAAGTAATTCGTGCAAGAAAATAATTAGAGCAATTCAGATCTAGTGCTCAAGGTTCAACAAGAAAATATGAAAAAGTTGGAGAAAGTAGTGCTAACAAGAAAAAGGATAATCATCAAAAAAATCATCATCCATGTAAGAAGAAAAAAAATGAGCGAAGAAGTAAAAGGAAGAAGAATAGAATAAGCATACTTTATAATTGTGGAATTCATGGAGATATATCTATAACTTGTAATAATGAAGAAATAAATCCCTCTCATCAAAGGGAGTATCCAAAGCAGAATGAACTTCAAGCTTGCATGCAAGCAAGATCTCAATTATTCAGGTATAGTAGTCAATTTTATGGTTATTGTTTCTCATGCAACCATTTTTTACCATAGGATATTAACTGCAGGGTACACACAATGAATAAAAATCATATGAACGAAAGATATCAAGCTATTCCTTAGTTCCTTGGTAACATTATATGTTTTGTGTGTGACAATATTGGCCATAAGGCCAAGGATTGGAAGCTACCCATGCGTTATAGAAGATCTAATTAAAAAGAGGAAGATATGCAAGGACAACCGCACAAGAAGAACGATGAACATATGAATGTATGTAGGAGAAAAGAGAAGCAAGGAACTCCCATTAAAAAATGAAGCACACATGGTCTCAGGTGGATCATTTGGTTACATCATGAGTTGCATGAATATTTTTGGATGTGTAGCCATATCTTGAAGAGTGAATGAAGATAAATCTAAATTTTTATAGATGCATGCATTTAGGGGGATTTTAAGAGTTTTGAAGTATTTATTTTTTTTGTGATTTATTTATATTCTATTTCGTTCATAATTGGATCAACCATGTACATCTATTGATAGTTTTTGAATCAACTATATTTTTTGGTTTCTATTGATGCTAACGATGATACGGAAACCATATAGTATTCTTATATGCATGATTATGGTGTGTTGAAGCGATCATACATTCAAAGGGGGAATTTATGCTTCCAAATGGACCTACAAAGTGTTAGCATTGAGGATCTTGTTATGCATATACTTGACATTGATTCGATGTAGGATGATATTTATTCATGCTTCCACATTCCACTAGTTGGATGAGATAGTATGGTTTCATGAAAAAATTGGCATGCTACTAATGTTCTGATTGCTAGACCATAGCTATGACATTCTTTACTATATTTGTTGTTTTCGTGGACATCATATGATATTTTCATCTACAATACCCACATTATTGCTTATGTTTTCATTTCTAGATGAATCATGCATAATGTTGATATATATTTGGATGGCTAAATCATATGTTGTTATTGGATGGAGATAGTGTGGTGCTTCGTGTTTTTATATTATGTATGTTGTTGGTGAGATATTATGCACTCAAGTGGATTAGTCATGATGGTTTATATTGCTTCTCATATATGGAGTACACATGTTGCTTTTGGTGATGTTTTGCTACTCATTGATTTGTTGGTTATGCCTTATTAACGATATGTTGCTAGTTCTTCTTTTGTTTTCGCTGCATATTGATAGAGTATATCATTTCTCAGGAGAACATACATTTTTTCATGGAGGTGATGTATTTCATGTTATATCATTATATTGGAGTATGAATAGATGAGGGTACCTTTGTGTGTAATTGTAAAAGCCATGTATTATCATTGTTTCACCTTTTAGGCACATTGCTCATGGAGAGACCCATGGTGTCTAGTATATATTTTCAATAGCTATGTATAGGTCAATGGAAGTTCAAGTCATGTATTATTTTGTATATCTTTATGTAGCCCCACTACATTGGGTGCATGATGTAAAACTGTGTCCATAGAGGTCTTGATTAATGACAGCTGTAGAGGAGTCATATGTTAGTCCTATGTACTTATCATAGCCATGTATTTTCTCCATGAAGCATTGTATGCATTTCATTATATGTCATTGTCCAAATTTAGTTAGATTCATGGTTCATGGGGAGTAGTCTCTTACAATTGGTAAGGAGACTTATTGCAACTTCATTACATGATTAGGTGGGGTGAGTTTAGTTTTAGAGATTGCATGGTATTGGATAGATGTGTTGCCAACATAGTTTATTCTTTCAAATTCTTATATTATAGGAGAAACTTATTTTATTTGAATTGGTAGGGTGTTGTGTATGAAAAATGGAAAACTTCTCTTATCTATCACAATCTTAGAATTGTCTTCATCATTTGTATGGCCCTTTTCCACAGATGTTAATTGGGGAGAGAATTTGAATAGAGATAAAATTCAAATTTGGAGCTTCAGGTTTTGGGAAGTGTAAGAAGATCAACCTCATATGTTGGATTGGGGTTTCAATGAATGCTAAAGGGGGTTTTCGTGGCATTGTAGTGTTAGCATTGATGTCAATAGGGCCATGGTGCTTCTTGTCATATGCATGTGTGTTGGATGTTTTACTTGTCTCTCTTGTTATTTGGAAATGCGTCAACTTGGTTGAGGTACTTTGGAGGCCAAGTAGAGATGGATTCTAGACAAGTTGTGTTGATTGAATATGTTGTTGTTGTAGGTGGTTGGGTTGTTGCTATATTTGTCGCACATGCTTCTACATGTCCTGAAATCATTCGATTTTATGCTACATGTTCTGATATGTTGTTTCATGAGTTGGAGGTGCATCTATAGGTGTTTGAGGTAGTTAGATGACTTGATGATACTATTGATGGTGTTGGACATGTTGTTATAGGAGTTAGAAATGTTGTTATAGGTGTGATAGGTTCTTGTATAGGTCGTGGTTTATTCTTGAGGAGCTAGACGTGTTGGTCTTGATGAGGAGGTTGGAATATTAAAAAATTCATGTCATTGAGTTGTTTAAGAAGTTATTGGCCTATGTAATCAGTTGCAGACTTGTTACATAGGCTTGGAGGTGTGTCCAAGAGTTGATGAAGGTGTTCAAGAAGGTTGGGTAGGTTCTAAGTTGTGGTAATATGGTTTTATTTCATCCTCTTCCCTAGCCGCATGGATGATGGGTCATTAGAGTGAGTGGTTGAAACTTTATAGTCATTAGCAAGCAGGCTTGTGGGGGTGACTAAGGAGCTCCAATCAACTTTGGGGAGTATTTTTCATGTGAATGAGCCTTTTCACAATTTTTTCTCTACATTTCTCATGTAACTCAAGTAATTTTGGTATTATAGAAAAAATATTGATCATAAGTTTGTGGCGTATGGTCAAAGAATTCAGTCGGGTCTCTAGAAGTTAATTAATGTTGAAAATATCAAACGGTAAGTCAAGTTAATGGCTTGATAAAGTTGTGGGAATCAATAGTTCTTTGTAATTATCGAGTTGAGGATCTCAAATTATCCATGTATTGGAGTAATATCAATGTTAGTCGGTTGACTTCTCTTGAGTGTGAGTGAGTATGTGTTTGGAAAATTGTGTGCAAATTACATGATTTATCTATGTAGATTCTGAACCAATTTGTTGTTGTAGCAAGAGTTATGTGAAGTATGTTTTAGCCAAAATATTATTGAGAGACTTAGAAGCGTTGGTTTTAATTCATTGAGAGTTCATTTGGAAAGGAAAGTTATTGTTGTTTTGTGAAGGATTCTATTTTGAAATATTTTGAAATGTGCCTCTAGATGATCAAAAAATCGAAATAGCTTGGTGAAGAAGGGATCAATTTTCCTTGTCGATGGTGGTTAGTAGCTTCAGTAGAGGAAGTAATATTATCATATTCCAATGGGTGTTGGGCAAGGCTTGTTGGGGATATAGCTCTCGAGTGGATGGGTGTTCATAAAGTCAATTGAGAGTGAGAAACTTACTTGCTAGACATAGCTAACTATGGTGTTGTAAAATGATTTATTGATTAACAAAATTTGAAGCAGAGCAGTAGTAGTATCAGTAGCAGTAGCATGGGTTTTATCTTTTCTCGAAGAAGGGTTGTCAACTAGAAATATTTATGTCTTTTGTGTTGAATTCTAGCACGATTTTATTTGTGGATGATGCTTTAATATTTTCTTATGTGTTCAGTTTATTCATGGCTTGAATGTCAAATTAATTGAGGAAAATTTTTATAAGTTCCATCACTAATGATTCATGCACACCCCTCTTAGTAATGATCTAGCTTCTAGGAAATATCTTTGTTATCTATCTATATTTTAACAGAAAAAAGGAAAAAAATAATTATTTGTTTTTTGTTTACTATTGGAAAAGTCATTGTGAAGAATACAAATCACACTAGAATTTTTACAAAGTCCTTAGATGATTATAACTTAATTTAAGTTGAAGCCATTAGAGGACTTGATAGAGGAATATTCTTCATGGAAAACCTTACGTCTATCAGGTAGAGGAACTTGTTTTTGATAAATAAAGACCAAAATGAGGAAAGTAACTATGTATTAACAAAATATCATAAAACAGTAGCACACACTGAACACATCATTGAAAAAGAGATCAAGAGGATGGGAGAAATATATAATCAAAGAGGCAAAAATAGGATAATCTCAATCTTGCACACAATATTGGTCTGACTTCATCTAATACAGAAAAAGGAAAGAAAATACTAGAAGTGAAAAATATGTTTCCAAAGGATACAAGGTGGTGGGCATGACAAAGAGCCTCCTCTTAGAGTAACTCCAAAAATATCGCACATAGTTGAATCATATAGATCTAATATTGAACCTGAAACATGGAGCATTCAATGAGCTATGGACATGGAAGTTGATAAAATCGTAATACCTTATCTGGTTAGTACTTTTTTGGAAGAAAATTAGAAAATAATGGAGGAAATTTCTAAAGAGGACATTACATTCAATGACTGTTCTGTGATATTTCACAAATCAAATTATGACAAGGGTGATAAGAGATTGAAGATTGAAAGGATATATATTTCTAACATAAAGGTTGTTCATCAAGGATAAATGAATGTTGATCTGTCTTTGGTTGCAACACCAAGGATAATGAAATTTCATCAAGTTAGTGGTGAAGCGCTTGCAAATTTTTTTTTTAAATGACAAGAAAAAGATATGAAGCTAAAAGAAAAAAAAAGAGATAGAAAATACTCTGAGCCTAGGTCCTCTCTTGAAAACTCCACTAGTGATACACAGAACCCTATCAACAATTTCTAGTCCTCGAAAAATTTGATAGATTTGAGAAATCTATCAATCTTTTGAGTGCAGTGGAATCATATACCATTAGTAATATATCTAAAAGATTGTAGATCATAGGATCTACATGGAAGGTTTCTTTTGATCTAGAATATTTAAAGCATAGAGCTAAGTATTTCGTTAAGTTGTTTCAAAAGTGAGATAGAGGGAGACAAAGAATTCATAGACAATGACCTATTAACATTTAGTCAGAAGCTTGATTCACAGTCTAAACTAGAAAAATATAAACTAGTGATGTTTGATGCTAATCAAATGAGGCATATCAGGGTTGCATGGTCTAATAACATTAGAGCATTGGATGATATTAGTTTTTAAGTGAGGATACATAGAAAATAATGCTAGCATTTTTATGAAGTCCTTAGATTGTTATAACTTAAGTGAAGTTGAAGCCATTAAAGGATTTGAGAGAGGAATATTCTTCATGGAACACCTTACATCTATGAGGTAAAGGGGCTTGTTTCCAAGAAATAAAGACCAAAATGAGGAAACTCACTATGTATTAACAAAATATCACAAAACAGTAGCACATGTTGAAGACATAATTGGAAAATAGATCAACAAGGTGGGAGAAAGATATAATTAAATAGGAAAAAGTGAGACAATCTCAATCTTTTGCACAATTCTGGTCCGACTTCATCTAATGAAAAAAGGTAAAGAAACTACTAGAAGAGAAACATAGGTTTCCAATAGGCTATAAGGTGGCAGGCATGACAAAGAGCCTCCTCTTAGAGTAACTCCAATAATATTGCACATATTTGAATCATATAGATCTAAGATTGCACCTGAAACATGGAGCATTCAATGAGATACAGACATGGAAGTTGATAACGTTGTAATACCTTATCCGAATAATACTTTTTTGGAAGAAAATTAGAAAATAATTGAGGAAATTTCTAAACAAGAAACTACATTCAATGGTTGTTATGCGAGATTTCACATTTCAAATAATCACAAGGGTGATAAGAAATTGAAGATTGATAGGGTGTATCTTTCTAACGGAAAGGTTGTTCATCAAGGATAAATGAATGTTGATCTGCCTTTGGTTGCAATACCAACGATAATGAAATTGCATCAAGTTAGTGGTGAAGTGATTGAAAATTTTTCTAGTCAATGAAAAGAAACAAATATGAGGCTAAATGAAAAATAAAAGAGCTAGAAAATACTCTGAGCCTAGGTCATATCTTTAAAACTCCACTAGTCATACATAGATCCCCATTAGAAATTTCTAGTCCTTAAAAAATTTGATAGATTTGAGAAATAAAGACCAAAATGAGGAAAGTCACTATGTATTAACAAAATATCACAAAACGGTAGCACATGCTGAAAAAATCATTGAAAAAGGGATCAACGGGATGGGGAAAGGTATAGTCAGAGAGGAAAAATGGGAAAATCTCAATCTTGCACATACTACTAGCCCGATTTCATCTAATACAAAAAAAGGAAAGAAACTACTAGAATCGAAAAATAGGTTTCTAATAGGCTATAAGGTGGCGGGCATGAAAAAGAGCCTCCTCTTAGAGTAACTCAAAAAATATTGCACATAGTTGAATCATATAGATATAAGATTGCACCTGAAACATGGAGCATTCAACGAGATACAGACATAGAAGTTGATAATGTTGTAATACCTTATTTGGATAATACATTTTTGGAAGAAAATTAGAAAATAATTGAGGAAATTTCTAAAGAGGACATTACATTCAATGACTGTTTTGTGAGATTTCACAATTCAAATTATGGCAAGGGTGATGAGGGATTGAATATTGAAAGGGTATATCTCTCTAACAGAAAGTTTGTTCATTAAGGATAAATGAATTTTGATATGTCTCTGGTTGCAACACCAAGGATAATGAAATTGCATCAATTAGTGATGAAGCGCTTGCAAATTTTGTTAGTCAATGACAAGAAAAAACTATGAAGCTAAATAAAAAATAAAAGAGCTAGAAAATACTCTGAGCCTAGATCGTTTCCTAAAAACTCCACTAGTGGTACACAAAGCCCCATTTGAAACTTCTAGTCGTCGAAAAATTTAATAGCTTTGAGAAACCTATCAATATTTTGAGTGCAGTGGAATCATATATCATTAGTAATATATTTGAAAGGTTGTAGATGATAGGATCTACATTTCAAGTTTCTTTTGATCTACAATATTTAAAGCATAGAACTAAGTCCTTCATTGATTTGTTTCAAAAGTGAGCTAGAGGGAGACATAGAATTCATAGACAATGACCTACTAATTTTTAGTCAGAAGCTTGATTGATAGTTTAAACTAGAAAAATAGAAACAAGTGATCTCTGATGCTAATCAAATGAGGCATATCATGGTTGCATGGTCTAACAAAATTAAAACATTGGATGATATTAGTTTTTAAGTGTGGAGACATAGAAAATCACATTAGCATTTTTACAAAGTCCTTAGATGATTATAAGTTAAGTGAATTTGAAGCCATTAAAGGATTTTATAGAGGAAGATTCTTCATGGAACACCTTACATTTATGAGGTAAAGGAACTTATTTCAGAGAAATAAAGACCAAAATGAGCAAAGTCACTATGTATTAAGAAAATATCATAAAATAATAGCACATGCTGAACACATCATTGGAAAAGAGGTGAACAAGATGGGAGAAACATATAATCAAAGAGTCCAAAATGGGACAATCTCAATCTTGCACACAATACTGGGTTGGCTTCATCTAATACAAAAAAGGGAAATAAACTATTAGAAGCAAAAATAGGTTTCCAATACGCTATAAGGTGGTGTGCATGACAAAGAGCCTCCTCTTAGAGTAACTCCAAAAATATCACACATAGTTGAATCATATAGATCTAAGATTGCACCTGAAACATGGTCCATTCAATGAGCTATGGACATGGAAGTTTATAACATTATAATACCTTTTTTGGTTAGTACTTTTTTAGAAGAAATTTAGAAAATAATGGAGGAAATTTCTAGAGAGGACATTGCATTCAATGACTATTCTGTGAGATTTCATAATTCAAATTATGACAAGGGTGATAAGAGATTGAATATTGAAAGAATATATCTTTCTAACAAAAAGGTTTTTCATCAAGGATAAATCAATGTTGATCTGTCTCTGGTTGCAACACCAAGGATAATGAAATTGCATCAAGTTAGGGGTGAAGCGCTTGCAAATTTTGTTAGTCAATTACAAGAAAAAAATATGAAGCTAAATGAAAAATAAAAGAGCTAGAAAATACTCTAAGCCTAGGTTCTTTCTTGAAAACTCCACTAGTGATACACAGATCCCCATTAGCAATTTATATTCCTCAAAAAAAAATTGATAGATTTGAGAAAACTATCAATCTTTTGAGTGCAGTGGAATCGTACATCATTAAATATATCTGAAATATTGTGGATGATAAGATCTACATGGAACGATTCTTTTGATCTACAATATTTAAATCATAGAACTAATTCTTTTGTCTAGTTGTTTCAAAAGTGAGCTAGAGGGAGACAGTGAATTCATAGAGAATGACCTATTAACTTCTAGTCATAAGCTTGATTCACAGTATAAACTAGAAAAATATAAACAAGTGATATCTGATGCTAATCAAATGAGGCATATTAGGATTGCATGGTCTAATAAAATTAGAACATTGGGTGATATTAGTTTTAAGTGTGGAGACATAGAAAATCAAAGAGCAGATGTCTATCTCAATGCGGTAGCAATTGTTGAAGATTTAAACACTCTGTGCATGACATATGAGCCTAGATTAATTATGAAGGAGAAGAGTATGACTTACTTTGAGATGTTTAAACAATCACATGCAATAAATTTCAATGATATAACTAATTTTACTGGAGAAGAAATTAGAAGAAGACTAATTTCTTTTGTTAGTGTCAATGAAGAGTACTCTTCCTGAATTTTCAAATTTCAAGAAGAAGCTAGAGCAATTGAGGAGGAGATATTGATTGAACTTGTTAAGCATGATATTACCATTATTTTGATTAAATAATTAATTTATGCTAATGAATGAATTATTTTCAAGACGAATGATTCCAAGAGATATTTAAGTGTTAAAGAATATGGGGTTATGAATTTTCATATAGTAAATGTTTTAATACTTCGGAGCATCCTTTTTATCATCAAAACCTTTTAATATTAAAATCATTTTTGTGTGCTAGGAAGGAATAGTCTCATTGCTGAATGCAATTCCTTGTTATTTGTTTCCGATGACTTTTAGAGATTAGAGTCGATGGGATTGCAATTCCAATCCCAAATAGGATGAACAAATTTAGCTTTCCAACTAAAGTATTAACATTTTCATATATTCTTTATGCAACAAAGGCTATTTTTTGGACCATGGATTTGTAATCATAGCTTATTTGAATTCTTAATATCCTCTTTTCTACCTATTAGTATGATTACTACTTATGTAAACAATTCTAAGATATCATTTAAATGGGATGTTGTGTGGACCTGGGTTCTCAAATGTTGTACAGAAAACAATAATTGAACACTAGTTTTCCAGTAATTTCTTTGAGAATTTATATATTAACTAATGTTATGCAATGGATGATAATTAAAACTAATTTTTGTTTGCTTTGTTCTAATACTAATTTTTTTTACCAGTTATATGAATAATTCTTAGATAATGTTTTAAATGTGAACTTATATTAGTAGGGATTCTTTAGTGTTTTTGAGTGTCATTGTCTATACAGAAGTTCATAATACTATGCTTTTGAACTTTTATAGTCTATGTAATGCTATGAAAATTACTAACAATGAAAATAAATGTTTAGCAGGAGTTTCGGTTCATAGATACCAATTTCATTTGTGATGTTTATTTGAATGATAGCTATAGTGATTAGGATTTGAATCCAAATATAATTGTTGTTGTTGTAACTATTTTGGTTACTATTCAAGTCTTGTGAAGCACAAATACACTTTAGTTTGTTTTAGTTCTATTTAAAATCAAGATGAACCCTTCACAAAAGTTTTGGTTGTTAGATATCTATTGCATTTGTTGTGACTAGAATTTGAATTTGAATACAATTACAGTTGTTGTAACAAGGTTGATAACTATTGATGACTGCTAAGCCATAAATCTTGATTATTTTGTTTAGGAATGGATGTAAAAAAATGAGAATTACACACATCAATGTTTCACTATACGAAATTTTCTTTTTTCAAGGCTTAGAATAAGAGCTTTCATTGTGTAGATAGATAACAAAGATATTTCCTAGAAGCTAGATCATTACTAAGAGGGGTGTGCATGAATCATTAGTGATGGAACTTATAAAAATTTTCCTCAATTAATTTGACATTCAAGCCATGAATAAACTGAACACATAAGAAAATATTAAAGCATCATCCACAAATAAAATCGTGCTAGAATTCAACACAAAAGACATAAATATTTCTAGTTGACAACCCTTCTTCGAGAAAAGATAAAACCCATGCTACTGCTACTGATACTACTACTGCTCTGCTTCAAATTTTGTTAATCAATAAATCATTTTACAACACCATAGTTAGCTATGTCTAGCAAGTAAGTTTCTCACTCTCAATTGACTTTATGAACACCCATCCACTCGAGAGCTATATCCCCAACAAGCCTTGCCCAACACCCATTGGAATATGATAATATTACTTCCTCTACTGAAGCTACTAACCACCATCGACAAGGAAAATTGATCCCTTCTTCACCAAGCTATTTCGATTTTTTGATCATCTAGAGGCACATTTCAAAATATTTCAAAATAGAATCCTTCACAAAACAACAATAACTTTCCTTTCCAAATGAACTCTCAATGAATTAAAACCAACGCTTCTAAGTCTCTCAATAATATTTTGGCTAAAACATACTTCACATAACTCTTGCTACAACAACAAATTGGTTCAGAATCTACATAGATAAATCATGTAATTTGCACACAATTTTCCAAACACATACTCACTCACACTCAAGAGAAGTCAACCGACTAACATTGATATTACTCCAATACATGGATAATTTGAGATCCTCAACTCGATAATTACAAAGAACTATTGATTCCCACAACTTTATCAAGCCATTAACTTGACTTACCGTTTGATATTTTCAACATTAATTAACTTCTAGAGACCCGACTGAATTCTTTGACCATACGCCACAAACTTATGATCAATATTTTTTCTATAATACCAAAATTACTTGAGTTACATGAGAAATGTAGAGAAAAAATTGTGAAAAGGCTCATTCACATGAAAAATACTCCCCAAAGTTGATTGGAGCTCCTTAGTCACCCCCACAAGCCTGCTTGCTAATGACTATAAAGTTTCAACCACTCACTCTAATGACCCATCATCCATGCGGCTAGGGAAGAGGATGAAATAAAACCATATTACCACAACTTAGAACCTACCCAACCTTCTTGAACACCTTCATCAACTCTTGGACACACCTCCAAGCCTATGTAACAAGTCTGCAACTGATTACATAGGCCAATAACTTCTTAAACAACTCAATGACATGAATTTTTTAATATTCCAACCTCCTCATCAAGACCAACACGTCTAGCTCCTCAAGAATAAACCACGACCTATACAAGAACCTATCACACCTATAACAACATTTCTAACTCCTATAACAACATGTCCAACACCATCAATAGTATCATCAAGTCATCTAACTACCTCAAACACCTATAGATGCACCTCCAACTCATGAAACAACATATCAGAACATGTAGCATAAAATCGAATGATTTCAGGACATGTAGAAGCATGTGCGACAAATATAGCAACAACCCAACCACCTACAACAACAACATATTCAATCAACACAACTTGTCTAGAATCCATCTCTACTTGGCCTCCAAAGTACCTCAACCAAGTTGACGCATTTCCAAATAACAAGAGAGACAAGTAAAACATCCAACACACATGCATATGACAAGAAGCACCATGGCCCTATTGACATCAATGCTAACACTACAATGCCACGAAAACCCCCTTTAGCATTCATTGAAACCCCAATCCAACATATGAGGTTGATCTTCTTACACTTCCCAAAACCTGAAGCTCCAAATTTGAATTTTATCTCTATTCAAATTCTCTCCCCAATTAACATCTGTGGAAAAGGGCCATACAAATGATGAAGACAATTCTAAGATTGTGATAGATAAGAGAAGTTTTCCATTTTTCATACACAACACCCTACCAATTCAAATAAAATAAGTTTCTCCTATAATATAAGAATTTGAAAGAATAAACTATGTTGGCAACACATCTATCCAATACCATGCAATCTCTAAAACTAAACTCACCCCACCTAATCATGTAATGAAGTTGCAATAAGTCTCCTTACCAATTGTAAGAGACTACTCCCCATGAACCATGAATCTAACTAAATTTGGACAATGACATATAATGAAATGCATACAATGCTTCATGGAGAAAATACATGGCTATGATAAGTACATAGGACTAACATATGACTCCTCTACAGCTGTCATTAATCAAGACCTCTATGGACACAGTTTTACATCATGCACCCAATGTAGTGGGGCTACATAAAGATATACAAAATAATACATGACTTGAACTTCCATTGACCTATACATAGCTATTGAAAATATATACTAGACACCATGGGTCTCTCCATGAGCAATGTGCCTAAAAGGTGAAACAATGATAATACATGGCTTTTACAATTACACACAAAGGTACCCTCATCTATTCATACTCCAATATAATGATATAACATGAAATACATCACCTCCATGAAAAAATGTATGTTCTCCTGAGAAATGATATACTCTATCAATATGCAGCGAAAACAAAAGAAGAACTAGCAACATATCGTTAATAAGGCATAACCAACAAATCAATGAGTAGCAAAACATCACCAAAAGCAACATGTGTACTCCATATATGAGAAGCAATATAAACCATCATGACTAATCCACTTGAGTGCATAATATCTCACCAACAACATACATAATATAAAAACACGAAGCACCACACTATCTCCATCCAATAACAACATATGATTTAGCCATCCAAATATATATCAACATTATGCATGATTCATCTAGAAATGAAAACATAAGCAATAATGTGGGTATTGTAGATGAAAATATCATATGATGTCCACGAAAACAACAAATATAGTAAAGAATGTCATAGCTATGGTCTAGCAATCAGAACATTAGTAGCATGCCAATTTTTTCATGAAACCATACTATCTCATCCAACTAGTGGAATGTGGAAGCATGAATAAATATCATCCTACATCGAATCAATGTCAAGTATATGCATAACAAGATCCTCAATGCTAACACTTTGTAGGTCCATTTGGAAGCATAAATTCCCCCTTTGAATGTATGATCGCTTCAACACACCATAATCATGCATATAAGAATACTATATGGTTTCCGTATCATCGTTAGCATCAATAGAAACCAAAAAATATAGTTGATTCAAAAACTATCAATAGATGTACATGGTTGATCCAATTATGAACGAAATAGAATATAAATAAATCACAAAAAAAATAAATACTTCAAAACTCTTAAAATCCCCCTAAATGCATGCATCTATAAAAATTTAGATTTATCTTCATTCACTCTTCAAGATATGGCTACACATCCAAAAATATTCATGCAACTCATGATGTAACCAAATGATCCACCTGAGACCATGTGTGCTTCATTTTTTAATGGGAGTTCCTTGCTTCTCTTTTCTCCTACATACATTCATATGTTCATCGTTCTTCTTGTGCGGTTGTCCTTGCATATCTTCCTCTTTTTAATTAGATCTTCTATAACGCATGGGTAGCTTCCAATCCTTGGCCTTATGGCCAATATTGTCACACACAAAACATATAATGTTACCAAGGAACTAAGGAATAGCTTGATATCTTTCGTTCATATGATTTTTATTCATTGTGTGTACCCTGCAGTTAATATCCTATGGTAAAAAATGGTTGCATGAGAAACAATAACCATAAAATTGACTACTATACCTGAATAATTGAGATCTTGCTTGCATGCAAGCTTGAAGTTCATTCTGCTTTGGATACTCCCTTTGATGAGAGGGATTTATTTCTTCATTATTACAAGTTATAGATATATCTCCATGAATTCCACAATTATAAAGTATGCTTATTCTATTCTTCTTCCTTTTACTTCTTCGCTCATTTTTTTTCTTCTTACATGGATGATGATTTTTTTGATGATTATCCTTTTTCTTGTTAGCACTACTTTCTCCAACTTTTTCATATTTTCTTGTTGAACCTTGAGCACTAGATCTGAATTGCTCTAATTATTTTCTTGCACGAATTACTTCAACCTTCAATATGTAGCGTTGATCCTCTAACTTTTTCTATTTGTTCCTCATTCAAATTTTATCTTCATTCCTTCTTCCAACTGAGTCTTCAAATCTAAATTTTCTTCTTTGAAATCAAAATAATTTTCACCAAAAATTTGTAGTAACATCCTTTAATATTTATTTTTAGCCACATTTCTTTGAATTTTTTCTTCTAGCACCATTACTTTTTATTGTTCATCATACTTTTCATTGATATCTTATTTTTGTTCCTCAAGGTTGATTGTCGATCTATAACTTCTATCAATAGTTCCTTCATTTTCTTCTTGCGAGGAGTCTTGATTTGTCACTGCAATAAGAGTAGAATCCTTTGCATTTTTCTCCATTTATGAAATCTGCAATTTTCCTCCAAGATAAAATATTTGCAACCTATCTAGATATTTAACTTCAAGGATGCATTTATAATTTCATATACTAGAGCATATCAACCATGAAATTTAAACGACATAACAAGAAGTTGAAAAAACATAAGAAAACACGATATGAAGACACAACAATTTGATTATGAAGTTCATCCAATGTGTGATATGTCTCTAGGTCCCATGCAATAGTGGGGACACCTTCTTTTATTAAGTGGTTTAAACTAAATCAGTTACAACAAACTTCTTATAAATGACTTTTATACCTTCAATTTGCATGATGGCTTGAAAATGGACAACTATGATGGAGAAACGGATGTCACCACTGAATTCCTGGCGTGAAAATGTACAAAATGGGCTATAAACTTACCTAGTTATGACACCCTAACCTTAGGCCCTCTAGGGAATCTTCAAAGAATCTTTAGGATACCTTGCTCAGGATTCCAACCATGGACCCACTTAGAATTCTACCCTTGGTCTGTGGTATCACATTCTTGATTCCAACCTCTACCTACCCCACTCTAGCCACTATGAAAATGACTAGGGTTTAAATATTTGTGAGTTGGCAGAGCCACCAAGGAGTGAGCTTGTGGCTTATTGCTCGCTGAGAAGACTAGGTGGGTGGAGGTCAACGTATCAAACCCCTCGCCTACCCATAATAGTGAATTTTTTTTAAATGGAACATAGTTTGATTGCACATTCAATTACACGATCAGCGATTACATTGACTGTAATTGGTTGCATGACATATATGGTGATGATTTATTTCCCGATTACTTGAGTGATATATGATACTCTAGTGGGCAAGTTCACCGGAGGTGGCCTGCACCACCATCCTTTTTGGTTACATATATATGATTGTTGTATGTTTGGTGGCAAGGTTTGACTTCCTACCACCATGCATTATATAAATGTATGTGGTTGGTTGGTGGGGTTAGTATCCCACCAATCATTTCTTATATACATATATATATTCACATATTAAGCCTTATTGGTTAAAAATCGTTCACCTAAAAAGAAGGGATATTGTACAAATTAAGGATGCTACAAATTCAACTATTCCTTTGGTCAGATTTTGTCCATTGGGTCTTAGTCAATTTGTTGCCTCCTTAAGCTTAGCACTTGTCCTACTTTGACCAAAAATTTGACTAGCCATAACTTGACCACACGAACTCGGATTTGAATGTCATTCATAAAGTAGGAATCAAAGCAACAAACACTATGATTTAGTCTCGTGTTCGCTTCCATCCGATGACTTTTTTTGAGCTATCATGCAAATTGAAGGTATAAAAGTCATTTATAAGAAGTTTGTTGTAACTGATTTAGTTTAAACCACTTAATAAAAGAAGGTGTCCC
>Ga0115844_100107_pt1 | contig 18008 bp, 12 predicted proteins | sample InSIn1gowninarea_FD_83858 | JGI IMG/M metagenome (GOLD analysis project Ga0115844, IMG submission 83858) | reverse complement strand
AGAAAGCGATATCCTCGCTATAGTATAAGTGAAGCCCTGATTGGAGCTTTGTTCGATTTTCACTTATTCTGAAAATTTTATTTTAATTATAAAAATTAAAAACCCTGTTTGCCCTACAGGTTTTCAAATCCCTCTTTTGGGGATAGGGGCTACTTAGATATGTCTAAACAACTCTTCTTCGATATTGAAGCAAGAAATAAAATGAAAAAAGGCGTTGACGTACTTGCCAATGCCGTAAAAGTTACTTTAGGACCTAAAGGTCGTAACGTAGTAATTGAAAAGAAATTCGGTGCTCCTTCCATTACTAAAGATGGTGTAACCGTAGCTAAAGAAATAGAACTGGAAGACGCCATTGAAAACATGGGCGCACAAATGGTAAAAGAAGTAGCCAGCAAAACTGCTGATATTGCAGGTGATGGTACTACTACTGCTACCGTATTGGCACAATCTATAATCAGCGAAGGTTTGAAAAACGTAGCTGCCGGTGCCAACCCAATGGATTTGAAACGTGGTATTGACAAGGCAGTGGCTGCTGTAGTTGCCAGCCTTAAGTCTCAATCTCAAACTGTAGGCAGTGACAGCGAAAAAATTCAGCAGGTAGCTGCTATTTCTGCTAATAACGACCACACTATCGGTAAGCTGATAGCTGATGCATTTGGCAAAGTAGGTAAAGAAGGCGTAATTACGGTTGAAGAAGCAAAAGGTACCGATACATCGGTTGATGTAGTAGAAGGTATGCAATTTGACCGCGGTTATATTTCGCCCTACTTCGTTACCAATAGCGAAAAAATGGAAGCTGAACTGCAAAACCCATCTATTCTTATTTATGATAAGAAGATTTCTTCTATGAAAGATATTCTTCCTATCCTCGAAAAATCTGCTCAAAGTGGTCGTCCGTTATTGATTATTGCAGAAGACCTCGAAGGTGAAGCTTTGGCAACATTAGTTGTAAACAAATTGCGTGGTACGCTTAAAGTAGCTGCTGTAAAGGCTCCGGGCTTTGGCGACCGTCGTAAAGAAATGCTGCAGGATATTGCAACTTTAACCGGTGGTATCGTAATCAGCGAAGAACAAGGTTACAAACTCGAAAATGCTACCGAGCAATATTTAGGTAAAGCAGATTCTGTTACCATTAACAAAGACAACACCACAATTGTTGGCGGTAAAGGTGATGAAAACGAAATCACTGGTCGTGTAAACCAGATTAAATCGCAGATTGGTACTACCACTTCCGACTACGATAAAGAAAAACTGCAGGAACGTTTGGCTAAGTTAGCCGGCGGTGTGGCTGTACTGTATATTGGTGCTGCTACCGAAGTAGAAATGAAAGAAAAGAAAGACCGTGTAGATGATGCATTGCATGCAACCCGCGCTGCTGTAGAAGAAGGTATTGTACCGGGCGGTGGTGTTGCTTACATCCGTGCAACTGCTGCACTGGAAAACCTGAAAGGCAACAATGAAGATGAATCTACAGGTATCATTATCGTTAAGCGTGCTATTGAAGAGCCGCTTCGCCAGATTGTTGCCAACAGCGGTTTGGAAGGCAGCATTATTGTGCAGAAAGTTAAAGAAGGTCAGGGCGATTATGGCTTTAATGCTTACAGCGAAACTTACGAAAACCTGTATGCAGCCGGTGTAATTGACCCTACTAAAGTAACCCGCATTGCTTTGGAAAATGCAGCTTCTATTGCCGGTATGTTGTTGACTACCGAAGCAGTAGTTGCCGACAAGCCAGAGCCTAAGTCTGCAGCCGGCGCTCCGGGCGGTATGCCAGGTGGCATGGGCGGTATGGATTATTAATATTCATCTTTCTCCTTTATACAAAAGGCTCCCGATAGTATTGGGGGCCTTTTGTATTATGCAACGAGCTGATGTACTGCCATAAATCATTTAGTGTGGCATCAACCTGTACACCTGTGCGTGCAGGGCTGTTATGCGAGTACATGTTTTCCCGCAGATGAGCGCAGATGTTTTACGCAGACGAACGCAGAGTTAAATAGAAACTATGTTTGTAATTACATTAGACAACTCATGTAAGAATTACAATCAGGAGAAAATTGATAAACTTTATTCCTTAGTAATTCCGCTTTGAACTGAACTTTCCTAATTTCTTCTTCTAAGATTTGTATATTAGAGTTGTTGTAAAGAAAAGAGTTAAGGATGAGTGGTTTGGATATTAGGAATACTTTTGCAGCATAGTCCGCAGGTCACAGACTCCTTGGGAGATCCTGTGGAGAGGAGACACAGAGATGGCAAGCAGTTATAAAGACATCAGAAACGAACGGCAATGGAAAGCGATGACCGGTCTGTCACAACAGGAATTTACTTTCCTGAGCACAGCCTTCGGACTGGCCTATGAACAGATAAACGGCATAGCTCTTCAGCAGGGTGCAGCCAACCTGGGCAAAGAGGTGGCGCTGAGCAGTTATGAAGAGTGTCTGTACTTTACCTTGTTTGAATTGAAGACTGCTCAAAGCTTTGATTGCTTGGGGGTGCTGTTCAACATGGATGGCTCTACGGCTCAACGCAACTTTGTAAAATACCTTCCGGTACTGGAACTGGCATTGCAGCAGCAAGGGGCTTTGCCACGTCGCAGCTTTTCGAGCCTTTCAGAGTTTAAGAAGTATGTGCAGGCAGAAGACGAACTAATCGTGGATGCCACCGAGTTGCGTACACAACGTCCTGCGGCTAAAGAAAGGCAACAGCAACGCTACGGTGGTAAAAAAAAGCACATACACTAAAAAGCTTGTGTGTGACGGGTAAGAAAAAGCGTATCCTGTACATCAGCCACTCTTATGAAGGCAGCCGGCATGATTACAGCATTTTACAAGACTGCTTTACTCCATCCATCAACTGGTTCAAGCAGAAGACACTACGGGTGGACCTGGGCTTTCAGGGCTTTAAAGAGGTCTATAAATGTAAAAAGCTGTATATTCCTTTCAAGAAGAAGCGGGTGAAAAAAGGAGTCTGCAATGAACTGAGCGAAGCGCAAAAGCAAAGCAATAAAACACAGGCTGCAGAACGCATAAAAGTGGAGCATAGCATCGCTGGCATGAAACGTTACCGGATCATATCGCATCAACTGACGCTGAAATCCTCTGTTATTATCAACTGTATCATTGGCGTGTGCGCAGGGCTCTGGAACTTTGTTCTAAAATAGTTCAAAATGCTGATTATCAACTCGCAACAGCTCTATTCATTAAGAACTTATCACCTCCAAATTAAAATAAAAACGCTGACAGCGTTCTGAACGCTGTCAGCGTTGAAATAAAGTTGAAAGTAAATCTGTTTACTTCACCTCTCCAATCCTTACCGGCTTACCAAAATACACCGATAAAGAATCTTTGACTCTTGTAGTATCAGCAGGAGCTACTGATTTGGTAAGGTATATTTTATAAGATGTGCTGGTATCGCGTCGCACACTATCCATGCTTACCGTTATCCCGTAAGCTTTTAACTGTTTAAAACGCTTATATGCATAAGCTGTGTTTGTAGTTCTTGCAATTACAAATTGTACATTCATCGCACCGTTATTGCCGGTTACCGGTGTAGTGGTATTGGCAGTAGCAGGCTGCTGAACAGGTGTAGTAGTCGGCGGTGCAGTTGCTGTAACTGTATTGTTCATGTTAGACGAAGGTGGTACAGCAACCATCGTATCTGTTTGTGTAGTTGCCGTATCTACATCAGCGGTATTCGGTTCAGCCTCCTGTTGATGGGAGTAAAGGTAATAAGCCCCAAAGCCAAGTGCTGCAATCAACAATAAGGAAAGTAAAATAATGCCCGCCCGGTTGCTGTTAGTTCCCTCCGACCTTTGCAAACCATACTCGTTAGACGGCTGGCTGCTTTGTATAGCCCGTTTTCGTTCCTGCGCGGCGGCTTGTTCCTCCTGTTGCGGCACCAATTCATACTCCCGGTTCATATTCATTTGCAGTTGGCCAACGCCGGGTATTACCCAAGGCTTACCGGTATTCATAAACTGCCTTGCCTCATTAAAATGCGCTTCCAGATCGAACCCAATTACCACTTTGCTTTTGCGTTCCCGCTCTGCTACATAAGCTACGAGTTCCTGCGATGTACCAGCGTGCTTATTGTAAGTAAAACTTACCGGCGATGTGCTGCCGTTTTGCTTTATTACGTTAAACTCACCAATATGTTCTGCCGAAAATCCTCCTTCATTTAGCAAATAATCCTGAATATAGTAGTCGTATTTATGCACAGTTTATTGTTTTATTCTCCGGGTAAAGATAACGCCTGTTATAACTGCCTCAAATTTTGTGCATATTTATCATAAATACAATTGCTTAGTGGATATTTGCATAATTATTATTCTCTTATGCTTACGCCTCAGGAAGAACAGTTTATACAGTACTGGCAGCAAAACCGCGATCGCGAAAAAAAGTTATTTCGGCAGTTGCTCATTGGCTTACCGGCAGGCTTACTGCTTGCCATTGGCATTGTAGCATCAGTTGTTACCGGGCAATGGTATCAGCAGGCAGATATGGTAGCCAATTCACAACTCAACCCTAATGTATTAATTATTGCAGTACTTGCAATTGTGGTATTTATCGCCATTTTTCATAAAAAGTTCCAGTGGGATCAAAAAGAGCAATTGTATAAAGAGTTATTGAGTAAAAAGGGAAAAGGGGAAACTTTTGATAAGGATAAAACTGATATATAGCCGATGAAACTGATGCGTGTAATTGTATGAATATTTGAACACGAATTTGACTATCTAATTGTATGAACCATCAAGCACGCAGATGCCACGAACGAGAACGGATTTGTTTACTGTAAAAATAAAGCGCCGCTGATTAAACTGATAATCAGCGGCGCTTTTCAATTTAATTCCTATCTAAAAATCCGTTTCAATCCGTGTTGCTTGCATCCGTGTTCCATAATCTGCTAATTGCCACTATGCTTTACTAATAACCCCCACTTTGCTCAGTAATTTGCGGTTTGCACGTTTGTGCATGAGGTTATACACCTGCGCATAAATGAGTGGCAGAATGAGTAAAGTAAGTATGGTAGAAGTTACTAAACCACCAATCACCACAATAGCCAAAGGTTTTTGCGTTTCGCTGCCAATACCGGTACTTAATGCTGCAGGTAACAATCCTATAGCAGCCATCAGGGCTGTCATTACAACCGGGCGCACACGCGAAACCACACCTTCTCTAAGCGCATCGTACAGGTGCATCTTAGCTTCGAGATTTTTGCGGAACACACTAATGAGAATTACACCATTTTGAATACATACACCAAACAAAGCAATAAAACCAATACCTGCCGATATGCTGAAGTTCATGCGGGTAATATGCAACGCCAGAATGCCACCAATTAATGCAAAAGGTACATTCAAAATAACTAAGGTGGCATCTTTCACATTGCCAAACATTACAAACAAAATGAGGAATATACCCAGCAGGCAAAGCGGTACTACATTGCTCAGCGTTTTAGAAGCACGTTGCTGGTTTTCAAACTCACCATTCCAGGTGGTAAAATAACCGTGCGGCAGTTGCACGTGTGCATTCACCTTTTGTTGCGCTTCGGCAATGGTGCTGCCGAGGTCGCGCTCGCGTACAGAGAATTTAACACCAATATACCGGCTGTTGTTATCGCGAAAAATAAATGCCGGACCGGTAAGTGTTACGATGTTAGAAATTTCTTTCAACGGAATTTTATTGCCTTCCTGGGTAGGAATCATCAGGTTATCAATTTTATCCTGCGTATTACGAAAATCTTTTGCATAACGGATGCGCACATCAAACTTACGCTCATCCTGGTACAACTGCGTTGCAGCCTTGCCGCCCAATGCCATTTCTATCACTGCATTTGCATCGGCAGTATTTACACCATACAAAGCCATTTTTTGATTGTCTAATTCAATGCGGAATTCGGGTTGGCCTAAATTGCGCAGCACGCCCAAATCTTCAATACCCCTTACGGTAGCTAATTGCGCCTTTACTCCATTAGCAAGCGAATCCAACGTCTTGAAATCGGAGCCGTATATCTTTACCGCTAATGCAGCATTCAAGCCTGCAACTGCTTCTTCCACATTGTCGCGGATAGGCTGCGAATAATTATATACCACACCCGGAATTTTGGTGAGTTGTGCATTCATGCTGTCAATCAACGCATCTTCAGTAAGTCCACTGCGCCATTGCCCTTTTGGTTTTAAGTCCACTTGTATCTGCACATCAAAAAAGCCTTTCGGGTCGGTGCCGTCGTTGGTGCGTCCAACCTGCGAGAGCGTCTGCTTTACTTCGGGAAACTCGCGCAGCATACTTACCATTTTGGTGGACATGGTTTCTGCTTCGGGCAGGCTTACACTCATAGGCAATTCACTTTCTACCCACAAAGCACCTTCATTTAACTGAGGCAAAAATTCAGTACCGAGAAACCTTACAGAGAAGAAGGTGAGTGCCATAAAAATTAATGCAATTCCAATGCTCAGCTTTGGCACTTTGTATAATTTTTCGAAAAGTTTTTTGATACCATTTTCAAAAAACGAAACAACGCGGTTATGCTTTTCTTTTACATTTTTCCTCAGTAAAATACTGGACAATGCAGGCACTAATGTGAGTGTGAAAATGAGCGCGCCCAGCAAGGCAAAGCTCAACGTATAGGCCAGCGGCGAAAACATTTTCCCTTCTACTTTCTGGAAGGCAAAAATGGGTACTAAACAAGTAATGATAATGAGCTTGGAGAAGAAAATGGCTTTTCCCATTTCGCTGCCCACTTGTTTAAACAAGCCAAGTTTGGCCAGCTTGTTAAACCGTTCCATACCCACTTCTTTAGCGCGATGGTCGAGCGCTACAAATAAGCCTTCTACCATCACCACTGCACCATCTATGATGATACCAAAATCTACAGCACCCATCGAAAGCAGGTTGGCACTCATCCCTTTGATACGCATGCAAATAAACGCAAACAACAGGGCCAGCGGAATAATAATACTTACAGTAATGGTAGTGCGCCAGTCTGCCATAAAAATGAGCACAATGCAGGTTACCAGCACAATACCTTCTACCAGGTTATGAATAACGGTATCTGTTGCGAAATCCATTAATGTGGTGCGGTCGTAAAATGGTACAATCTGCACATCTTTGGGCAATATATTTTCGTTCAGGTCTTTTACTTTGTCATGAATGAGGTCAAGCACTTTAGAAGGATTTTCTCCTTTTTTCATTACTACAATACCTTCTACCACATCGGGGATGGTATCTCTCGAAACCTGCCCCAACCGTGGCTTTCCGGCTTCCTGCACGGTGGCTACATTGCGCACCAGTATGGGCACACCATTAATTTTGGTGATGATAATGTTTTCAATTTCAGAAATGTTATTCAGCAATCCAATACCGCGCACTACATACGCCTGCCCGTTTTGCTCAATTACATCGCCACCTACATTTACATTGCTTTTACCTACGGCATTATATACGTCCAATGCAGTTAAGCCATATTGCGCCAGGTAGTTGGGATTAACGCTTATTTCATACGTTTTTTCTTCACCGCCAAAGCTGTTTACATCGGCTACGCCGGGTATGCTTTTAAACTGCCTGTCGAGCACCCAATCCTGCATTTCGGTAAGGTCGCGGATGTTGCGGGTAGCGCTTTTTAATGTATATCGGTAAATTTCGCCGGTAGGTCCGTAAGGCGGTTCTACTTCGGGCTTTACCTCCTCGGGCAAATCCACATTTTGTATGCGGCTCATTACCTGCTGACGTGCAAAAGCATCGTCCACATCATCATCAAAAATAAGGCGAACATAGCTTAAACCGTAAGAAGAAGTGGTTCTTAAATTAATTTTCTTTTGTACCGAATTGAGCGATACTTCTAACGGAATGGTTACAAATTTTTCTACTTCTTCGGCGCTTCTTCCCGGCCATTGTGTAATGATGATAATTTGCGTATTGGTTACATCGGGAAAAGTTTCTATCGGCGTATTTTTATAGCAGATAAATCCCACCACCGCAATGATTGCCGTAAGGAAAAACACCAGGTAGCGGTGCCGCAGTGAAAAATGAATAATATTTTTAATGAATTTGTTCATTGATTAATTTTTAAACACGAATAATCTCGAATGACACGAATTGCACGAATTATGTGAATAGAGAATTTGAGAGATTTTACAGACGAATTTAATTAAAGAGAAATCTACGCTATACTACTTTGCGTCTTCGCGCCTTTGCGGTTCCAAACTCCCTTTAGGGTAGGGGCGTCACTTATTAGTCGCCGGCTAATTGCTGGTAAATGAAAATTTCGTTTTCGGTAATTACTTTTTGTCCAGGAGTTAAACCGCTGGTGAGGTAGGTTTTGTTGCCTACTGTTTTTAATACGTTCACTTCGGCAATCTTCATATTATGATCGTTATTATACACTACCACATAGGTCTTTCCATTTTGCTGTATCAAAGCTTTGGTGGAAACGCATACTGCCTGCTCGGGCAGCGGATTGGTAACAATCACCGTAGCAAACATTTGGGGCTTCAGCATCATATCTGCATTAGCCAGTTTAATGCGTACTTTCATAGCCTTATTGCTGGGGTCGAGCACCTGGCTCACCTTATCAATTGTTCCCGTATAAATCTTATCGGGGTACGCTAATGTTTTTACCTGTACATCAACACCTTCTTTTACTTTAGAAATATCCGCTTCATACACATTCGCCCATACCCACACATCTTTCAGGTCGGAAATAGTAAATAAATTATCGTTCATATCTGGGCGGATAAAATCGCCCCCATTTACTTTTTTCTCTACAATATAGCCACTCACCGGTGCCGTTAGGGTGTAAGTGCCACTGGCGGTTGCGCCATTGCCACTATTAATTTGTATTTGCGCGTTAATCTTTTGCCGTTCAGCCAATGCTTTTTGATAATTCTGTTTTGCTTCTTCGTATTCGCGCTCGCTCGCAATGCCATTTTTGTATAATCCTTCTTCGTTTTCCATCTGCCGTTTTGCAATTGCAATATCTGCATCGGCACTGCTTACATCGGCATAATTGCCGGCAACATCTGCGCTTTTAATAATGGCTAATACCTGTCCGGCTTCTACTTTATCACCTAAAGAAAAGGGCGATTGCAGCACTTGCCCGCTACTGCGCGGATAAATTTTCATCACCTTGTTTTCGTCGTAGCTTACTTCACCGCTGAGGTCTAATTCTTCGCTTACATTGCACAATTGCACACTATCTATTTGTACCATGTTTTTCATGGTATCGCTTAGCGAAAAAGACTTGTCCTCTTTGGTAGCCACTTCCGGCTTTTTCCCAAAGCATGATGCAAATGCTGCCAGCACTATTAAAGCTGTAAAAAGTTGGATCGTTTTCATATATCTTAATGTTTTGAAAGTTTATTTAATTATAGCTGTGCCTACTTCGTAGTTCAGTTCTTCTTTTGCTAACTGCAGGTTTAATTGCTGCTGCAACAGCCGTGTTTGTGCATCCTGGTAAGAATTTATAAAGTCCAGCAATTCCAGCAAGCTGATTTGCCGTTGCTGATAGCTTTGTAGCATGTTGGTAAACAGCTTTTGATAATTAGCATAAAATGCCTTTTGTGTAGCCCCATTTTGCTGATATGTAAGCAACAATCTTTGGTAAGCACTCGTAATGTGGCTGCGCAATTGTGTGGCTGCTGCCCCAACTTCTGTTTGTTGTTGTTTAACACTAAATTCTGCAGATTTGATATTGCCTTGATTGCGGTTCCAGAGTGGTAACGGCAGCGAAATGCCTAAGCCAACATAGTTAGGTGCGTAGTTAGAGTTGCGGTCAAATTCTGGTGCAACAGTTACATCGGGCACGCGCAATGCTTTTTGATAACTGAGGTTTTGCGCTGCATATGTTTGTTGCGAAAGCTGCAACAGGTAAGCCGCATTTACAGCTTTCGCAGTATCTACCAAAGCATCTATATCGGGTGGAAGTGAAACATCACTTTGCAAAACATCGGCAGGTTTTATAAACACATTATCATTTGCCTGCAACAGCATTTTCATATCCTGCTCTGCGGCTACAATGTTTTTATTATTTTCTGTAATATCCTGTTGCAAGGCAATCACCAATGCCTGAATGCGCAGGTAATCTTTTTGTGCAATATTGCCTGTTTGCAGTTGTGCCTGCATTGCTTTTTCCATATCATCAAGCCTTGCAGCCTGAGCAGTGAGCATATCCCTGACAGACAGCAATTGGGCAATGGTATAATAATCTTCGTGTAACTGGTAACGCAGGTTGCGCAATAAATCCTGCAATTGCAGCTCGCTCAACTTTGTATTGGTGGTTGCTAATTGAACCTGCTTGCCGCGCTTACCGGCAGTTTGAATTAATTGTTGTAGCTGAACGTAGTAGGTGCCGGTAGGATTACCATATACGTTTTTGCCATGCTCAAAAAAACGATTGTCACAATAAATATTCTGGTCGGTACTAAGTATAGGATTTTGCCACAGCTTAGCTTGTTGTATCAATGCCCGGTTTGCATCTACATTGTAATGGGCTGCTAATATATTCAGGTTGCTGTCTAAAAACCACTTGTCAATATTGTTTAGCGAATAAATTAGTGTATCGGATTGTGCGTGCAAAGCCGCGGCCGTAACCAAACAGGCGGTTAGCATTAACAGCTTACGCGCACAGCGTCGCCGTTTAAAATGAATAATCACTTATAAAAATGTTTAATAAAAAGGGAAATACTTGTATTGAAAAAAGGACGGAAAATATAGCCTGCACTAGTATATGCTGCAATACACTACAATATATTATAGTTGTATGCTATGTAAATAAAGGCAACAGGTTATATTAAAAAGAAGATTACACTTTTGGGGGAGGAGATACGATGTCCTTATAGCAGTTGGTATAGGGTGCTAAGAAAAATATATTGTAATTTGAAGCAGCTTGGGTTGCAATATATTGCTGCTCCTGTGTGTTGTTCAATGATATTTTAAAAGGCTGAAATTTAAACAGCAACTCATGGCTGTTTTGACTATTTTGGTTGGAAGATTCTTTTCTTTCCGGAAACGCATTTTTCTTTTTCATCATTACCTCTGCCACATATTCTGTTACAGAGTTAATGATATTGGTTTGTTTACCATTAATCGTAGGAATGGTTTCAAAATCCTGTGCATACAAGCCCAAATTGAGCACCTGCAAAGCAACAAGTGCTATAATAAAGTTGGAAATATATTTTCTTAAGCCTGTAAGCATGTATGTAAATGCAGGTGTAAAGTTGCAATCAATTTTGTGATATATACATTAAGCTGATGTTAAAGCAGCTTCGCTCAAGTACTTTTAAGTAAACTTAAAGGAACTCGATGGTAGCTAATACCCTGGCAACTAAGTATTTTAAGATAACCACCTAATAGATAGCAGGATACAATTCTAAGTAAAGCGATTGGAATAATCACAGCCCACCATAAATGGGAAATATACAGGTAGCAGAGTATTAAACGCTACCTTCCTTTGACATTGAATACGTCTATCCTGTTGGTCACCTTTTTTATCAAGCCTGTCCGACAAGTCGGAAAAAAGCAAGACACCCCCTGCTGCCAGCATGCACACTTACATCGCCTTAGAAGTACACAGCACTAAAAACAAAGGACTCTACTCTATACACATTACTCTGCTTTAAACTTATTTGGTTGACAGTATACTTAATACGCTGTAACATAAAATATATTTAGTCATTCCTCAAAAAGTCATTTTTGGGTTTTGAGCAATAAAGTTCCAATAAGCATCTATAAAGTATTTTAAGATAAGTAACCAACGTCTTATTGCCTCTGTACGCCAGAGGTTCATTCGTCGTTTAAAGTTCATTGCTGCCGCTGCTAAAATGAGGTTCATGTTATCGCCAGGGATACCTTTCAGATAGTTTCTGCACAGCCGGTAATGCTGTTTGAGATGCCCGATCACTGGCTCTATTGCCGCTCTTTTACTATGCTTTCTACGTTGCTCTTTGGTGATGTTCTTATCTGCTTTAGGAATAAATATTTGTGAGTCTTTATATTGCTTAATTCCGCTGTATCCCCGGTCAACAAAAACCTCTTTGGCCTGCTTACCATTGAGGCGTTCATATTGTTCTAAAACTTCAGGCAGCGTCTTTGAATCATGTATGGTTTGCGTAAAATTGATTGCTCCCATAATGATGCCTGTCCCCTGATCAACCAGGATGGATGCTTTACTCCCAAATTCAAATTTCTTGTGCTCTTTACCTTTGGAATAACATTTTACAGCAGGCTCATGAAGGCTGTAAACCTTTGCGGTGTCTTCCCGCTTTTGCGAAAGCACTTGCTGATATAATTTAAGTGCAGGCAAATGAGTGCCAAGCCTTGCCAGTGGAAGCTTTCGGGCAATATCCCTCACCAGCCTTCCTGCAATAATTTTTATTCTTTTAGCTGCTTTCCTTGCTCCTTTAGCTCCCTTTTTTGAATGCTTAAACCGCTGTTGGCTGCTAAGCTTTTTAATAACCCGGGTGTAGGATTGTCTAAGATCTATATTTTCCTTATCTGCTATCATCCAACACTTCTTAATAATCTTTTTATAGAGTTTATCATCTGTAGGATAGGTGATATTCTTCTCCTGAACAGTAGTATCAACACTTACCACCACTCCTCCATTTTTATCCTCGGGAGGATCATTAACCCGGATGCTTTCCTGCAAAATCAACTCTACCCCTTCCTCTCCAATCCGCTGGCGAAAAGCAACAAGTTCGGTAGGTACACAGGGAATGGCTGGTTGAAAATGTTGCTCCCCGCTGAAGTACTGATAGTACAGGTTTTCACTCCACTGCTCTACCAGGCTTTCATCACTTTGATTACGCACATGTTTTAAAATGAGTAAGGAAACCATCAGCCGTATTGGCTTGGCCGGCTTACCCATCTTCTCACTATAATGCTTCCTGAAATTGTCTTCGAAGAAGGTCCAGTTTATTTTATTGGCAAGCAAATAAAGCGGGTGTCGCTGGTCAAGCTGGTCTGCCAAGCCATGAAATAATCCTAATTGAGCAGAAGGTTTTTTGTTGGAAAGCATACCGTAATTTGCAAGCTTTTTACTGATTTTACAAATATCCTGCACCTGTTTTTAGCCCTTTTCTTCTTACATCCCAATAAAGACCAGCATTACAGCCTTTTTAAGGATTGACTATTTAGAAGAAATAACTACATTTCAGGTGATGGTAAATCCGCCAAAAACTGAAGCAATTTAAGTGACACTGTACTTAAGGGCATTGAACACCACCCACAGCAAAGCATATTAAAATGATAAAAAATGCCGGTATAATAAAATGACTAAGGCTGTCCCTTGCGAACATCCTTAGTCATTCAGTATTGTTATAGATTGATATAATACTTTAATGTACTACCACTATTTTCTGAGATTGTCTGTTCCCCTGATCATCAATAGCTACCATCCAGTAAGTACCACTGGCAAGCCCAGCTACACTGAACTGCTGTTGCACACTTTTTACATTGGTTGACTGCACCGTAGCTTCCCGGAGTACTCTCCCGCTTAGCTCTGTTAACTGCAGCCTTACTTTACCTCTATAACTACTTAAGTGTACCTGGATAATGCTATTGGCAGGATTAGGAGATACACTCAGGAGGAGGGATTGTCCCCCTCTGCTGCTGCTTTGTTTTGCGGTTAGGGTTGCCATGGTGGTCAGGTCATCATTGGTAATGTTGCCTGTTCCGCTACTGTCTCCAAACTGCGCATTGACCACATTGCTCAATATTACTTTAAAGCTTTCATTTTTTTCTATTGCCATATCACCATTGATTACTACCGCTATCGTCTGAGTGGCTACTCCAGGAGCAAACGTGAGGGTGCCCGAAGCTGCCAGGTAGTCCGAAGAGGAGGATGCTGTGTTATCCTTGGTGGTATAATCTACGGTTACTGTTTTGGAGGGCTTAGGAGAAATAGTTACAGTAAAGACCATATTGGCCTGCCCGCTGTTGCCCTCTGCTTTAGTCACATTATTGATCTTAATGGTAGGCGGAGGGCAGTTCTCGTCTGTTTCGCCATTACAGTTGTTGTCTTTGCCATCACACAGCTCCGGTGCTCCCGGGTAGATGGTCTTATCACTATCATTGCAGTCGGTATGATTAGCAATATAGCCACTAGGTTGATTGTTTGCTTTTTTTGTTAAATTGATGTTTCCAAAACCATCCCCATCTGCGTCTCTATACCAGGTTTTCAGGTCATAGCCATCACAATTCTGGTCTATGCCATCATCAGCAATCTCGGTAGCATCAGGGTGAATAGTCGCATTTGCATCATTACAATCACCACCTTTCTGCCCAATCTTAATAACATAACTTGTTCCGGGAGAAGTACATTGGGTAACAGGACTGCCGATGTAATAGCCATCCTTATCACCATCCAGCACCCAAACGGTAGTAGGTTTAATAGCTGCATTGGTGTCATCACAATCGTCATGATTAGTTACATAGCCACTCGGTTTGGTATTGGCTGTTACAGGGAAATCGATGTTTCCATAGCCGTCTTTATCCGCATCTCTATACCAGGTTTTCAGGTCATAGCCATCACAGTTCTGGTCAATGCCATCATCTGCTATGTCTCTAGCTCCCGGATGAATAGCAACATCTGCATCATTACAATCTCCAGACTTCTGAGTGGTCTTAGTAACATACCCTGCTGCAGGGGCAGTGTATTGAGTAACCGGAGTACCGGTGTAGTAGCCATCGCCATCACTATCCAGCACCCACCGGGCTGATAGTCCAATTACTTCGTTATCACTTAAAGCCCTATTCCAAATACAAATATCATCAAGTTTGCCACCCCACCCATCATAAGCATTAATTGATTTTCGACCAATATTCCAAATGTCAGTTGATAAAGTTTTTGGTATTTGTGCGGTAGATGAGTCTACTAATTGGCCATCTACAAAAAACTTTGCTTTTGAATTATCACTTGTATAAACTATTTGATGCCAACTTAAAGCTGGCACTTTATAAGTAGAAGGCCATATTTGGGTACCAGAAGCATCATAGGTAGCCTTAAATGTCCTCGAAGTATTACTTGGTGAACCATTACAAATAATACCTTGTTCCCCTGTAGAGATTACTCTTGCATCATAAACACCGCCATCCATATATATCCATGCTGAAATTGTAATACTATTAGGTATATAAGAATCTAACCTTCCTATATCAATATAGTTTTCAGAGGCACCATTAGTTGGCCAGGAATAAGCGGAATTACTATTACCAAATCTATCAGGCACAAGGGTTAGATTGCCATGTAGAGTACCATTATGCCCATTGCCGCTACTATCTAAAGCATTGCCCGTAAATGGATACCACGCAACCAAACCATTTTTAGGAATATACGAAGGGATCTGTGCAAAAGTCTTAAGGCTTGTAATTAAGAATGTAACAAGTAATAAATGTTTCATTGTTTTGGTCTAAATTTTATATAAATGAATAAATAAAAGATTAATTGTAATACTTATCATAATGCATACAAAAGGTAATCGGTAATAAAAGTTAAAGAGTAAATATTATTATAGTTTGGTATTCATCGAGCGATGAGCCTAAGTTAAAGTATTGTAAGACATGTAGCAATGTTTCGTTATCGTGCCTCGCTTGCACCAACACTCACTTAAGCAGCAGATTTATGTATGAGAAAAACTATAGCTTTTGTATATTATTCCACTGTCGCTACAACTGCTGTCTAATGCTTTGGATTGTGCAATACAAAACTTAGCAAGTAATAACGGCCTTAGCACAAATAAAAGTCTAAGTATTAAGGTTCTCATAAGAATGAAACGTTAGTTTGGTATTAGGGAATAAAAATAAGGGTTTGGTGTTACATATTCATTATAAATATATAAAAGTAATAATCCCCTTATTATTTTACATTTACATCCATCAATCTACTGCTCTGCTCCAGGTGCACCTCCGCCATCAAAGAGATATCTTCACGGTTTCTATGTTGTAATCATCACAAAGTCCCGGTCAAATCTATATCCTCCAATTCCATAAAAGACGTCACCGGATAGCCCCCCTGCACTCCCATAATATAAAACTTCGCAGAACTATGCACATACTCCTCCGGTGCATTCACCAGCTTATTGCCTTTATAGGGATTCCAGTGCATGTAGTTCAGCTTCTGTTCAATAAACTCCATCGTCTTGCACTTCTTCCAGTCAAAAGAAGCTTCAAACACACCATACAATTTGCCCTCTTTCTTTTCCGTATTGTTCAAAGCTCCGTTCAGTTCATTAAGTACAAGTATTCTGTTTTGTTGCTTTAATCGCCTTACCAGTTCATACGCCATAAAGCATTTCCCATTCCCTACAATGATATTGATGCCTTTGCCACTATTACTGAGAGCAATAACAGCATGCACATGATTAGGCATGATGATATATCCAATCACATAGTGCTTTTGTGCTTTGAGGTAGTCAAGCCACTTATACACTAAATCAAATGCATGGCAGAGAGTAAATAAAAGTATCCAACTGGCACAGGTAAACCTAATAAAGTAAACTCCTTCTGTTGCAGCAATGGTTCTTCGTACTGGCATGCGGGAAAGATAAAGAGAATGGAACAAGAGGCAATACTTATTGCAGTTTACACTTGTGCCTCCTGCATTGTCCAATAGCTAACACACAATAGCCATTGATGGAGACGGCAAAGAAGAGTGTATTCGGGGCTTGCACCCTATAGCTGATATGCATGCCTGTCGCACAACAATAAAGGCGGTCAGTAATGACCGCCTTTCGTATAATATATGCTTTAAAAATTAAGCTAATGTCTTTTTAGGCTTTACTTCCGGTGTGGAAGCAGACGGACCTAATGGTTTGTTGCGGGCAAAATCTACGAGGATTGGTGCTGCAACAAATATAGAAGAATAAGTACCGGTAATTACACCCACCAACATGGCAAAGGCAAAACCGCGGGTTACTTCACCACCAAAAATGAAGAGAATCAAAATGGTGAGGAACACCGTTAATGATGTCATAATCGTACGACTCAGTGTTTGGTTAATAGCGCGGTTGATAATTGTTTCTTTGCTTTCGCCACGCATCAGTTTCGAGTCTTCGCGTATGCGGTCATATACAATTACGGTATCATTCATCGAGAAACCAATCACCGTTAAAATTGCCGCAATAAAGTGCTGGTCTATTTCCAACGGGAAAGGCACAAGAGCACGTGCAAACGAGAAGACAGCCAACGTTACAAACACATCGTGCAGCAATGCAACGATAGTACCTAATGAATAACGCCAATCGCGGAAACGGATGAAGATATACAGGCAAATTACAATGATAGCAATGATGGTCGCTTTTGTAGCACCCTGCTTCAAATCATCTGAAATAGTTGGCAGTACTGTTTGTGAGCTTTGCAGATAATGGCCGGTAAAGTCTCTATAGGTAGTGCCCTGCGGGAAGAACGGCGTCAATCCTTTATACAAGGTTTGCTCTACAGAAGAGTCCACATTATTGCCTGTTTCGTGTATTTTATAAGCAGTTGTGATGTTCAACTGATCTTCACGGTCAACAGTTTTAATTGTAGGGAATTCACCACCAAGTACAGCTTTCAGGTCATCACGCATTTTCTCAACATCAGGCTTCTTTTCAAAGCGTACCGTGTAGCTGCGACCACCGGCAAATTCAACGCCTTGTTCAAAGCCATGGAAGAAAGAAGCAACACCTAATATCAATACTATTACCGATATGCCATAAGCAATCTTGCGATATTCGATAAACTTGTAAGCGGAATGCTTAAATACTTTTTCGGAAAACTTGGTAAAGTATTGGAAATGCCGGTTGCGGTTAGTATAAATATCGGTTACTACGCGCGATACCAAAATACCGCAGAACAGCGATAGTACAATACCTACCATTTGCGTGGTGGCAAAGCCCAGCACCGGACCAATACCAAACGTAAACAGGATAGCAGCCGTAAGGAACGTAGTTACGTGCGCGTCCAATACCGGAGCGTAAGAGCGTTTGTAACCATCATTTACGGCATTCTGGTAGCCTTTGCCGCGGGTTAATTCTT
>Ga0115844_100106_pt1 | contig 18074 bp, 12 predicted proteins | sample InSIn1gowninarea_FD_83858 | JGI IMG/M metagenome (GOLD analysis project Ga0115844, IMG submission 83858) | reverse complement strand
GTCGAGCCCCCTAACGGGCCTTATGGTCGAGCCTGCTTCCGCATTCCATTTACTTATTTGGTGGGGGGGGCTATGGTCGAGCGCCTCCGGACCTTAACAGTCGAGCCTGCTACCGCATCCTTATGGTCGAGCCCCCTAACGGGTCCTTATCAGTCGAGCCCCGTTGCCGGTCCTTATGGTCGAGCGGCCTAACGGCACCTTATGGTCGAGCCTTAAAGCGCATCCTTCCTAGAATGCAGTGGATTCTAATGGATGAATCATATTGGCTCCTCAGCGGGATATTTCATAGTGTTACCCATAAGAATTCATAAGGCAAGGGTAGAGTAAAGGTGACTAGCTCCCTCTCGTGTCTACCCACGATTTGACGATTCCTGGCTTCATCAATTGGTAAGGGGAGGCAGCACTCCATCGTCCTAGGATGAAGGCAGTAAGTGTAAAGTCTGGGTAAGGTGGGTTGATCCCGTCTGTAAAGAGAAGTGTCTATTCCCCACGCACTAAGCAGCGATTAATTAAGCAAGTGGTATAGGGGCAGTTCTAGGTCTTCAGGTGGGTAGGGTGTGTGGAAAAACTGAGATAAAGGGCCCTATATTATTTAGGGGTCACTCACTATTCATATGGTGAGGGATTGATTGGCTGATCAAGTCAATACAACAGGAAAAAGTGTGTACCTAAGTCCAATCACTAAGTTTGGTGAGGTACGAAAAGGTTGGTAAGTAACACATGAGTAAAGTGAGTAGGCATATACAAGGACGAATGGTCGTGTGGTCGTGCCAGCCCAAGCAAGCCCGTAAACTCTCAAGGTGCGCAGCAAGTAAGCATCTCAAGTTCCTGCTAGCAATGTAGTCAGAATTCCTTTCCAAACAAGTAAGTATCCGTCTGCCCGTCCCGAAAAGCTCAATAGTGGTACCCAGCAGAAGAATTCCTAAAGTGTATCCTGGGCAAGGCTCGGCCGGACCAGAAGAAACTCTGTGGTACCTAGAAGATAATACGTGGTACCAAGAAGACTTAATAAGGGGTTGTAGGGTAAAGGGTGAATAGAAGAGTAAGTGATGTACCCCCGATTCTTGGCTGGCTAAAGCAATAGGTTCTAAGTAAGATTGTGTAATGCCTGCCGTCTTGATAAGAGGTCAAAATAGCAGTTCCATCCAACTAAGCGATTAATGAAGCAAGTGGTGCAGGTATAGGTATTCTGGTGGGTAGGTTGTTTGTCAACACTGAAGGTAAGAGTAAGGTTGTTTCATTCATGCCGTCCCGACCCGAAGAAGTATAGTGCAGTAGCAACAAAGATGAATGAAGCAATAGGTCTAGGTCTTAAGCTGGGTAACTAGAAGGTTCAGGCATGAACTGAAATACAGGTAGAGGTCTATTCATTCCTAGCCAGTGGGTTCCAAATGGATGAATCTATCATCAAGGCTCGGCCGAACCAGAAGGTGTAATATGTGGTACCTAGAATAATAAGTAGGGGTAAAGATTCAATATCCTAGTGCAGTACCCCCGCATTTATGGCTTAAGCAATAGGTTCTAAGTAAGTAGGGGGTAAAGGGTCTATAGGTGGGTCAGGTGGGTTGATAGCAGATACTAAAAGTGATAAGTAGGGCTCTTCCTAGCTAGCCAGTGGGTTCAAATGGATGAATTGTATCATCAAGGCTCGGCCGAACCAGAAGGTGTAATATGTGGTACCAATAAGATAATACGTGGTACCTAGAATAATAGGGTAAAGATTCAATGCTGCCTTTCTTTCCATGCACCCACGCACATCCATAGGATAAGGTACCCCACGACCGGTTCCACCGAAGCCATTGACGACCCTCGTCCAATCCTGCAAGAAGTAAGACGACCAGCCAGCCATGCCATAAAGCAATTGATAATGGGTGGTCAGGACTATCTTCGAATGGGATCCTGCAATAGTTCATGGGTCGCGCTCGTAATCCTAAACTTCGTTATGTGGCATTTTAAGGTGCGAAGCCGCTTGTCCCTCCGGGGGCAAGGGATCTCATTAGAAATTGTCATCTGGGGCGCAGCGAACTCACTTTTGTCTTTCAATAACAAAGGTCGGGTAAGTGAGGAACGAAGTAGGGTAAAAAAAGCAAGGCAAGGTGGTTGGTAAGGTCAAACATAAAGTCTTGATGTAGGCTGGCTGTAAGTGCCTATCCAAGCAAGCAAGTCCTTTCTTCAAAGATGAGGGGGGTATGGCTTTTCTAAATGAGGGCAATGCAATAGGGTAGCCGCCGTCCAACTGACAGTTTCAAAGTAGGCATAGAAAGTTCACCTGATGGTGTTGTTAATTAACAATAGGCACTCTTGTGGTTGGTCTTGTTGTGGCCGAGGAGCTCCACGAATAACAAGCAGCCAAAGCAGATTTCATTTGATGGTGGCACGATGGCACAGAAATTCATTGTGCAGATATGGGTGGGAGGGACTTTGATTCTCATGGTTAGGCTAGGGTAGGTAATGGGAACTCTCCTCAATTTGATGGGAACTACTTTTAGAGGATACGGACTACTACGTTGTTGCTTCGGCCTAACTCCTACTTGGGTGGCAGCGCCCAATCACACTTCTTACCCGGGGCTCAGATCTGGGGGCGAAATACAATCCCTCCTACCAATGACCATTACGGTTACCATTACAACGGAGGGTACCAATTCCCATGATCAGGATCCTACTTTCTACGGTAAGGTGTATCGCCCTTTGTTGTCTCTTGCGTATTAGGGAAATTCAGTAGGCATTATTACCCTTTTTGAACATCATAATCTTAGCATGGATATTTTCACATCCACCTAGTGTTGTGTACAGTATGAAATGGGAAACCGGACAAGTGTGACCTAGTCATTTCTTTCTTGCTTGTCATTGAAAGCCTCAGTTCCGGGCTCAACCAGACAGACAGAGGGTTTCATCTTGTTGCTTTGATACTTGCACTTGTATTCCGACCTCGACGGGAGGCCTTTCAAAGTGGTGTATGTCTTGCCTTGGGTAGAGGAATTTACTATGATCACTAATCTTACTTGGGAGACGGGAGACTTCTCCACTATGATCACTAATCTTACTCATTCAATTACTGGGTTACTCATTACACTTTGGGATGTTCCTAGCAGCCATTCATTACTTATTACACTATGCTGGGATGTTTCTACCCGTTGATGAATTGTATCTTGTTGCTAGCGAGAGATGGAGGAGCAGGAAAGATTCATTACGCATGGAGGAGCAGGAAAGATTCATTTGCGCTTGTTTCAACATTGATTGTGCTTTGCCTGCCTTTAGTTTCAAGATTGGATTCTTACTCGTCGGCGGAGAACACGGGACCACCTACTTTCATTCACCAATAGGCCTAAACCAATCAATAGCAAATACCCTAACCACCAGGAGCTTATGTTTATCAAGTTGGAGGAGGAGCATGATTCACGATCGTCGGGGTTGAAGTATGTTACAAATCAATAAGAACGAAAAGAGAAAAACTCATTATCGTTGCTCAGGCAACCTCGCTCAGGCAACGTAGTGGACGTATAGAAAGAAGTTAGAAGTGAACGTAATGGACGTACCAAACGAATGAAACTCTATCTCCAAGGATGCGACAGCAGGCTCGACCAAAAGCCCCCCCACCCAATAAGTAAATTGAAACCTTCACCCTCCTATCACTACTGGGGTGAGGACCTTTTAAGCCTTTTGTCTATGCTTCAAGGAATGACGAAACAAACGCATTTATTGCCCATTCATTACCAATTGCAACGACGAAGGACCGATACTACGAAGTCAATCAAACATACATGCCCAGGGACCATGCACCAGGCTCCATCCCTATGCCCGTCCTTAACCCTTCCCAATGGTACACCCGTCATAGCGAAGTAAAGAAATCGTATAAAAGAAAGAGAACCTATACCCCATCTCCATGTCCAAGAACCATACCATCGGAGCACATCTAATCGTAATGCTTACATACCGGAATATCTGGCGCTATACACCAACCTCACGTCACTGATACCTAGCTCATTGAAACAAATAACAATCATCGATCTCAGTTGACACCTTTAGGTTGAAACCTTCCCCGGTGCTATTTGTATTCCCTGTAGGGCCCTATGGGTGCTGCTATTATATTCTCTTTTCTATTGCCGTAGGTCCCGTAGGGTAGTGATGAAAATCCCAATGAAGAGAACACATAGATCGGAGGAACGCACCGTGGGAACACATCCATTGGACGGGGTACATATAAATAAGGGGAACAGATCAGGGGAAGCACACATTGAATATCCAGCATCAAAGCAAGCTGGATCGACTGCTTTTTCGACTGGATCAACTGATGCTAGAGGATCTGATTCTTCAACTACTGAATCTACTCTTGCATATGGATCCGCTGCTTTTTGCGAAACTATATAAGGTCCGGAGGTCTTGCGCTTCCGAGGGCAAGGAGCCGCTTTCCCTTATCAGTCGGGGAAGGTCTTCCATGCCTTCCATCGACCTTCCTGCTGCCTGCTTCACTCAACCTCTCTTGCTGCCCATCTAGTTTTTGATTACCGCCGTAGATCTGCTCTATCCCCAGCCATCATACTCAGACTCATTTTGCTCATACTCCAGACCGCTCATACTCACCCCTTCTCTCTCTATACAGCTAGACCAATGCTCTCTAAACCTAGAGACCAGCTAATCACATCACTACCATCCATACCATCATCACTATCAGCCCAGCATACCAGCATCCAGCCCAGCATACCCATCATCACTACCATCAGACCTATCGTCTCATCCCCCATCTTTCCATCTTCCATCCTACCGGAACCTCATTAGACCTCCAATCTCAGGTTTGATGGTGGGATTTGGGCTATTGAGACATGTCAGAAATGACATATATAATGAGAGTGATTTCCTAGCTAGGCAGCCTTGAGCAATATATAAACCCCCCAAAGAAAGAAAAGAGAGATAGATCGAGTAAGTGAATCGGTCATTATTCATTATATACGTAATTACGTATATAATGAATGACTGGAAGAAAAGCTCGGCAGGACCAAGCCAGTGGTGAGTGAGACAAATTCCCCATTGTTCGGGGTGTTGCTATGAATCCGGTGGATCATCCCCTCTCAATATGTAAATCTAAGACACCCTCCCGATGGTCGGATGAGCGGCTTCGCCCCTCTATTTTGGAGTTCCTACGCTCTTCACCCTCGCTCCTCAGATGGTTGGTCGAGCATATTCGGTGACATAGAACAGAGACGCCCGGGGTCGAACCGAGACACATAAAGCAAAGCAATCCGACTTTCGTCTCTCCGGCAAGCAACACCTTTGTAAATGAAATCGAATCTCAATGGCTGGCTTAACTGTCTACGCGTGTATCTCTCAAACTACTCCATCTCTTATCATTGCTAAGCTTATTGGACGCTTCATTCCTCTCCTCTCCTCTCGATGGCGGCCTTATCAGTCGAGCACCTAAAGGTCCTCTCCTCTCCTCTCGATGGCGGCCTTAACAGTCGAGCACCTAAAGGTCCTTATGGTCGAGCCCCCTAAAGGGTGATGGCGGCCTCTCGATGGCGGCCTTATCAGTCGAGCACCTAAAGGTCCTTTTGGTCGAGCACCTAAAGGTTCAATTGACTTATTGGGTGGGGGGGCTTATGGTCGAGCCTGCTTGCGCATCCTTATCAGTCGAGCCTGCTTACGCATTCAATTGACTTATTGGGTGGGGGGGCTTATGGTCGAGCACCTAAAGGTCCTTAACAGTCGAGCCTGCTTACGCATCCTCTGATGGCGGCCCTCTCCTTAACAGTCGAGCACCTAAAGGTCCTTATGGTCGAGCACCTAAAGGTGATGGCGGCCTTATCAGTCGAGCCTGCTTACGCATCCTTATCAGTCGAGCACCTAAAGGTTAGGGTTTACTTATTGCCCCTCTCAAATAAGTAACCAAAACAGTCGAGCCTGCTTACGCATCCTTATGGTCGAGCCCCCTGTCGGGTCCTTGCACTAGGAAGCGCAAGACCCTCCGGGACCTTACCTTATCCTTCCTTATCTTATAGCCTTACCTTACTTATAGGGCCTTTAGGACCTTATAGAATAGATAGACCTTAAAGGTTAGGACCTTACCTTAAGACCTTACTTTCAACCTTCTTTATAGGATAGAACAGGACCTTAGCTGTTCTTAGCTGTTCAATGATGTTTGCCGAGGTACGTTTGCCAAGTTACTTGGGTTGTTCCTATATGTGTCTGGAATAGTGCTTATCGCCGAGCTCAATTCTAAAGGTCAGAGTTTCTTATTGCCGATCTTAACCTTTTATAAGAAACAGAGCAATCTATTCTAGGTAATTGGGGATAGCTTAAACCATGAAAAGATTAGCATCTGGAAGATGATCATCCACTACTCCACCTGTCTCCCTGCCTTTGTGATAACGTTACCTTACCTGCCTTACTATGAATGGTAAACCGTACAGTCTGGCTGGATGCGCTGAACCTGATATTTTGAGCTAGGGCCCCAACCCGGGCCTTACTGTAACGAATACCCACTGCCTTAGTTCGCACGATCGATAAGGAATAAGGAGAGACAGGCCTTAGAACGGTAAGACCAGGACCCTCTACTAGATTTCTTCCCCTCAAAGAGCTAGAAGGGAGGGTTGGTTATCCCTCATATTTCTTCCCCTCAAAGAGAAGCCCCAGGAAAGTATTTGAATGGCCCTTAATTGATAGTCATGTTTTCAAATTCTCTATATACGAGATTCTGGTACGATCCATTATGAGAGCGGAGATCCCATACGATGCTAAAGCGTAATTACATATATAAAGAATGACCAGCAGCACCCTAGACTTACTTTCTTTCCTGGCATTTTTCCAGGTTCTATCTTCATGAACCAAGACTTCCTTGGCTATCTCCTGCGGGCTCTCCTCGGCAAACTCACTCGACTTGGATAAGGCTTGGGATCAATGGAGAGAATGAAACTGAACCCTTGGCTTTGGATAAGTCTACTTCCACTGGTACTCCTTCGACTGGTAGTACTTCCTTCCCTACTAATGGATATGGAACCCCTCCTTCACTGGTCCTACCTGACCGTCTCGGGGTGAGGACCTTATCTTCGCTATCTCTTTGAGGAAATATAGGGATAACCTTTTCTGCTGACGTGAGATGCCACGTGTCACTTGCTTACGTGGCAAGTGATATGGTGTCTACCCGGAGTCCATGTGTCCCTGTCTGGTTCTGCCATGTCGTCCTGACTTGTCTTGTGCTCCTTTGCCTTTGCTGCCGAGCCTCACTGACACTTCTTCATATGATTTTGCTCTTCGGTATAACTCCTCTTCCTGCCATATTTCATTATGATAAGGCCACATGTACTTGCATATTGAACAATGGCGTGACACTATGAGGGTCATGTCTTCTAAATCTTTCCTCTCCAAAGTGGTAAGAGGCTAGTGCCTCTCCTTCTTCTCTGGCAGCCTTAACATTTCCCAGACCATAATAACCTATGTACAAAGGCAAAGCGGGCCATGGGGCCTTCTTATCCCTGGCCAGAGAGGCTCCGACTCCGCGCAATAAAGTTTGGTATGCCACCTCCTGGATGGCCAATTTCTCTGGGATCAATTTGGGTAACAGATGTGGGGCTTTAGTAGCTCCAAATACCCTGATATAGGTGCCATTTTCTGTTACATACCAGTCCCCTATCGTGCTTATCAGTTGCATAGCCTTCTCAGTCATGCATTGAGCAGGCTTGCAGAAAATGAAAGTGTACATAGGAGCCATGAAGTGTTAACATATTCTCGTGTAATCAGAATTGTATTTATACTCCCACAAAATTTGACATTAGACGTGAATTGGCTTCTCGCTAGGCTGCCACTGCCATCCCATTCTCGCAAAACTGTTAGCAGCGCATACCACATCTAAGAAATATGAAGACATATAGCATGTTGGGGGGATGTGGTATTTGGCTTTGGAAACAGCGTCCCTCAATGTTGTGGACAGAATGGAAGACCAGTTTCAAATTCAACTTTTGACACTTGGTATAGCAGAGGGATCCAGGCTTCCTTGAATTGACTCACATCTTCTTCACCATATAGCCTACTGATCAGGGCCACTGCAAACCTGTAGGGCATCCTGAGGTTGGTTGATGGTTGGATACATGCCCTTCCGTCGTGACCTGAACGCTTTCCCGGTTATCCACCATCCTTTTCTCATTTCATGAGAATTTATGTTGTGAGCAAATTGCAGAACCCGGCCATCGGTTAGACTGGTTTCAGGCTTCGGGAACTTGTAGTACAGTTCCAAACTTGATGGCTGAAAGGATGCGATGGCCTTTCCGTTTTCGTCCTTGATTAGCCTGTTTTCTACATTAGCGTGACTAATAAGCCAGGAGAGAATCTCGGCGCAAGGCATAAGAGCTGGTCTGGCTGCTACTTTGTGGAGACAGGACCTTCTGATAGTCTGATATACCCCGGCATCAGGATTATTCTCACCCGGTTGCAGTGGGAGCTCTGGATATTTTTCCTCCCTGACACAACAATCTGCAATTTCACCCCATTGCAGAAAAAAGTCCAGGTCTATCTTGCATTTTTTATATCCATAAAATGGCCCAGTGACTTCCTAAGCTTCCGGTTCTACTGACATTTCTCTCTCTAGGCTGGCCTCTTTCACTATTTCTTTCTGCTTGCGCTGTCTTTTGGGAGCCATATCTGTGTCCTGTAACTCATTCATATCGACATCTGCTTTTGGACTAAGATTTGAAAACGTGTTACACGAAATCAAAGCATATATGAGATAAGATGCCATAAAGATCCTCTTCGTCTTTTGGAAGTTTGACAGCTGATGAGAGAGCTCATTTGATATGAGTTCTCCCCAGTCGAATACAGTGCCCTTATGCAGAGAGTAGTCTATAACATGCAGAACATACCTAGGCACCTGTGCAGTATCCTCCTGACCTACGACTCTAGCAAACAGCCATGCAAATTCCCAATATGGTTATGCTAAACCTGCTACTTCTATGGTGGACGCTTTAACGCCTTCTCAAGACCCACGGGTGGAATTTTTTCATCTGGTAGTGGGGCCCTTCATCAATAATAAGGAGAAGGAAGTGACTCGCAAAGTCATTCTTTACAAAATAACTCACCTTCTTCCGGATGCCTCCTTAGTCATCGTAGCTGAAAGAAAGTCCAAGGCTGGGGATCTCTTTGACGTTCAGACTCGAGACTGGAAGCTCTGTCCTGCCTTGAAGGTTGAATGAAATTTAGCCAACATAGGCGATATAATGATTTAGTGGATAAAAGAGCTTATTACAGATGATTTGTTTCTTATATGATCAAGGCTCGGCCAAACCATAAGTGAATATGTGGTACCAAGGATCATAAGAAGGTAGGGTAAAGCTTCATCTGGGTGCCCGCAATAACTCGATAGAACCAACAGCAGATTCTAGGGAAAAACTCGGTCAATACGGAATTTCGAGATTGTCAATGTTATGAAGCTGGCTCATGCTTCTTCAGCAGGGCAGTTATAATGCCATTTAATATATATGAGGAGCATCGCTTTATTATATGATGCATACCCATAGTGAGTCGTTGGTTGGTTAGTTTGGGGGTTGGTTGTTCTTGGATCTGGAATTAGTCGTAGGTGAGCTCCCAGATTGCTTATGGAAATAATAGTGAGCTCTGGGAATGGTTCGATCTGTGGAAATGGGGTCTGATCCCCGGCGGATAGCGCTTCTGGTTAGTTCGGGTTGGATCGATACCGCCCACGTCGTATGCCCCACGAACGAGAATATCGCCCGCCAGGAACAGCTAGGCCCGATAATACCGCTTGCCTACGTCCTCTGATCTCCTACTGCTTGCCTACTTCTCTCTGGTTGCTTGCTTGGATCTAGTCGTAGGGTTTCAGATGGCCTTTGATCAAGTGAGTGGCGTTGATCTGGTTGCTGGTTGGAGATGAAAGTAGTTGTTGTAGGTGAGCTCCCGGATTGCTTCTGATTCTGGTTTGATACGGCAGATTGCTTATGCCTTCAGGTTAGCTCTGGAAATGATGGTTAGCTCTTCTGGTGGAATGGATATGGAATCTGGAAAAGGTTAGCTCTAGAAAAAAAAGGTTGAATGGAAAAGGAGTAGTTGTGGAAAGAAAGGGAAAGGGATCGCTGCTTGATCGCTCACGCTGCCTACTTTGGCACAGCCAAGAACAACTTAGATTGGAACAGAATTTGGGAAACCTTCTCAGTTGCTGGGTTTAAGCCATAAAAACGCTTCTTTAGGCGGTCAGATGGCCAATGACTCATCGGAACAATGAAATGGATTTGATTCTTTATGAACTATACCCTCTCACTACTACTATTTTGCAAGCGGGTTCGTATCCTCACCCCCTCGCCCCTTTCAGATAGGTTACCTATGATTGCCTGGTGTTGATTCAAGTGACACATTCTATTTCTCTCTACGGGTCCACCCGGCATCCAACATAATGATGGGAATCACTGTGCTATGTGAATTGAGATCAACCCTCTTGCTTTGGCCGGTACCGAATAAATTCACGCTATGTTGTATAAAAACAAACGTATATAAATCTACGCTGTGTGGTGTGTCAATATTCCATATAAGCCGCTGTATCTGTCGTTGTAGCTGCCGCTGTTTCCGTATCCGTCGTTGTTTCCATTCGTTGTAGCTGTAGTTGCTGTATCTGTAGTTGCCGTAGTTGCTGTATATGTATATGTATATGTTGTAGCTGCCGTAGCTGTTGTCATTCGTAGTAGCTGGCGTAGTTGTTGTATCCGTAGTTGCTGTAGTGGCTGTATTTGTTGCCGTAGCCTGCTCCCCCGGCTGTATTCCGTCCGTTGTACTGCCAACCCCTGGGTGCTGACTATAAAGAATCACTATCATCGATCACTGTAGGCCCCGCTCTGCCAATGTGGGAAATCAATAACTAACCGGTGCTACTTCGCTATCGCTGACTGTCAATCGTTTACATAGAAAATGGCACGAACACCTTACAGGGACGTGGATTGAAAACGGGTAAAACGCACGCAAAAGGCCTTTCAGACGAGATTCCACTCTCGATGCATGCCTCTGGAAAACTACCGCAACATAGGCTGGCTAAAGAGAGATAGATCGAGTAAGTGAATCGGTCTACATTGAATTATATATGTCATTACGATCTGAATCTCTATTTTATGAAGCCGCAACTACCACATGCTCATATATAACTACCACCATAACAATGACTGGTCTTTCTTTGGGGGGTTTATATATTGCTCAAGGCTGCCTCTAGCTAGGAAATCACTATCATTATATATGTCATTACGCCATCTCGCCGAGGTGCACATCTCTATCTCTACCTAAACTACCATATGCTCATATATAACTACCACCATTTCACCGGGCTATCAATTAGGAGGGGCAGTCACTTACTCATTGTCTTGGTCGGCATTCATTATATACGTAATTACGTCATTCGAGATATGTCATTACCTTTTCTTCCTTCCTAATAACCCGGCCAGAAACTCTCTGTATGGTCCAGGGATTAAGGAGTCGTCACCAATCCTTGCTTGAGGTGGGACGAAGACTAATTTAGAAAAAGGCTCTGAAAGGCTAGCGTAGGTGCCGGTACTATGCCTTATCTTTCCTTAGGTGGAGGTTCCCTAGCAAGGAAAGTAGGTGTCGGTACAATGCCTTTCCCGTTGCTTAGGAGGTCTGCTGAGCCTACCTATTCTCTAGCCCCAGAATATATATATATCAGTCAGCCTGAGTGAAATGCCAGCCTAATTCGGGTTCTTATCTATAAGGCCCCGCAAGCCAGCCTTCATGAACATAAATAGAATGCTAGCCTGCTTTCAAGTCGGTAACTAACTACAGAATAATACCGCTTGCCTACGTCCTCTGATCTCCTACTGCTTGCCTACTTCTCTCTGGTTGCTTGCTTGGATCTAGTCGTAGGGTTTCAGATGGCCTTTGATCAAGTGAGTGGCGTTGATCTGGTTGCTGGTTGGAGATGAAAGTAGTTGTTGTAGGTGAGCTCCCGGATTGCTTCTGATTCTGGTTTGATACGGCAGATTGCTTATGCCTTCAGGTTAGCTCTGGAAATGATGGTTAGCTCTTCTGGTGGAATGGATATGGAATCTGGAAAAGGTTAGCTCTAGAAAAAAAAGGTTGAATGGAAAAGGAGTAGTTGTGGAAAGAAAGGGAAAGGGATCGCTGCTTGATCGCTCACGCTGCCTACTTTGGCACAGCCAAGAACAACTTAGATTGGAACAGAATTTGGGAAACCTTCTCAGTTGCTGGGTTTAAGCCATAAAAACGCTTCTTTAGGCGGTCAGATGGCCAATGACTCATCGGAACAATGAAATGGATTTGATTCTTTATGAACTATACCCTCTCACTACTACTATTTTGCAAGCGGGTTCGTATCCTCACCCCCTCGCCCCTTTCAGATAGGTTACCTATGATTGCCTGGTGTTGATTCAAGTGACACATTCTATTTCTCTCTACGGGTCCACCCGGCATCCAACATAATGATGGGAATCACTGTGCTATGTGAATTGAGATCAACCCTCTTGCTTTGGCCGGTACCGAATAAATTCACGCTATGTTGTATAAAAACAAACGTATATAAATCTACGCTGTGTGGTGTGTCAATATTCCATATAAGCCGCTGTATCTGTCGTTGTAGCTGCCGCTGTTTCCGTATCCGTCGTTGTTTCCATTCGTTGTAGCTGTAGTTGCTGTATCTGTAGTTGCCGTAGTTGCTGTATATGTATATGTATATGTTGTAGCTGCCGTAGCTGTTGTCATTCGTAGTAGCTGGCGTAGTTGTTGTATCCGTAGTTGCTGTAGTGGCTGTATTTGTTGCCGTAGCCTGCTCCCCCGGCTGTATTCCGTCCGTTGTACTGCCAACCCCTGGGTGCTGACTATAAAGAATCACTATCATCGATCACTGTAGGCCCCGCTCTGCCAATGTGGGAAATCAATAACTAACCGGTGCTACTTCGCTATCGCTGACTGTCAATCGTTTACATAGAAAATGGCACGAACACCTTACAGGGACGTGGATTGAAAACGGGTAAAACGCACGCAAAAGGCCTTTCAGACGAGATTCCACTCTCGATGCATGCCTCTGGAAAACTACCGCAACATAGGCTGGCTAAAGAGAGATAGATCGAGTAAGTGAATCGGTCTACATTGAATTATATATGTCATTACGATCTGAATCTCTATTTTATGAAGCCGCAACTACCACATGCTCATATATAACTACCACCATAACAATGACTGGTCTTTCTTTGGGGGGTTTATATATTGCTCAAGGCTGCCTCTAGCTAGGAAATCACTATCATTATATATGTCATTACGCCATCTCGCCGAGGTGCACATCTCTATCTCTACCTAAACTACCATATGCTCATATATAACTACCACCATTTCACCGGGCTATCAATTAGGAGGGGCAGTCACTTACTCATTGTCTTGGTCGGCATTCATTATATACGTAATTACGTCATTCGAGATATGTCATTACCTTTTCTTCCTTCCTAATAACCCGGCCAGAAACTCTCTGTATGGTCCAGGGATTAAGGAGTCGTCACCAATCCTTGCTTGAGGTGGGACGAAGACTAATTTAGAAAAAGGCTCTGAAAGGCTAGCGTAGGTGCCGGTACTATGCCTTATCTTTCCTTAGGTGGAGGTTCCCTAGCAAGGAAAGTAGGTGTCGGTACAATGCCTTTCCCGTTGCTTAGGAGGTCTGCTGAGCCTACCTATTCTCTAGCCCCAGAATATATATATATCAGTCAGCCTGAGTGAAATGCCAGCCTAATTCGGGTTCTTATCTATAAGGCCCCGCAAGCCAGCCTTCATGAACATAAATAGAATGCTAGCCTGCTTTCAAGTCGGTAACTAACTACAGAAACCCCCTACGCGTTTGGTAGACTGGCAGATGCGGGTTCTTACCAGCAAGCCTTGAACCCCAAGCCTGATGGACAGGACAGATTGAGCTCAAGCCAGCCAAAGAACCCCAGCAAGCCAGCCTTTAATGGGAGTGAGTTCTATCAAGCCAGCCATTAATTCCCAATTCCCGTAGTTGTGTCTGGGGAGTGGGAATCTCATATCTAAGATACTTTCAACAACAGACAACCAACTGGGTAGGTGAGGTTATACCCTTACAGGACAGGCTTTACGAGAATGCCAGGGAGATAAGGCGCTAACGACGTCTACTTTGCCCCGGATATCTTTCATTACTCCTCTAATGCCGGTAACTAGCCCCCCTACCATATGAGTAACTTATCAGTGCATAAAGAGAAAACTCATACCGTTTTCAATTCCAATGTATACTGATTTCTTCAGTTCCTATAGGGTTATTCATATTGATTCCTTACCGCTAGGGTTATTCATAAGCGTGGGGAAAAGGGAGGAGAGGAGACTGAAACACTGAAGCGTGGTGAAAAGGTCAATTTGATTTAAGACTGAAAGGGAGACTGAAAGGATATAAGTCAGACTGAAGCGTGGAGAAGCGTGGAAAAGCGTGGAGAAGGGCTAATTCCTCCAAATGAATAGCCGAGTGGTTTAATAGAGTCTGGTTTCGGGTAAAATGGAAGGGAAGATCTTCTTTACAACAGGTCCGGAAAGGAGAGCAAGGCGAGGGATGGGCGGTAGATTGAACGCGATCATGGATCAGTGGAGGGGGGGAAATCTACCCGACTACGAAAAAGCTTGGCAACACCCCGGTTCACCATTGATGCCGCTGGAATACCTGTGAGATCGGCCATTTTCGTTGTTACAGTGGGATAAGATTTTGAAGTAATCATCAAGCCAGGGAAGAGTAATGTCGGGCCAGACCATAGGCACTCTTCGGGGTTTCGTTCCTTCCCAAGGCATAAAGTCCTTTTATAAAGAATCACTTAAGGGTAAGAGGCAGGAAATCTAGATGATGCTTTGCCAGATGCACATCTCTTTCGAGTAGAGATGATTGAGGATGAATTTTGAGAGATAGCAAGTTTTTTCACTATAGGTTGCACGCTGGAATACTATACTGTCACAAGGAATAAACAGCTAGCAACCAAGGCCGAAGATTTTCAGCTGATTGCAGGACAGCTGTATAAATTAGGAGCAGATGGAATCCTTCGAAGATGTGTGGTAAGGCATGAAAGATAGATGAACAACTCCTTTTGGGTACGAGGGATCTACGACTGGTTACGTATAACTCCTGGGCTTTGTGCAATTGGGAATGACCCTTAACTTACTGACTCACTCACTGACTTCACTCACTCGGCCCCGTACCATGTACCGTCCGTGGTACAACCTCTTTCGAAAGCTGTGGGCAATAAAGAAAGACCTTTCCAGCATCCACCTCCCTTCCCTGACTGTCCCTACACCTGAAAGCACAATGTGTCTGGCATCCTCAAGTATAGGTGCATTATAAGTAAAGCATCATCGATAAATTCGATAACATTGTTCCCTGAAGCCCAGTTGATTAGCGGAGTCGCTTAGCGCATTGGATTAGTAACCAATCCATCAACACAAAAGCTCTAGCGCAGGGATGGAATAACTAGCCAGGGGATCTACTCAGCAAACACACTCATGCTCTACCACCAAGCTATCTACCCATATGCCTAAGCTCTATAACCATCCACGTTCCCAGGTCATGCTATCTAATCAGGCCGTGCTTGGCCCAATATATATTACTCCCTGGCTAGCCTTGGGAAACAACACAGGGCTGAAGAACAACCACAGGCTTGAGAACACAGGGCGAGGGCTAGGCTAGAGAACACTGGCTGAATACAGTTGCAGTTGTTGATCCAGTTTGATCCGTTATAGTTGATCCAGAACCAGCATAATCAGCAGAGCCCCCAAGCAGTTTAACCACCAGCACCAGTTGAATCAGTTGATCCATAACCAGCACCAGCAATTCCAGTTCCCGAAAGTAAGTGTTATAAAAGCATCTCCTTTCAATGCAGGCTGTCTGGGCATCCACCCACATCTCTCTCCCTAGATGGCTGCTCTCTCACCGCCTCGTCACCTTAGCAGTATTCTGGGTTATCTCCCATAGCGTATCCCCTCGATAGCTGCTTTATGACTGTTCCATCACCATAGCACCTCATCAGGAGGGATCTCTTGCGTCTCCCCTCTTAACCCCATACCTCCCTATCCATCTCAATAGACCTACTACCAATCTATTTTATCCCTACCTACCTCAACCAATCAACCAGACATACACTTATATACAGCTACAGATAGAAGTACAGATAACAGTGGGACAGCCAGGCATATTGACTGGTACAGCTCATATACAGACTGATAGGGACTGATAGAGAGCTACAGCTATAAGTACTGGTACAAGTAGCACAGCTACAGCTTACACAAACAGACTCATACAAACTCACACTACTTACACCCATACTCAAACACAGACACAGACATACAATACAGCTATACATCTGACTAGACCTACTGACTGAAGAGACCTACTAACAATAGAGATAATACCTAGCCAGCTACACTGAGACCAGCTAGCTACCCAATAAACCAGACATACACTTAGGTACAGGGACAGCTCGAGGTACAGATACAAGTAATACAGGTACAGCTAGAGGTGGGACAGCTACAGCTGAAACAAGTAGAAAGACAGTTATATAACAAATATAATAAGGAGAATAACTTCATCCGACCGTGGGTGAGAGGCATTTATCAAGGAGGGGACCCAGTGAAACCACTAGAATAAGGAGGGCGAGAAGGATAGGCTCGGAGAAGGATGGGCTCGAATTATCCTTCCATAATAGTTGTTCAACCGGAAGGTGCCCGGAGAGAAGTTAACAAATTCTTCGGCCGGCCAATTAATAAATCTCTATAGTTGGGGCTATCTTATATCTCTCTAATAGAATGGGTGAAAGGTCCTATTTCGACCTATTTGAACAGGGACTATTGACTATGTTTGCTCCTGGGAAGACCTATTGAAACTATTGGAAAGCCTATTGGCACTACCGGTACAGAGACTATTTTCACTGCTTGCTGTGAGGTACTAGCCCCGGCATATGCTAGCTATTCGAGTCAGTAGGGGGTTGAAAGGCATAGCTTTCTCTCTTAAGCCAGTCGCTGCTAACGCACGCTTAGAAGGGAAGTTCCAGGCAAGTAATAAGGGAAGGAAAGAAGGTTATGCCAGAGTGTCTATTTTGCACCATCGCCATTATATATGAGATAATCCATTATTATTTCATTTTGCGCAGCGTGCCTGTTCTTTAGTTACGGAGCCACGTAACTGGGGCAACTGAATGAACACGGGACGCTTCGCTTCTGTAACGATATATCCCCCCGAATCGGGGGAGCGAGGTAGGACACTGAAGGAGGAAACTGATACACACCCGATTAGATATGATCGATTTTGAACTGCCCGATTGCTTCTCTCCTGATATCTTCTCTCTATACCTCCTCGACCTTCCCCCTTCGACCGGAGACCCGACCTGAGAACTACCTGTATTCTTCGACCTTGTGAATTGCCTTCATCGAACGAACTGCCTTCATCGAACTGATTTATATCGACCTGCATTGTAATATGAAATCTGCAAGATGAATATAATATGAAATGGTGCAAGTCCTGACAAGCCTTAGCTTTAGCCCGTATCTCTTTAGTCCCTAGTTGCCTTAGTCCAAGTTGAACTTTTCGCATCTATGGGCTTACTCAGCTCAGAGTCTATACTGCATGTGGACTAAAGCAAGTATACCTACTGCATTTTGATAGATCCGAAGAACATACCCCCTTATTTACCCTTATTCTTATTCACTAATAATGTGAAAGTGAAACTACTTGAAGAAGAATCCATACCCTAAGGTTCCAGACCTCCAGTGCCCAGGCCTATGAAATATTTCCAGGCCTCTATCTATTGTGGTCCAGCATGTTTCTGTGGCTCGGTAACTCCCAGCATGAGTCCCTGGAGTTTATGTAAACTATGCTGCTGCTATGAAGAAGTTCCCTTCCTTAGATAGAGAGTGAGAGGAGCTGTAGTCTGTAGAGTAAGAACTACTTTCCCTACTACATTTGAAAGAAAGAGGCCCGGTAGGGTGCGTAAGCACGCTCGACTAATAAGGATGCGTAAGCAGACTCGACCAAAAGGGAGAGGTCCGACAGGGCTCGACTGATAAGGACCCTTTAGGGGGCTCGACTGATA